>Ga0326760_1000218_pt1 | contig 33679 bp, 45 predicted proteins | sample GCREP_S_FD_207668 | JGI IMG/M metagenome (GOLD analysis project Ga0326760, IMG submission 207668) | Hot spring sediment microbial communities from Geyser Creek Basin, Yellowstone National Park, WY, United States - GCR.EP_S | ecosystem: Environmental > Aquatic > Thermal springs > Near-boiling... | reverse complement strand
ATACCTGAACCATTATCACCGTAAACAGGTTTAAGCATAAAAGTAGCTACAACATCTTTCTTATGAGCTAAAGCTTTTACCACAAATTCATACTGTTTGTATAGCATCGCCTACGAATTCTGCGTCACTACCTCTAAAGTTTATTTCATGCTGAGAAAATATTGCTACTTCGTGGTGCAGTACTTCTATCTCTATATTAGAGGACTTTGCCAAAATATTCCCTATCCCTATCATGAGATCCTCACGTCTATCCTTGGAATACGAAGATTAGTATCCGTCCTTCAACCTATTGAACTGTGCATAAGCTGAACCGTATGCTTCAGTGCTATATAGCTTGAAGCTTTGTCTCCATGTATCTACCTCGACTTTAACTTTATCAAACAGAAAGAATTTCAGTTCTGCAGAAGCAAAAGCTCTAAAATTTTATTCTGATAAGTATTCATCAGTTTTCTGAGATACATATCTAGGATCTTTTACAAGTCTTGAGCCAGGTGTATAGATATCGCATACAAAGCGTGCTACTCCCTTATACCAAGGTATCAATGCATAAGTCTTTAAGCCAGGTCTCAATAATAAATTGCTTTCTTCAACTCTCATAAACCCTTTAACACTACTTCCATCAAAACGACCTAGATAATCACCGAAGTTCTCTAGAAACAGTTTAGCTAATACTAAAGGTTGTCTCAAGTTCCCCTACCAAGTCTGTGAATTGTAGAGCTATCCATTTAACATTATCAGCTTCTATACTTTTCAAAACCTCTTCAGCTTTAACCATGTACTACTAAACCTTACAGCTAGCTTATCAATTAGCAGTATATAAACATTTATGGGATAACTCTTGAATACTTCGCTACATATACTTATCTATGAGCATGGCTTTAAACATGGACGAATGTCAAGTCTTAAATACCTTGCTAAACGATATGTAGTGTATACTAGGTGTAGTAGTGATAGTGAGGTTACGATTGTGTAGAGTATTTGGTTAAAGTTAATAGAGTAAAAGGGTAATCTTGTACTACTTACGTAGGTTATCAAAAGATTTAAGACGTGTAACCTAGCTATAAGATATTCATGTTCTACGTATGCATAACGCTTTCTCTTCTCTTTAACTGCTGCTCGTATAATTCTTGAACCACTTTTTCAAGTTCCTCAGCTTTAGCAGCGTAGTTAAGTAACTCTTTAACATCAATTTCGATACCGATAATAGACGATATTACGTTTATTGCTACAGCCGCAGCTCTATGATCTATGGTTTCGGGTTGAGTATATGGTAGTATTATTAGTGCTGGTACATTGTTTTGATGCAATGTTATGAGTAAAGATGCTAGTGGCCCTACTATGTAGAAACCTTTTGTGAAGTATGGAGCATTGAGAGTTTGTGTACAGGCTTGAGTTTTTAGCCATCTATACTCTTCATCCCCTTCTCTAAACCTGGAATCGAGTCCTCCTACCAGTAAAATCTCTGTAATGTTAAGCTTTTTAATAAGCGATAGAAATTCTTTAACAAAGCTCGATATATACTTCCTCTCGGGGTTCAATCTATTAAGCAATACAACTAAGCTCTTCTCGTCATCAAGATTTTTGTAGAAAATTTCATGTGGTAAGCTAAAACCGTAATCTTCGAATGAAGTGATATCGGGTACAGATGGTGTTTCGATGTAGCCTACGAGCTCCATACCTAGCTTGTAAACGAGGTATCTCGTCGTCAGGAAACCTACATCACCGTAACCATGGAACCCTGTGACAAGGTAAACCTTGTTTTTCCTATCGTTGAACTCTTTTACGAGTCTAAGTACGTAACGGTTCTTCATTATTTTCACCATCTACAACCTTTTCTCTAATTTGAACAGCTGCACCATATGTCGAGGTAATCATTGTTTCGTAATCTAGTAAAGCTCTACCTAAGCCAATAAGTTTATCATCTTCGTTAACCACGAGAATCTCCTCAAAAGGTCTAATAGTTTCGTCTGCAAGTATTATATGCTTAGCGAACACGGTATGACCTTTCAGTATATCATCGGTCATCTCGTTTACAACGACAACTCTCCTCTTTGGGAAAGGCAAAACTCTATGGAGTAAAATAGCTAGAGGTTTATGTGGAATAAGATGGAAATCTGAGGCTCTTACAGATGCGAAAAGATTTTTACAGTATAGGAATGCTCTAGGTCTTGAAGTAGTTTTAGATAAACACACCTCTAACTTGTTTACATCAAGGTATTTAAGAATGTCTACAGCATATCGACCAAAATAATATAGAAGCATCAATTCAAGTCTTTTTAAATCTTCTTCAGAAACCTTCTTACACCTAAATCGCGATTCCAACAGTAGAACCACCTATAAGGTATAGAGTTCTGAAATGCTATAGATGGAGTGAACTAGAACTTACGTACTGCTTATACTCAAATGGTCTATACCGTTCCTTCAGAACTTTTCTTACAGCATAGATGAAGTCGTCCATGGTTACTATATCTCTTCCCTCTCTCATAGCCTTCAACGCGGCTTCGGTGCATATAGCTTTAATATCAGCTCCTGTAGCTCCTTCAATTATCCTGGCTATCTCTACAAGATTTACATCCTCATTCAAAGGCATTTTACGTGTATGGATTTTCAGAATATCGTATCTACCTCTTATATCAGGTAAAGGTATCTCTATAATTTTGTCGAATCTACCAGGTCTAAGAATAGCAGGATCGAGAATGTCGATCCTATTTGTTGATGCTATAACTTTAACGTTATCTAGAGGATCGAATCCATCTAGTTCAGCTAGAAGCTGTGTTAATGTTCTATGAATTTCTCTCTCACCCGAAGTACCAACATCAAGTCTTTTAGCAGCTATAGCGTCTATCTCGTCTATAAAAACTATGGAAGGAGCCTTCTTACGAGCTAAGGCGAAAACTTCTCTTACAATTCTAGCCCCTTCACCTATAAACTTCTGTGCAAGCTCAGAGGCAACCAGTCTTATAAATGTTGCATTAGTTTCCCGAGCTACTGCCTTAGCTAACAAAGTTTTTCCGCAACCTGGTGGTCCATAGAGTAGAACACCTTTAGGCGGTTCTATACCCATGACCCTAAACTTGTGTGGATATTTAAGAGGCAACTCTATAGCTTCTCTTATCTCCTCTATCTGCTTATCTAGACCCCCTATATCTTGGTAAGTAACATTAGGTCTCTCCTCTATTTCGAATGTTTTTACATAAGGATCTTCAGCTCTTGGCAGAACTTCAACTATAGTAGAACCTCTCTGATTTAATGCTACTGAAACCCCTGGTTTAAGCTTAGACTTATCGACTGTTGGGAGAATGTATACAACAAGTATAGGACCTGTAGAGCTCTTAACAAGAGCTCTATCGTTATCTAAAACATCTAGAAGAGTTGCCTCTATGAGTGGGGGAGCCAATAGCTTCTCTACTTGTGATTTGTAGTAATCTAATTCTTCAGCATATTTACTGAGTTTTTCTTGTAATTGCTCGATTTCCATCTCTAGCTCTCTAATTCGTGCTTCTAAATACTCAACATAGCTCTCATGTTTATTGCTACCCTCGCTATGCTCTATAGCCAACCTCTTACACCCAGACAATCCTTGCCTAGGTATAAAGATAAAAACAGCTAACCGCTTAATATTTATTGGTGGTTCAGCTGAAACAAGAAGATAGGTTAGTATACTGTGAAATGTGTGGTTCACCTATAGAGATTAGCCGAAGTAGGAAGGTATTTGTAGATGGTGCAGAGCTTATCTTGTGCCCTACGTGTAGCGCAAAGCTCTCACCTAAATCGATTAAGCAAGAAGTTCTACAACATGGTCAACAAAAACAACTATCCTTACCAGTGCAAACAATTAAAATGCAACACCGATCTCCTGCTGTTAGATTTAGCTCTAGCCAGAGCAGATCCACATCTCTATCTTTACAGTCCACTAAATCCTCTAAGATGTTGGTGAGCGAGAAACTTGAGCTAGTTGATGATTTTGCTGAGAGGATTAGGAGAGCTAGAGAAGCTTTAGGCTGGGATCAGAAAACGTTAGCGTTGAAGTTAAAGGTTAGCGAAAATATTGTTAAGAGGCTTGAAAGCGGGAAACTGAGACCTCCCATAGATTTAGCTAAGAAGATAGAGGAGATACTCAATATAAAGATACTTGTACCAGCAGTAGACGAAATGGTTTCTAGCAGAGGTAAAGTAGAGAAATATGTTACTTTCGGTGAAATAGTCTCCATAAGAGGTGCAGAGGAAGAGTGAGGGTATGCTTGAACCTGCCATATTAGTTCTAAAGAAGGAAGACGAACAGAACGCTGATGAAGTACTTGCTATAGCTAGAGAGGCAGGGTATGATATAAAGGAGGTTGTATATGTTAAGAAAGTGAGCTCGAAATGCTATTTAACACCAAGTGTTGTAGAGAGGGTCAGAAACATGATTAAAGGTAACGGAGTTAAAAAGGTATGTATATACGACGAGTTAAAGCCTAGACACGTTACATGCTTAATGAAGGAGTTGAACATCGATATAGTGGACAAAGTCATGATGATTCTAAATGTATTTCAACAACATGCAGGGTCTAGAGAAGCTTTATTGCAAATAGAGATTGCTAGGCTTAGACATCAACTACCTTTGATTAGAGACTGGATTAGGAGGGTAAAGTTAGGTGAGCTTCCAGGGTTTCTAGGTCCTGGTATGTACGCTATAGATGTTTACTATAAACATATGACGAAGCGTATATCTAAGCTATATGAAGAACTGGAGAAGCTTAGAGAGAGAAGGTCGAGAGAAAGAGATGCTAGGAGAAGACAGGGATTCGTGCACATAGCGATAGTTGGCTATACAAACGTAGGTAAAACAACTTTATTTAACGCTCTCACAAATCTTTCAAAACCTACAGGTACTGAGATGTTTACAACGCTTTCACCAAAATCTTACTTAATAAAAGTTTGTAACTATAACGTGATTGTAGTAGATACCATTGGGTTTATAAAAGGGATACCGCTTAACATTATAGAGGCGTTCAAAGCTGTTTTAGAGGAGATAAGCACCTCAGACGCGATTATTCTCCTTATTGATGGGAGTAAACGTGGGGATCAGTTAGAGCAAGAACTTCGAACAACGTTTAGTATACTAAGAGATGTAGGCTCTATATTGAAGCCTACATTAATAGCTATCAATAAGATAGATCTTATAGGTAGTGGACTAGATGAGAAGATAAAGCTAGTCAAATCTATAGCTAGTGAATATCAAGCGTTCCTAATAGATATAGTGCCTATCTCAGCCTTAAAGAAGTTGAACTTAGATAAACTCAAGGAGTCTATATGTCGTACTGTAGAGCTTATCCAGAAGAACTTGGTCTAGATGTTTACGTGTTAAGGCTTGGTCATAGACCTGGTAGAGATAAGAGGATAACAACTCATGTGGTGCTGGTTGCGAGAGCTTTTGGAGCTAGAGGGATCTATATAGCTAATGTAGTAGATGAATCTATCAAGAAATCTATTGAAAAAGTTGTTCAGAGATGGGGAGGGAAATACTTTACTTTAGTAATGGGTGTTGATCCTATGAAGATTGTTAAAGAATTCAAGAAAGATGGTGGTTGTGTTGTTCATCTAACTATGTATGGTCTTCCTGTAGACGATGTGATAAACAGCATCAGGGAGAGATGTAGGAAAATATTGGTTATTGTAGGAGCTGAAAAAGTTGAAAGAATATACTATGAACTAGCAGACTACAATATATCCATAGGGAACCAACCGCATTCCGAGGTATCCGCTTTAGCTCTATTCCTGGATAGACTTTGGAACGGTGTTGAGCTGAAGATGTGTTTTAAGGACGCTAAGTACTATATAGTACCGAGTGTTAGAGGAAAAGTGGTGAAGATGGTTGACCGAGGATCTAGTGCTTAAGGTTATAGAAGTTCTCTCAGGAGAAAACGCTAGAAAAATAGTTGAGCTCCTCATCAAGAATGGGAAAGGTATGAGCGATGAAGAGATTAGTAACACTCTAAACCTCCGAGTAAACGATGTTCGAAGAATTCTTTACGATTTAGCATCCAACGGTTTCGTAGCCTACAAACGTTCATCTGGAGAAAACTCTAGGTGGTATAGCTACATATGGTTCACAGATAAAGATATGATTATGCAGGCTATAGGTAAGAGGAAGAGAGAGGTTCTAAGGATATTAAGCGAATGGCTTTCTCGTAGCGAGTCCTTACCCACATATATTTGTCCCTACGATTACAGCTTGTATACATTTGACGATGCTTTTGAGAATAGTTTTAGATGTATAAAATGTGGAGCGGATCTCGTAGAGATAGATAATAGGAAAGTTGTGGAATTTGTTAAAAATCTTGTAAACAAGTTGAATAAGAGCACTTAGCTATGCCGTACATAGTTATTGACTTATTCTCTGGAGGTGGAGGTTTCTCACAAGGATTTAGAAAAGCGGGGTTCAGGATAGCTTTAGCTATAGATGTAGACCCTATGTGTGCTAAAACTTTTAGTGCGAACTTTCCAGAAACAGTGATGCTAGTTGAAGATGTAAGAGATGTGAATGGCTACGACATCAAATATATCGTGGGTAGGAACCCTGATATCGTGATAGGAAGCCCGCCATGCGAACCTTTTACCGGTGCAAATCCTAACAGAGAGAAAGACCCTCTTGACAGATTATATAAAGACCCTACAGGAACTCTGGTACTTGAGTATATAAGGCTTGTGGGGGAGTTACAACCGAAGATCTTCGTGATGGAGAACGTACCCGCTCTAAACATCCGTGTACTGAGAGAAGCTCTTGTAAAGGAATTCAAATACTATGGCTATGAGAGGATATACTTCAATATACTGAGGGCTGAAGACTATGGGACGCCTAGTCATCGGGTAAGGCTGTTCATATCTAATATACCCCTAAACCCTTCTCCTTTAGGCAGGGTCATAACTGTTGATGAGGCTATCGGCGACATTTCATGTGAAAGCGATCTACCTAATAATGAATGTGTAAAGTTATCGGATAAGAAGATGAAGAGGATAATCAGGATAGGATGGGGTAAGGCTCTGTACTATTACCAAGGAGCAAATAAAAAAATTCCGAACTACATAAGACTTGATCCAAATAAGTTAGCGCCTACAGTTCTCGGGTCTTCGAGGTTCCTACATCCATATGAGAATAGGTTGTTAACTGTTAGAGAGCAGGCGAGATTGATGGGGTTCCCCGATCACCACATATTTTATGGTGATAAAGATCAACAGTATAATCAGGTAGGAGAAGCGGTTCCACCACCACTTTCGTACGCTATAGCTTTATACCTACTGAACACATACCTGAAGTAGAATAGGTAGCTAACATGGTTAAAGCTGTGTACCTAGTTGCATATGCACCGTCAAGTCCCCAGAGACTCCAAGACTTGGCGAAGCTAGCTTACTCAATAAATATAGTATCGGTATTCATAGCTATAAAACCTGTTGGAATGGCAGCTCAAGTAGGTGTACCAGAAGTCTTTAGATTAGCTTACAAGCTTGATAAGAGGTTCGCTGTTTTTCCACGTCTTCAAGATCTAAAAGATGTTATGAATATAGAACAGCTATTCTTTATTATACATCACAACGATGTTCCAGATCTATGCGATGTAGGTGTGGATAAGAGTAGTAGCATAGCTATAATTGTACAAGCAGGGGAAACATCTTTTACAAAAGAGGATCTCTTAATGGGGACACCGGTAAAGCTTAAGGAAATAGATGATCATCGTTTCCCTAACCCTGTAGCAGATGCAGCTATAGCCTTGATGAAGCTTAAAAACATGGTTGTTAACAACAAATGCTGATTTTCTAGAGCTGGTAGAGATCATTGGAAAGAGTACTTGTTGTAGATGCTAACGCAAGGCTTAAAGGTAGAAGACTTACAACGTTAGATGTTATAGGCTCTGGTCCAAGAATAGTAACAGCTCTACTTAATTACTATGGTTTCGATGCCGAACTATACCCGTACGAAAGAGTTATCGGTGATCGAGATATTTTAAATAGATTCGATGTACTGGCAGTTTCATTCATGATTAGCGATGTAAAAGCTGTTGAAAAACTCATTAACTTATGGAGGAAGGATAGAGGTAAGGAAGGTCTAGTTGTGTTAGGGGGTCCGGGTACGCTAAGTGTAAAAGCATTGAAGTTGCTAGACTTCGATATAGCTTTTCTAGGAGAAGTTGAGCAGGTATTCAACGAGTTTTTCGCTATACGTAGGTATAGATCTTTCAAGGAAATTTTTGAAGAACTTCAACCTCAGGGGCAGGTTCCTAGAGGCGTAGCAGTGAAGAAGAAAGATATGCTTTTAGATGGAGGGGTAGCTCCTTGGGCTCCCAGGGAATTATTATTCAAGGTGATACCTGATATAAATGGTGTTAAAATGTATCCTTTCTACTGGGCTTGCAGAGTTTATGTAGAAATAGTTAGAGGTTGTAGTAATTTCAAGAGACCTCTAACAACAGCTAATGGTAGATCATGTAATAGCTGTGGACTATGTTTATCTCAAAGACTTGCTGATAGATTACGCTGTCCAGTAGGTATTCCTCCAGGATGTGGTTACTGCAGCGTACCGTTAATACATGGATACCCGAAATCTAGAGATAGGCACTCTATTGTAGAGGAGGTTAGGAGGTTACTCGATATAGGTGTTACAAGAATAGTGTTAAGCGCTCCAGATTTCTTAGATTACGGTCGAGACTTAAAAACAGAAGAACCTTTAACAGACCCTTGTAATCCACCACCAAACATTGATGCTATAGAGAAGCTTCTTAAAGATTTAACTAGCCTTGAGAATGTAGTGGATGGAAAGGCATCAATACTTGTAGAGAATGTTAAAGCCTGTTTGGTAGACGATTATGTTGCAGAAGTTTTGGGTAGGTATCTTAAAGGAACAGCTATCTATATAGGTCTTGAGAGCTGTAGCGATAAGCTTTTAGAAGCTATTGGAAGACCTAATACGTGTAGAGATGTTTTAGAAGCTATAAAGCTGCTTTCTAAACATGGAATCAAGCCATATGTATACTTAATGCATGGTCTACCTCTAGAAAAAACCGACGATATCATTACTACGCTCAATACTATACCGATGCTGCAACAACTAGGTGTTGAAAGAATTATTCTCTACAAATTTAGACCATTACCGAGAACTGCGTTCAGCAAAGCGAAGAGGCGTCATGATGAAGAGTACTTGAAGTTCGTTGAACTTTTAAAAAATAGAGTAAAAGAGTTCAATGAACAAATGAAGCAAAAACTGCTGAATAGAATTATGGATGTGATTATAGCTTCGGAATACCCTAGGAATAGACGTTACTTAGTATCCTACCCTCTACACCATGGACCTGTAGTGCTGATAAGAGCTTCGAAGAGATTCATAGGATGTGTGGCTAGAGTTCGTATAGTAGATGTTATTAGCGATAGGATGGTGATGGGGACTATATTATACATAAAGTACAGAATTGTAAACCCTACCACTTCATTATAAGCTTCTTAAAAATGCTTAGGTATAGATCACTATAATCACAATCTAAGGATCAAACAACATTGATAGTGATGACTGAAAATATTAAGAAGTTATTAAGAGTCTCTCAAATCTTAAACTATAGTGTGAACCTGAGATGATGAGGCGATACCATGAGAGTTTCAGTAATACAGCTCGCCTCTTTCGATGATATGATACTCTTTCTGTATTCAAGATTAACAGCTATGAACTTAAGCACATCTCTACTATGCAATGAAAAGAATTGTTTTACAATAATATCGGCTACAGATGAACAGGTATTTGTAATAACATCTCCACCACTTAACCAAAAGTGCAGATATGTATACCTAGATGATCTAGGTAAAATAATGTGTTCAGACATCCCTATGCCAGGAAGACCCACGATCTTTATTGTAAATGTTAAAAACATTAAGGAAGTCAGTAACATCGTAGAAGCAATAACTTAACAATGTATTTAAACCCCAATCACTTGATAACCATAGCTTAGCTATAAACGTTTTTAGGCTTACACAAAATATCCATATATTGGCTACAGAACTTGTGCGGGGGTGCCCGAGCCAGGTCAAAGGGGTCGGGCTGAGGACCCGATGGCGTAGGCCTGCGTGGGTTCAAATCCCACCCCCCGCACCAATCCATACTCAGCGAGACATTATCGCATTTATGCGTAAACAACATGTAAACTACCTGGAGATATCTCTCCATAACAAACCCAGTTCCTCTGCATATCTATAAACTTCTTCAAGTTCATCGTATCTAGGTCTACGAGATATATCTTTGTACTGGTAAGCTTTGTACTCAGGTCTATACTGGTCCATTATATTTATCAACACTTTGTCTTTAGGAAGGTTTTCAGCAATCCATTTTAATACAGATTTAGAACAGCATTCTACATGATTCGGTAGAACAAGGTGCCGTATTATCATGTCACCCCACTCAATAGCTATCCTATGGTTTCTCCCAACTATTTCAACATAGTTAGGTGCGGAGGATAACCTAAGTGCGCATATGTTATTTCCGTACTTAAAATCGGGAAGCCATATATCGATTATGTATATTAAGAGTTTCATAGACTCTTCGCTCATATAGAAATTGCTATTCCAGAGTTGCGCGATATTGATATCTAGATACCTTAGACTCTCGATTATGTTGTGGATATTTGGGGTGGGCTCTCCACCAACATGGTTTATATTTCTGGCACCACTAAGTTTAAGCTCTTTCTGAATCAAAGCCAAGTGGTAAGGTGTAACCTCTACACCACCGTAAGGATTCTCTTGCGATATATCCCAGTTTTGGCAGAATACGCATTTGAAATTACAGCTACCATAGAATATGGTTCCGCTTGGAACTAGAGGAGCTTCTTCACCTATATGGAGAAACCAGCTATGTACATAGCTTCTATAATCAAGTCTACAAAAACTTTTTGCACTTGAAACTCTATCAATACCACACCGTCTTTCACAGAATACGCATTTCCTCAGTATTCGATGTGCTAGTTCAACCAGAACTTCAATAAGGTTAACAGATGCTTCTCCATACTTTCTCTTAAACTCTTGAAATCTGATTCTCTCTCTCCTCACCTCACTCCATAGCGCGACAAGGTCTTTACCAAGTTCTCTATGAAGATCCCATAAAGACTCGGTATCAAGATTCTTAATATCACCTACATCTCTCGGTACTTCAATAGCTTTAGCTATATGAAATTTAGCAGGGAGATCCTCAAGAAGTATTGAGTAATACCAATCCAAGGCCTTTTTAAAAGTATCATTTTCTAGAGCTGCTAATGCATCAGGACGTAAGAGGTAAATATCATTTCTGTACATCTAGCCACCGAAAATTGTAATCTCTTTAACAAGTCCATTAACTACGTAGATATTTTCAAAGCTAATATCCTTAAACGAAAATAAGCTATTCGCGAAACATAAGTTTAGTATGTGTAGAACCTTTAATAGCTTGCAAGCTTAAATACGGTTACTAGTCTATATCTCATTCCACATATCATTTACTGACCAAGAGAATTAGTAGTTATGGTAGTAGTTATGGCAACGTATTTCGGTATTTTTGGGCTCCGATACTATTTAGAGAAAGTTTTAGCAAGCTGTATTGAGGCGGTCCATATGTTGTCGCCTAGATGGGACACATTCTTTATACCCTTACCCTTTACTCCTGGCGCTATAGACTCTGAATCGATTAACGCGAATCCTACAACGATTAAATATCTTTCGCTAGGATCCATAACAGCAACGATATCACCTTTGTTAAAGCTCTTCAATAGCTTCTTGATACCAGGTACCATAACATCGGCTCCTCTTTTAAGAGGTTCAATAGCTCCTTCGTCAACCACAACTGTAGGGACTATGAGGAGCCTCTCTGTGTTGTAGAGAACGTTTAGTACGTAGAGAGTTGGTATATATATTTCCATGCCTTCTATTTTGAATAAAGCAGGGGTAGAGTTGAAAACAACGATCTCGAATTTATCGCTATAAGCTACCTTAACCTCCTCTGCTTTGCGGAGCATCTCTATGAATGTTGAATCTATATCGTGTCTACTTTCGAGATGCTGTAAGATATTCTTCAAAGCTTTTTTCGAGATGTACTGTATTCTCAAGTTACGCAAAATTTACACCTACCTACACCTATACCGAATCAGTATATCGACCCATCTTCACCTCTCAGTTTACGTCAGCGTCATCATCTATCAATCATGTGTTAAACCATGTAAAGTTGATTCCTTATACTCTCTGGTAGTGCATCCTCTTTAATAATTTTTGCTCTCAAAGGTGGTGCTCTAACCTTAGGACCTACAACAATATATTTGGATTCCTCCTCTGCTCTACTCTTCAATACCCTTACCTTTACATACCAACCATCGTTTCTCGCTATATAAACATATTTCTTGTGTTTAAGACCCATAGTCCACAGCCATTTCATAACTTCTGCTTTTGTTTAAGTCTAAACACTATCCTCTAGTAAACAATATATAAACGTTTATAACGCTATATAAATCATATTGAGTAAGGCTCTGTAAACCTGAGGGTGTTTAATACGAAGTACTACACCTCTTGGGATGAACTTGAGAATGATATTAAGAATTGTACTCGTTGCATCCTCTACCGTTATAGAAAAAACGCTGTTCCAGGGGAAGGTTCAAGATCTTCTAAAGTAATGCTTATAGGGGAAGCCCCAGGTGCAACAGAAGATGAGATGGGGAGACCTTTCGTAGGCGCAGCAGGTAGGTTACTAACCTTAACTCTGGAAAGCATGGGTATCCATCGTGAAGAGGTTTACATAACAAATGTTGTTAAGTGTAGACCTCCTCAAAATAGAGAACCACGCGATGAAGAGATAGAAAGTTGTAGTATATATTTAGAGTCTCAGATATTATTACTTAAACCAAGGATCATTGTGACCTTAGGTAATATAGCGGGTAAGAAGGTATTTTCGTTGGCTTCTATGACGTGGAGTAGTGTGATGAAGATGAGGGGAAAGGTTTACAGATTTTCACTGCTAGGGCTAGATGTATACGTTGTTCCAACGATACACCCAGCCGCGGCGTTGTATAACCCCTCTATGCGCCTCATTTTATTAAATGATTTAAAGCAATTGAAGGAGCTTCTCAGCACAACACCAAGTACTGCAATAATGCCTAATTCTGTAGAACAACGTATAAGTACTGAGGAAGGCATGAAGTCTAAAGATGCGAAAGAAGCTTCAAGAACGCTCTTGGACTATATCAAGAAGAGATCAGCAAGCGTAACATAAATTGTGGAATATACTTATAAAAAGCTAGAGATCGAGGAGTGATACGATTTGAGTAATGAAGTCAATGAATTCAACAATATGAATTTGAAAGTGTACAGAAATAGTGACATATTAAAGATCGCAGCCTTCATACCTCCATGCCATAAACATTTAAGATTAGCTATAGTGACAAAAGACCAGGTAATAGTACTTCATGAAGCAACGGTTGCTGCTATCGTTAGAGCTTACATAGATATAACTACCCATCCTATTAGAAGAGCTGTTGAATATACTCATGTGAAGCTAGGTAAAAATGCTAAGAAACAAGGTTATGCTGAAGACCAGTTAATCGAAGTGAATGAAGTGGAGAGTACTATTATCGATAAATGGGGTAAGGTATTAAAATTAGAGAAGTGTATAGATGAAAAGAGCAGGTGAGCACCTACACAATGAATATACTCAGCTTTGTTTCAGTTCAGAGGTGAAAAACTTGGGAATAGATGAAGGAAGCCTGAGAGAGAGGATCGCCAAGTTTTTAGAGTCTACAGAAGAGCCGTTGACAGCCGAAGCTATAGCTCAAATATTCGGTATAGATGTGAAGGATATTTACATACACCTTACACATATAGCTAAATCAGTTCATAGGTTAAGTAATGGTAAGAAGAAGCTCTTAATGATTCCGCCGAGGTGTAAGAAATGTGGCTATATATTTAAGGATCTCGATAAACCAAAGAAACCCTCTAGATGTCCTCGTTGTAAATCTGAATGGATAGAATCTCCGAAATTCATCATAAAAGAGTTAGAATAAATTGCTAGATGTACTGAAGAGATATAAACTACAACTATATAGTCAGTTCTCTTGAAAATCGAATTAAAAGTATGTTGGGAAGGCATAGTTGTTATGGAGATCATTAAGATAGTTGTAGACTATATAGAGAAATGATTTTGTAGAAAATTCGTAGAATACATAACCAACGAGTTCGGTTTTCTCTTTATACCGAAGAGCAAAAATAGAAAGAGTTTACATAGTACAGCATAGTTTAAAGAAGGATCTAGACGAATTGATAGAATCAAACATCGAGATCTTGTCTTTAGTTTCTTGATAAGGTGGATCAGAAAGAAGAGGAATTTTATACCATCCTCACAATTGTTTGAACTAGCAATTGAGAGAAAGTTTAGTTTTGGTTGTACTGTTGTAGTGAAACCTCAAGGTGTTAAAGCTTTTCTCTATGGTAATGATTTGCTTATATGTTCTGCAGAAAGGTTTTGCTCCCAGTTGAGGAGGGGTTGTACGTGGTTGTTCTCGATGGGGAGGATATAGGGGTGATGGGGGAGGCTGGTTATGGATCTGGTAATTTCAATAAATATGTTGAAGAGGGTAAGATGCTTATGCCTGTCGTGGAGAATGTTTTGATCTAGGAGTTCTCTTACGTGGTGAATCCTATATATGATACATTTCTTCCTTCAGTATTCTCTCCATGTATATCCACATTTAGTACATCTATAGAAAGTTGTCGAAGGTTCGTCGGCAGCTCTAGTCTGTATCTGCCATGCATATACTTCGTTGTGTTCACATTTGGGGCATCTTACTTGATCTTTTACTAGTACAGCAGTTGGAGGAACAGCTATCTTCTGATCCTCTATAACAATTGTTTTCTCTTTCTCGCTATGCTTAATAACTCTAGAGAGTGTTACACGTCTTCCAGAATTGTTGGCATGCATTTCGTAACCACAACGGTTGCATTTCCAAACCCCTTGCTTGAAGCTCATGATAGCGCCACACTTTGGGCAAAACATCATATACTTCAACACCTCGTTATTTATTTAGACTCAGTACACTATTTTCAGAATTCTTAAATACTTTTTGTTTATAAACTCTTAAAAACAGCTCACAGCTTTACTTCTACTAGCTAGTGAAGATATAGAGAGGTGAAGTTTGTTTGGCTATAGAGTACGCAGAGCTGGGAGACCTTAGAGAAGGGAGTTACGTAGTTATAGATGGAGAACCTTGTAGAGTTGTAGAGGTATCGAAAGCGAAAACAGGTAAACATGGAAGCGCTAAGGTGCATGTAGTAGCTGTAGGTATATTTACTGGAGCTAGGAAAACTCTTGTAGGTCCATCAGATCAAAGAGTAGAGATACCTATAATCAATAAGAGGTATGCTCAAGTAGTAGCTATATTAGGAGACAAGGTTCAGATCATGGATACGGAGACGTTCGAGACCTTCGAGGTTGATATGCCTGCAGACGAGGTTATTAGATCGAAGTTAGCACCGGGGGTTGAGATAGAGTACTGGGAAGTGCTAGGGAGAAGACTTATATACAGGGTTAGGTAAATCTGTGTATGTCCTTTTTAGAATCTATAAAGAGTTTAGTAGTCAATTTTTTAAAGGGTAGAGAACCTTACGAAGTAGCTGTTGAAAACTTTACTAAAGAACTTCAGAAAGCTTTACTCAAAGCTGATGTCAATGTAAAACTTGTTGTAGAGTTAACCAAGAGGATTAAGGAAAGAGCATTAAAAGAACCTCCACCACCGTATATATCTAAGCAGGAGTGGTTTATAAAAATAGTATACGATGAACTTTCAACGCTTTTTGGAGGTGATGTAAAGCCTAACGTATTTCCAATAAAAACACCGTACATAATGATGTTGGTAGGGGTTCAGGGATCAGGGAAAACAACTACAGTAGCGAAACTAGCTTACTTTTACAAAAGGTACGGCTATAAGCCTTGTCTCATATGCGCAGATGTCTATAGACCTGCTGCCTACGAGCAGCTTCAACAACTTAGCGTAGCAATAGACGTACCATTCTGTGGAGATTCTAAAAGTACCGATGCTATCGACATAGCTATTAAATGTAAAAAACTTTGTTTATCTAAAGGCGCTAATATAATTATCATAGATACTGCTGGAAGGCATGGCTACGGAGAAGAAGAGCTGTTGCTGAAAGAGATGCAGGAGATAGCCAAAGCTGTAGAACCAGACGAAGTTGTCCTAGTTATAGATGCCTCTATGGGGCAGAAAGCTTACGACTTAGCTCTCAGATTTCATCAAGCAACCCCCATAGGTTCTATAATAGTTACTAAACTCGATGGAACAGCTAAAGGTGGAGGCGCTTTATCAGCTGTTGCTGCAACTAAAGCTGTGATAAAGTTTGTAGGAGTAGGGGAGAAGATACCGGAGCTGGAAGTTTTTGAACCTAGGCGTTTCGTAGGAAGACTACTAGGGTTAGGAGATCTTCCTACACTTATAGAGAAACTTAAATCTGTTGAACGTTACAAAGAATTTGAGGAAAGGTTTACTAAAGCTCTTGCCAAAGGGAAGATAAGTTTAGTCGATATCTATCTCCAGCTACAAACAATAAGGAAACTAGGGCCTTTATCAAAGATTCTACAGTTAATTCCGGGGTTATCACTTCTACCTTTAGATGATAAGCAGCTGAGGATAGGGGAAGAGAAGATAAAGAAGTGGTTAGCTATAATAGACTCTATGACCTACGAGGAGCTTAAGAATCCTAAAATTATAGATAGATCACGTATGCAGAGAATAGCTATAGGTTCCGGTACAACTGTTGAAGATGTAAAAGAGCTTCTGAAGTACTACGAAATGGTGAATAGCTTTATTAAGAATGCTAGGAGAAGAATAGGTTTACTGAAAAAACTTGGGATAGACTTATCGAAATTAGACATAGGAGATATAGGTAGGGAAGAGTGAGCATCGATATTGTTGATAAAGCTATGGAGATCTTGAAGAGGTACCCGTTGTGCGATAGATGTCTCGGAAGGCTATTCGGATATCTAGGTAAAGGCTTGGGGAATGATGAACGTGGGAAAGCATTAAAACTTGTTCTAGTTATGGAGCTTCACAGAAAACTACAAATGAACGAGATAGATTTGGAGACGATGAAATTAATCCTTCTTAATGCTCAGAGGGAAGATTTCCTTAAAAATCTAGGTGAGCATATTGAAGATGTTGAAAGAAGGAGATGTTATATTTGCGGAGATTTAATAGATAAGTGGATAGAGGAATACTCACAGAAAATAGCTACGATTATTCAAAATTTAAAGCCTAAGTCTTTTCTTGTAGGGGTTTCCTCAGTTCAAGAATATGTTGTAAAAGAAGATATGATAGCAAGGGAATTCGGGCTTGGGTATAGAGAGAACATTAAGAGAGAGCTTAAAAGAGAAATAGGTAAGAGAGCTGCAGTTTTAACCGGTATAAAACCTGATTTCAGCAAACCTGAGGTTATAGTTATCATAGATATAGCTATAGGTAGTGTAAGGATAGACTACCCATCGATAATACTCTACGGGTATTACTGGAAATACGGTAGAATGATATCGCAAAACATATGGATTACGAAAAGTGGTAAAATGAAGTATCCTCTATCAGTTGAAGATATTGTAAAATTTGTTAGCCAGCAATTGAAAGCTGATAGATATAGACTTCATATAGCTGGTAGAGAAGATGTGGATGTGAGAGTATATGGTAGTGGTAGACCGATAGCTATAGAATTCAAAACTATGGATAAAAACATCGATATGGAGTTAGTAGAGAAATACTTAAACAGTGTCTCTCCCTGGCTTCAATTCCAAATCAAAATGAAGGTTAATAGAGCATTCGTGATAAGGCTTAAAGAAGGTGCGAGATTTTCGAGAAAGATCTACAGAGCTATTGTATACACATCAACTCCTATAACATCTGAATCTCTACAAAAACTTGAAGAAGTGTTCAAGGATAGAGTTATTGAGCAGAGAACCCCTACAAGAGTTTTGAAACGTAGAAAAGATAAAGTTAGGCGAAGGAAGATGTTTAAAATAAAAACGTTCCTTATATCTCCAAATCTTTTCGAGGCTCTTATAGAATGCGAAGGAGGGCTTTATGTAAAGGAGCTGATATCAGGAGATAACGGGAGAACGAAGCCAAGTTTTTCTGATGTACTTGGGTGTGATGCACGTTGTGTAATGCTAGACGTACTCTATGTTCATGAGTATATTTAAACTTTAATCCATAATAATCGTTAAGAAGATTCCGACAGGGTAGAACTATGGTTAAAGCATCTCAAGGTCTTAGACATAGAACTAGGAAGATAATGAGTAAAAACGTTAGAGAGAAAGGAGCTGTCCCTCCATTAAGTAAGATTTTGATTCCGTATAAAGTAGGTGATAAAGTGCATATAGATGTAGATCCTGCTATACATAAGGGTATGCCGCATCGAAGATACATCGGGAAAACAGGTGTTATCATAGGTCTTAGAGGTAGAGCACTGATTGTCGAAGTTGCTGTAGGGTCGAAAATTAAGAAGCTATTTCTACTACCTGAACATGTTAAACCAGCTTTTGATGTAACTGAAAGAGTGAAGGAAATCGTTCAGAAGCTTCAACAGATTAGCAGTATAAGGAGGGAGCAGAGGAAGATGTTATTGACATTGCTCAAACCGAAGTAGAGATTTTCTTAAAGTAGTGATAGCTTACGGTGAAGATAATTGCCATATAAAATAATAGATTATAGAGATATACCGAACCCTATTGCGAAGAAACTTCTAGAAGAGTACTTAGCGAAAGTGAAGAGCTACGACATATCTCTAGAACCAGCTAGATCGGCATTAGAATACCTACAGACGTTGACCACTATGTGTAACCCAGATAAAGCTGAAGAACTTATGAATGTCCTCAAGAACGAGTTCAGGTTGCGGGATACATCTATATCCCTTATAATAAATATACTCCCTAAAACAATTGATGAACTTAGAATGCTTTTAGCTTTTGAAACAACCATACCTGAAGAAGATGCTTTACACAAGATATTAGAATTAGTTAAAGTGTTCTGCGGTTAACCTCGATTCAATGATTTCTCGGGGTTTGTCTATGAGTTTTCGTGGTAGGCGTAGGAGAACGTGGATACCCGATGAATACGCATTTGTATTAGACTTCATGCCTTTAGGTAATCCCTATGATAAACATACATTTCATAAAACGAACCCTGTAGTACAGGGTATTGGCTCTAAATACTTTACACTTGTTGAAATAGTCCCTCCAAGAGGGGTTATGCTGAATATAGGTGAAAGAGTAGCTGTATCTCCTACACCGCGAGGTAACGAGTTGAAAGTTTTCGATAGACTTATGTACGAAGATTTGACCACTATCGCTAGATCTAATTTGGAGAGGATTGTGAGAGATATTGTAGTAGAAAAAGAGAGGGTATTTTCAGAGTTTTTCAACGTAGCTGAAGCAATTAATATAAGACTACATAGTTTAGAGCTTTTACCAGGCATAGGGAAGAAAACACTCATGATTATTCTTGATGAGCGTAAGAAAAAACCTTTTGAAAATTTTGAGGATATAAAGAAGCGTGTCAAAATATCTGATCCTGTAAAAATATTGACAGAGAGGATCATTATGGAGATACAGAGAACAGAAAAATATTATCTTTTCGTAGAACCTTACCCACCGTCGCCTAACTACATATTCCTTAACTATCTTCATCATCTATACGAAAAACTAAATTACTACGAGCCATGGTAATAGACGTTGTAAACTCTAGTAGAGAGAATATAATTAGATGGATTAAAGAGATTCTATTGAAACACAGGATAAGGTTGAAGAAGAGCCTTAGTCAAGTAATGATGGTAGAACCTAAAGCCTTTAAGAAAATAGTTGAAGCAGTTTCATCGTTAGTAATGAATTCTGAGAAACTACTTGTAGTTGAAATAGGTACAGGTTTAGGAACGTTAACTTCTGCTCTAGGTAAAAACCTTAACAATTATATAATATCTATAGAGTTGGATCAGAGGTTTGTACTTATACTGAAAGAACTGCAAGAATTTTTCTACAATCTAGATGTTGTTATAGGAGATGCAAAAACACTTCTAAGTTCTATAAGAAATCTTCATATAGTTGTTGGAAATCTACCTTACCATATAACATCAGATCTAGTACTAGAGATAGGCAGGTCTAGTGCAAAGTACGCTGTTATAACTGTTCAGAAAGATGTTGCTGATAGATTTGTAGCTAAACCTGGGAGCAAGAACTACAGCAAGATATCGCTGTTAACTCAATATCTATTCGATGTTGAGATACTTAAGGTAATCCCACCTAACTACTTTATACCTCCACCCGATGTTTTTTCAGCTATAGTCGTTATGAAGAGGAAGAGAGCTTACAGTGACTATGCTGATGTTGAGGCTGTGATAAAGTGTATGTTTAGCTTTAGAAGGAAACAAGTTTTAAAATCTTTAAAAAGATGTCTAAATCTAGAAATAAAGACGTTAGATATCGATGAAAGCGGTGACCTATGGAAGAAAAGAGTATATCAACTTGCACCCGAAGATATAGAGAAATTGGCTACGGTGTTGAGAAAAATAATATTGAGAAGAGAATAGTAGGTGGTATAGCTGTAGGGTATATTGATGGCGTATACGAACCGGGACATGATTCTGAAATCTTATTGAAGTCTGTAGATCACGTAATCGAGCTCGGCACAGCTCGTCTTGGCGTGCTTCTAGAGATTGGTAGTGGTACAGGATATGTATCAGCTAAGCTCATGTTTAAATACGATATAGGTTACGCAATACTTATCGATATAGATCCTAAAGCTGTGTACAGTTCTTGGAAAACCGTGAAGATGAACGAAGTAGACTGGAAGGTAGATGTAATCCAGTGTGATGGTGCATCATGTATTCGTAGGGAGGTAGTAGACTTAGTATACTTTAATCCTCCATATCTACCTATATGCGATGATATCCCAGAAGCTATTGCATGGAATGGAGGTGAAAACGGGTTAGAGGTTTGGTCAAGGTTTTTCAGAGATTCTTTGAGTGTATGTAAGAAAGGTTGTACGATAGTGTTCATCATGTCAACGCTTCAAAAAGTTGATGAATTGTTAAAGTATATACTCAACTATGAGTATGTAGAGGTATTAAATTGTGAACACTTTTTCTATGAAATGATTTGCGGGATTGTGGTGAAAATCTTTTGAAGCTTAAAGTTGTAGTTGTAGGGATCGAAGGGGAGATAAACCTCGGTTTCATTGTAAGGTTATGCAGGAATTTCGCTGTTGATGAACTTGCAATAGTTAAACCTTCTATAAATCCATGGAGTGAAGAGGTACGTCGTTTTGCAGCTAATGGGGTAGTGTTTATGGATAGTGGTAGAGTTAAGGTGTACGAATCTCTAGATGAAGCATTGAAAGACGTAGCTTTATCTGCATGCACATCAGCTGTTGTTGATGTAGATTCCGGGGATATGCTTAGGAAAGCAGTGAATTTCGAAGAATTTGTGAATATAGCCAAGAATTATAACAGTATTGCGGTGGTCTTCGGTAGAGAGAGTACGGGGTTGACAAGAGATGAGATAGCGAAATGTGATCTACTTGTACATATAGATGCAAACCCTGAGTATCCGGTGCTTAACCTTAGTCACGCTGTTGCAATAGCGTTGTACAGGCTATATAAAGGTCTTGAGAAGCCAAGCGTTCTTAATCAAGTTGAGAAAGTTGATGAAGAGATGATCAGGTTGATAGATAGGTATATAGATGAGTTATCTGGGCTTGTTGCTAGAGATGAATGGCATAGACAGATGTTTTCAATAATGTTCAAAAGATTTGTACGTAGGGTAACTTTATCTAAACAGGAGGCAGGTTTACTATTAACGTTTATAAGGAGGATCGCTAGAAGGCTTAAGCTAGAACCTCTCGAGAGTGAGCACTCTAGTAGTAGTTAAGGTGTATCTTATGCCACTCAGACCTGCAAGATGTTACACTCACCAAGATAAACCTCCGTATACAAGAAAAGAGTATATACACGGGGTACCTCTGCCAAAGATAACAAAATTCGTTATGGGTAATGCAAAGCTTAATGCAGAGGTAGTACTTAAACTAGTCTCCATAGAATGGGGGGTTATTAGACATAATGCTTTAGAAGCAACTAGAGTTATAACTCATAAATACCTCTCTAAGCATGTAGGTGACGCTAATTACATATTAATCATTAAATCATATCCTCATCACGTAATAAGGGAGCACAAAATGCTTGCTTTTGCAGGTGCTGACAGACTTCAAGAAGGTATGAGGTTAGCTTTCGGTAAACCTGCAGGTCTAGCTGTAAGAGCTAAACCGGGATCGGTACTTATTGAGATACATGGATTAAAACAACATTTAGAGCATCTTAAGGAAGCTATGAGGAGAGCTTCATCAAAGCTTCCATTAAAATGTAGAATAGAGATAGTGGATCTGAGTAAGAAGCAATGAGCATATGTTCTGAACACGACTTTGAATTAGAATATGTAGCTCAAGTAGTGGAAAGTCACAATGTTAAGAAAATTCTTGTACAGCTTCCTGAAGGATTTAAACAATGTTTTAACTATATAGTTGAGAAACTTAGAGAATATCTAAGTAGAGAGGTAGAGGTGGTTCTTTCTCTAAATCCGAGCTATGGTCCATGCCTTGTCGACGAATATAGCGCAGAAGAGCTAAAAACAGATCTAATCATACATTTCGGGCATACTGAATACCCATTCTACAACCCCTCAGTAAAAACTTTATTTATACCGGTAGAGTTCGTAAATATTGATTTAGAGAAAATAATGTCCATCCTAACCAATCTCTGTTCTCAAGACAAAAAACTATGCTTACTATCCTCATCGCAACATATAAAACTTTGTAATAGATTAACAAGCTTATCTAGTAAATGTAGAATTGTTTATAAAGGGGTAGTATATGGATGCACTAAGGCGGGTACAGAGGAATGCGATGTATTGGTAGTTGTAGGTGGTGGAAGGTTTCTCTGTATATCTCAGTACCTAATGTATCTAAGAAAATCAAGCTCTACTATACTTTGTTTAGATCCTTACTCATATACGTTGTGGAACCCTAAAGAAGATGTTGAGAAGATATTGAGGATTAGGATATGGAAAATGTATAATTCGTTAAATCGTAGAAGATGGCTAATAATCTCCGGTTTCTATGGCCAAGCAAGAGAAAAACTTGTGAATACTTTAGTAGAGGAATTGAAGAGAAAGAATTTTGAGGTAGCTATAGCTAAGGTCTTGAAGATAGATAGGGAGACTTTAATCAATATTTCTAATTCCTTCGATGTAGTAGTCATAGCTTCGTGTCCATATCTAGCATTCGATTTTCAAGATCTCGACATACCTATTCTAACGATAGGTGAAGCATTTGCTGTTTTAAACAACGATATCGATAGGTATAGATATCCTTGGTAAGGAGTAAAAAGGAGTTAGAGATTCTACTTAGTCTTGTACCTGGTTTCCGTAATCCTGTGATTGAGTTAGAACAGTATGTATGTGATAGCTCTATAGCTTCAGAATTAATGTGGTTAGCCTATATACGGGGTGATATTGAGGATAAAGTGGTACTCGATCTTGGTTGTGGAACTGGGGTTCTAAGTTATGCAGCATTAATACTAGGGGCTAAGTATGTTCTCTGCATAGATATAGACATCGAGGCCCTCAGTATAGCTAAAGAATTCCTCTGGAATGAATTTAATAATGTAGAGATGATAAATATGGGTGTAGAGAATATGGAGCTTAAGAGAGTAGATACTGTTGTTATGAACCCACCTTTCGGAGTACATAGGAAGGGTATAGACATGGTTTTCCTTAGAAAAGCCTTGGAACTACAACCACATGCCGTATACACTATACATAAATATAACCCAGAGTCTCACAAAATAGTGATAGATGTAGTGTCAAGTTATGGTTATCAAGTATACAACGTGGTTGTAAAGGATATGAAGATCCCACCTATATATCCTATGCATAGAAGAAGAGTTTACAGATTCAAAGTAGCTATATATGGTATCGTGAAGAGGCGATATGCATGAGTAAATCTATCGCAATACCTGGGGACTATATATGTAAAGAGGAAGAGTATATACCTCATAGGCATGTATATGTAGATGAGCTAGGAAACGTTAGATCAGCTGTTATTGGTAAGGTAGTATTAGATAATCTTAATAGAAGGGTTTCAGTAAAACCTTTTAAAGATATAAAGATCCCGAAGACGGGTGATGTTGTTGTAGGTTGGGTAACGTCTATGAGAGACGATATTGCGTTTATAAAAATTGTAGGTTATGATTTTACAAAGCTATTCAAACATAATTTTACAGCTGTTCTCCATATTTCTCAAGTAACAGATTCTAAAGGTGATAATATGTATAACTATGTTAGGATAGGTGATATAGTGAAGGTGAAGGTTTTAAACGATTATCTACCTCTTCTTGTAACCATTAAAGAGCCTAAGCTAGGTGTAATCTTAGCGTATTGTTCAAGATGCGGATCACCTCTATATTTTGATGGTAATAAGCTTATTTGTGCTATCTGTGGGAATACTGAGCAACGTAAAATATCTCTAGATTACATAGCTGTTAGAGGTAAGAAAGGTGGTGTCTAAACCTAGCGGTGTATATGTAGAAAAAACGTTTACATTTCCATGTCCAAGCGTGGATCTATGCCTTGAGATCCTGCAGAAGATAGATGAAGAGTTATCGTTAGAAGCGAATATTTTTGCAGAACTAAAGCTAAATAAATTAGTGTTCAAGGTTATAGGTCTCGAACCCAATGTTCAATCAGCTATGTTTAAGCTTAAGGAATTTCTATCTACATACGTTCTACTTAAAGCAGATCCTAGACATGGAATTGACGTTAATACTATAGCAAAGTATTTAAAGAAAACTATCCCACTAGATGTATTAGCTATAGCCATAGAGAAAAGCTTAGGTGTTTTGGTTACTATCAGAGGCTCTATGATTTATGTAGATACAGACGTAGATACATTTCTTAGTATAGCAAGAAAAGTAGCCGAAGCTCAGAAAAAAATTGAACAAATGGCTCTCCCTAACAATGTTAAAAAACTTCTTGTAGCCGCGATAGCTATCTACAACATCGATTATTTCGAAGTTTTAGAAGCTCTACGTAAAGCTCAGCTAATAAACGATAACCATGAATTGAAGAAACCATGGCAACAAGTTCTTGATGAACTAGACAGCCTTTTAGGTCGAGAGGAAACTATGATAACTTAATAAACTTTGTTGAAGACATATATAGTCAGGTTAGAGGTGTGATAATGGGTATAAACTTTGTATTGAAAAAATTAACAGATAGAGAGATAAGGATCGAGATCCAAGATAAGGATAAGCACTCTCTACCGAATCTAATAGCGAAGCTCGCTATAAAAAAACCTGGTGTAACATTTGCTGGGTACATAATTGAGCATCCCATGGTTTCGTATCCAGTATTAGTAATAATGACCAATGGTTCGAGAAATCCCCTCGATGTGTTGAAAGAAGTTATAGAGGAAGCTAAGATTATAGCTCAAGAATTTCTCGAATCTTTCAATAAGGCTTTAACTAATGAATATAAAGAAAGAAGCTAGATTATTATTGTTAATGGAATTCGATAACTATATTATAGCAATAGTTATCAGGGGTTTCGCTGGAATAGAAGGAGTAGCATTCTATAATAACTGTGTAGAACTAAGTGAGGTTTTGAAACGTGGAAAGGGGTTATTAGCAGAAGTTAACTACATAGTATCAGAATACAATGTTTGTAAGAATCTAGAGCTAAAACATATATCAATAGAAGAGATAAACGATAAAGATATACTGAAAGCTGTAAACGAAGCAGCAAATATATTCACAAAAGCTAAGGCTAGATACACAGTATTAAAAGCATTATCGTTAAACAAGGTCTATACAGAATCAAATTAATAATCTACGATATTATCAATCGTTTCTCGTAGACATTAAGTTTTGTAATTAGTTTTAATTAACTGTGATTAAACCATAACATCTTCTCCATAGCTTCATCTCTACTTCATTTGGCGACCTTAATACCCTGTATCCACATCACATCTTTCTTTTCTTATCTTAATACGTTAGCTTTGCCTCCAAGAACCATACAAACTCTCCACCAGCGCCAAGAGGTAATTATAGCATAAAACTTGCCATCTTATAATTATCAAAACTATTGTACAACCAACAGTTAAAACTGATTACAACCGATAAAGAATCTTCAAAACATTAAAGTTTTAAAGCTATATATCTATACTCTGTTAGGGGATGATTACGGTTTTAAGTGCTGACAGATGATGTTAAACCCACGCTATGACTTTTTCCTTATTTCATCTAGTAACCTCTTTATTATCTCAACAGTTTTATTGGGATCAGCACGTCCACGTGTTTTCTTCATAACCATACCCACTAAGTAGTTCACAGCTTTTGGATTTTCAAGCGCGTCTTTCACAGCTTTCGGGTTCTCCGCCATAACTTCTCTAACTATCTTCTCGATCACTATTTCATCGTCTAGTTTTGTATAACCTTCGGCAACAAGCTTATCTATATCTATACCTTCCTTAACTATTCGAGGTAGAGATTCTTTCAGCATCTTTATCGATATAACTCCTTTATCTAGATATTGAAGGAGTTTGACAATATGTATAGATTGAACCTTTAACTCTCGTGGACTTAAGTTGAACTCTTTTACCCATCTTAGGAAATCTGTTATAAGTAAATCAGCTAACTTCTTGTAATTATTGTAGAGTTTAGCACATTCTTCAAAGAAATCAGCTAACCACTTAATTAATACTAATACTGTAGCTCTATACTCATCGAGTTCATACTGTTTGATAAACCTTTCTATCCGTGAATCAGGGAGTTCAGGCAAGCTCTTAGCTACCGATTCTATGAACGTCTTCGTTATTATCATCGGCGGTAGATCGGGATCTGGGAAGTATCTATAATCTTCCTCAAATTCTTTAGATCTTAATGGAACTGTTACCCCTTTCGAACTATCCCAGTGTCTTGTTTCTCTCTTCACCTCACCACCTTTTCCAACTATATTTTTCTGTCTTATAATCTCGTAGGTAAGAGCTTTCTCAACTTCTTTTATAGATCCGATATTCTTAATTTCAACCCTACTACCACCAGCTACAGAGATATTTGCATCAACTCTGAAAGCACCTTCACGTGATGTATCGGTAATCCCTAGGTATTCAAGTATTGCTATGAGTTTATCTAGAAATGCTCTTGCTTCTTTAGGACTCTCTATATCTGGTTCTGTCACTATTTCTAGTAATGCTATACCTGATCTATTGTAGTCTACCAAGCTGTAAGGGCTTGTCTCTATACTTCCAATGTAGTGGATTTTACCAGGGTCTTCCTCTATGTTTATTCTTCTAATTCTAACGATCTTCGACTTTCCATCGACGAATATCTTTACATATCCATTTCTAGCAATAGACGAGAATCCAGGTCCATCGTATTGACTTATCTGGTAATTCTTCGGCAGATCTGGGTAGAAGTAGTGTTTTCGTACAAAAACAAGTTTATCATTTATTTCACAGTTTAAAGCTAGTGCTAATGCTATTGCATACTCAATAGCTTTCTTATTGACTACAGGGAGAGTTCCTGGTAATCCTAGACACACAGGACATACATAGGTATTAGGCTCTTCTCCTCTGTAGTTACTTGGTGTAGGACAGAATAGCTTAGTTTTTAACGATGTTAATTGGACGTGTATTTCAAGCCCTATCTTTACCTCAGGTATAGAACTCATAGAGCTACACCAACGCGATAAGGTCTCGGAGTTTCAGTTTATCTTCAAGAAATTTAGAGATGTATAGAGCTGTCACCTCGTTGAAATGTCTCACCATAACCTGTAGCCCTACAGGTAAACCGTTGACAAACCCTATCGGTATACTTATAGCTGGAGCCCCTATGAGGTTAGCTATAACTGTATTCACATCGCTGTAGTACATCTTGATAGGGTCAGCTATCAACTCGCCTAGCTTAGGTGGTAATATGGGCATTGTCGGACTTACTATAGCGTCGAATTCCTTGAATATCTTGTTGAATTCTTCTTTCAGCATCCTCCTAAACCTCAACGCTTTAAGGTAATACATATCCCAGTAACCTGTGCTAAGGATATACGCTCCTAATGCGATTCTCTTCTTAACTTCGTAACCAAAGCCTCTAGTTCTAACTTCTTTATAGACTTCTACCCAGTTCCTGTTATCAAAGTTTACTTTAAGTCCGTATCTCACACCATCGTATCTAGCTAGATTAGACCCTGCTTCAGCCATACTGATTATGTAGTACGCGGCTACACTATGCTTAGCATAGGGTATACTTATCTCGCGACACTCATGGTAACTACATAACACGTCAACGGATTTATAGGACATGTTTTTCACAGGATCTTCCGAATATTCGAAGAGTTCTCTAGCTATAGCTATTTTTAATCGTGGCTCTCTGTAGTATGTATCATACATAGCTTTATAGAAGTTGGGCAACGGTATGTTTATCGATGTCGAGTCTTTAGGATCGTACCCAGCTATAACGTTTAGAAGTAGAGCCAGGTCATCTGTATTCCTAGCCATAGGCCCTATCTGGTCAAGACTACTAGCATACGCTATAAGTCCGTACCTACTGACTAAACCGTAAGTAGGTTTAAGTCCAAAAATTGCGGTGAAAGCCGCAGGATTCCTTATAGATCCCCCTGTATCACTCCCCAACGCAACAGTAGCTTCTCCTGCAGCTAGAGCAGCGGCACTTCCACCTGAAGATCCTCCAGGAGATCTAGTTAAATCCCAGGGATTTCTTGTTGCAAAGAAAGCGCTAGTCTCTGTTGTAGACCCCATAGCGAATTCATCCATATTAGTTTTACCTATTATTATAGCTCCCTCCGATTTCAGCTTAGCTATAACCGTTGCATCGTATGGAGGTATGTAGTTTTCGAGTATTCTAGATGCACAAGTAGTTCTCAAACCTTTCGTAGATATGTTATCCTTAATAGCTACAGCTATACCAAACAACGCCATACTATTTCTAGAGCTTTTCCTAATTCTTATCAAGGACTCTACCTCGTTAAGAACATCGTTAAAAGGTCTTAGCGTGATAAATGCTTTCACCTTCTCTTCAACTTTAGCAATCCTATCGTACAACTTGCTCAAGTAATCGACAACAAGATCGGGATTTGTGTTAAATTCATCTAGAAGTTTATACATAGGAGCAGCTATGAAGTTCATTAACCTCACTCAGTCACAGTCTTAGGGGCTTTAACATACCCTTCGACAAGTATAGCATTATCTTTAAGTATAGATCTCTCCGAATCTATTCCTTCAACAACATCGTCTTCACGTAAAGTTAAAGGAATATCGTGTACATGGTATAGAGGTTCCCATTTATCGAGACCTTCAACACTATTTATAAGGTTAAACATCTCAATAATTTTATTGAGTTCTTTAATAAGCTTCTCTCTTTCTTCACGAGTAAACGATATAAGTGCTAATCTCTCGAGATACTCTATAATATCTTTACTCATCTAAATCTCCTCAACTTCTACTAAGTATTATAAAGATTATAAACGTAATTAAAATAAAAAGCAGTAATGATGTACAGAACTACTGCAAGGGCATCATTGTTGAAGATCGAAGAACTGATTGAGAAACTCCATGAATATATAGATATCGAAGTTTTCGACCTCTTTGCGGGGGTAGAGGGGATGAGGATCCTCGGGTTAAACTCTATGAGCTTGAAGATAGATCTAGGGCCAGGGGTTGAGGCTTTTCTCTACTTAAGATATCTGATTTCTGTAGAAGAATTAGAGCCTATAGCTATAACGATACAGCTTAAGAAAGATAAAGCAAAAGATCTAGAACTGGATAAAGTTATAAACCTTTTACATGAATGTGGGGGGTATCTTTACGGAGGATTTGAAGAGATAGGGATGCTAATACCTGTAAACAATGAGAATATTCACCAGATCTTTAAAGATGTTCTACCTAAAATTGTTGAATCTCTATTTGGGTATAAAGTAAAACCCCTAATCAAAGGATACGAAGTAGGGTTCTACCATGATATACATACAGAAGAATAGACTTAAATACATCTAAACATCTTCAAGCACTCTACATATGTAGAGAATAACTTGAATACACATATGCTTAAGCGAGAATTTTGCCATATTTACCACGTCAAATCATACCCCTTAATGATTTTACCAATCTTAATAATAGAATTTCAAACCTTTAATACTTCATAGCTATAAATTACATCAACTCCATCACCTATATTTTTGAGGATCACGAGCTCTTCATAGTGAATCGATTTATAGTAATAGTATTAAGCTTTGAGAAACAGTGTATTAGAACGAAAGGCTACCGTACCTTAGATAACCTTGGGGTTTCGAGGACGTTTAGCATGTCGTTGAAATCTTTAACGCGTGTTAAAAGACCTACGAGAATGCTATCCGGGGTTATAGTAGTAGCTGTTATGACGAAGCCTTACCCATGTCCTCATGGGAAATGCGTATACTGTCCTGGTGGTCCGGAGTATGGTACTCCTCAAAGCTATATAGGTAATGAACCTGCTCTTATGAGAGCTCTTCAAACAGGGTTTGATCCTTATCAACAAGTTCAGCTAAGGTTGAAACAATATGAGTTCTTAGGGCATGTGTTGAGTAAAGTTGATATTGTGGTGATGGGAGGTACGTTTACGGCTATGCCTCTTGATTACCAGGAGTGGTTTATAACGAATATCTATGAAGCTGTTAATAGATATCCAGAGCCAAGATCAGAGGTGCTACCATCTCTTGAAGAAGCTCAGCTAAGGAATGAGACAGCGCGTATTAGGGTAGTGGGTTTAACTATCGAGACAAGACCTGATTGGTGTAAAGAACATCACGTAGATAATATGCTTAGGTTTGGAGCTACAAAAGTTGAGATCGGGGTACAGAGCATTTATGATGATGTTCTTAGAGCTGTTGGGAGAGGTCATGGAGTTAAAGAGTCTATAGAAGCTACAAGGATTTTGAAAGATGCTGGATTCAAAGTTGGGTACCATATAATGCTTGGTCTACCTGGTTCTGACCCTGATAGAGATCTCGAGATGGTTCGTGAACTTTTTGAGAATCCCGATTTCAGACCTGATATGCTTAAGATATACCCAACACTTGTAATTGAGGGTACAAAGCTCTACGAGATGTGGAGAAGAGGTGAGTATAGAGCTTTAACTGATGAAGAAACTGTTGAGCTTATAGCGAAGATGTATAGGTATATACCTAAGTGGGTAAGAATTATAAGAATTCAAAGAGATATACCAGCAGACATTATTGTAGCAGGCCCTAAGAAAGCTAATCTACGTGAGCTTGTTGAAAAGAAAGTTATGGAGATGGGTATAAAGATCAACGAGATAAGGTTTAGAGAAGTTGGTAGACAAGCTATGTATAGAGGTGTATACCCAACGAAAATAGTCATCACTAAAGATGTTTACGAAGCAAGTAAAGGTGTAGAAGTATTTCTAGCAGCAGAGGATCCAGAAAACAACGTATTGGTAGGGATACTAAGGCTTAGAATACCATCAGAATATGCACATAGACCTGAAGTAGATAGTAGGACAGCTATTGTTAGAGAACTCCATGTCTATGGACCGCAGATACCTATAGGGGATTACGTAGACGAGGGGTGGCAACATAAGGGATGGGGATCCAAGCTTCTCAAAACAGCTGAAGAAATAACTCGTTATGAATTTAGCTGTAACAAAATACTAGTGTTGTCAGGAGTAGGTGCGAGAGAATACTATAGAAAACATGGTTATACGAGACCTCAAGACTCGCCCTACATGATGAAGCTTCTGTATAACGTATAACCTATGTAGAAAGCTTCATGTAGTTACAACATCTATTTAAATGATTAATTAAAAATCTATATCTTTGTTGTAAATCTTGTAGTTATCAAAACTCTAGAAGAGTGAAACTATGGTTGAGGTAGTCTATGTTTCGTGGAGAGATGTGATAGAGCTTTGCTATAAATTAGCGAAAGATATAGCTCGATCAGGATTCGAACCTGATGCTATAGTAGCTGTGCTAAGAGGTGGAGTTGTTCCAGCTCTACTTTTAAGCGATATACTCGGAATTGAAGAGTTTTATGCGATAAGAGTTAAACACTGGGGTATAGCTGAGGAGGTATACAGAATACCCGTAGTAGATCAGCTACCTCAAAGGAAACTACAAGGTGTAAAAGTACTTGTAGTTGATGAAGTTGCAGATACAGGTAAAACGCTTGCAAAAGCTGTAGAAGAATTGAAGAAGCTTGGAGCTATAGAAGTAAGAACAGCGGTGCTGCATCTGAAAACCACATCTTCTCTAATACCCGACTACTACGCGGTTAAACTAGAGAAATGGGTATGGATATTCTATCCATGGTCATTAGCTGAAACGCTATTTGCTCTAGCGTATAGAGAACTAAGCTCTACAGCAGGTGTAGACGATATAATTAAGGAGATAGAGAGATTAGTGGAAACTCTCGATATAGAGTACTACAGAAGAGATATAATAGAGACAGCGCTAAGATATTACATAAAGAAAAGAGGTAAACATTAATCCTTAACCTAGTTTTAGTAATTCATCCTTGTTCAAAATGATATCTTCATTCTAGATATAAGTAGAAAAATTTATAAATTGTAATACTGTAACTATGTAATGTGCATACAATGTCCGAAGAATTCAAGAAGAAATTCGATGAATTGTTGAACAGTATTAAGAAAGATCTAGATAATGTTTCTAAGAAAATAGATGAGCATTTAGAGAAAGGAGATGTATATAGAGCGTACCGTGTTTGGAGAGACATAGTTCTAGACTCTATGAGGTCTATCAGAAGAACATTAGATGATCTTGTTGAAGAACTTAAAAAATCCAATATTGGGGAAGAAGAGTTACGTAAGCTTGCAAGCTATGTAAGGGATGGTGTTAAGGAGGTAATAGATAGGCTTGAGGATATGGGTAGTAAGATCAGGGATTTTAGGGGGAGAGGATATGTTTGGATATGGCTGGACTTTAGACCGTTTAAACACATTCTTAGAGGTGTTGTTGAAGGTATGAATCTAACCATGGACAACGTTATGAAGTACATAGACAGATTCGTTGAAGATGTTGAGAAAGCTCTTGAAGATGTTAGTAAAAGAGTTACACAAGTTGTTTCTGTAAGAATTAAGGAGAAAGATTTAGAGATCATTGATAAACTTGTTGAAGCAGGTATATTTAGGAGTAGAAGTGAAGCTGTAGCATTCTTTACTGGAAGAGGTATCGAAGCTAGTAAGGAATGGATAGAGAAAGCGCTTGAGCATGCGAAAAAGATTAAAGAGCTTCAAGAATCTATAAGAAGAGAAATAGAATCGCGAGAAAAAGAGGATGAAGAGGGAAAGCATTAACTAAGAGTTGAGACTAAAGTATAAGTCTATTTCGATACCTATAGACAGCTAGGTATACCTCTATTAAGGATGTTTATCGAGAGAACAATATATCAGTGTTGAACAGTTCTTCATCCTTTCCTCCGACCATCGCTCTCTCATCATATTACAATACTAGATTACTGTACTCGAATTACAGATTTTTATGTTTATAAAGTTCTGGATAACATCATTTCTCAAGCCTTACGATGCT
>Ga0326760_1000217_pt1 | contig 33696 bp, 38 predicted proteins | sample GCREP_S_FD_207668 | JGI IMG/M metagenome (GOLD analysis project Ga0326760, IMG submission 207668) | Hot spring sediment microbial communities from Geyser Creek Basin, Yellowstone National Park, WY, United States - GCR.EP_S | ecosystem: Environmental > Aquatic > Thermal springs > Near-boiling... | reverse complement strand
ACTCAAAGACATCCTAATAACCAAGTCTTAGAAATACATAAAACCATTAATAAACTTAGTATCCTCAATAACATAGTTAAAGCTCTTTAACAAAAAGTTAACCGTTTTCCTAGCTGAGGTAAACATTGTTTTACACAGCAATAAAATGTTGCAATACCACTTTACCTCCTATTACTGGTTATCTACTATAGTTTTCATCTACATATTTAAGATTTCGATATTTATCGAAAAGATTCTACTTATTTATCTTAGCATACAAATCTCTATATCTATCCTCGAGAAAATTGATGAGATTGCTGATAAGCTTACAGTAGAGAATGGAGATAAACTAGTGTTTGAGTTCTGAGTAAGAGCATACGTACTGTATGTAATTGCTAGAACACAGAGGTGGAAGCTTGAGGAACAGAAGAGGAAGAAGGTTGGAGGAGAACAGGGAAAAGACTTAGACAAGGTTCTATCTCTAGTAAGTCTAGAGATATACCTCTATATTATGGTGTACTAAGTTAATTAATGGGTTCATCGTAGCTGACTACGGTACAGAGCTGGTGATGAATTGATGTATGAAATCTTTGCTACTTCGAGATTATTTTGAGAATAGTTTTAATTGTTGTATATTCTAACTATCTATTTATGGTGGGCAGTTTTATGAAGATTGTTATCTTTAGGCATGGGGAAGCTGAGGAGAGGAAGCCTGGTCAGGGCGATGAGGAGAGGAGGTTAACTGAGAAGGGTAGGAGAGATGTTGAGGTTGTAGCTAGAGCACTTCCGTGGAAACCTTCTAAAATCTATACCTCTCCGTTGTTGAGAGCTGTTGAAACAGCTAAGATTATAGCTAGTATCCATGGTGTTGATGTTGTTGTAACTGATTATCTTAGACCTGGGCAAATATCTGTAGAGAACCTGCTTAAGCTGGGGGTAGTGGATAGCGCTGTTCTTGTAGGTCATGCACCTAGTATTGAGAGTTTAGTGAGTGAGTTAATAGGTGGTGGAAATATTAAGTTGAAAGCAGGTAGTGCTGTAGGTATAGAGCTTACGAATATATGTAGAGGTTGCGGAGCACTTATATTTATCCTGATCCCCGATGCTCTGCATAAACTAATCTCTGCAAATGTTTAGAGCTCAATCATTCTATAGTTCTTAGGACCTATATGACCTGCAACTGTTTGCACAATAACTGTTTCAAGTCCTTGATCTTCGAGAACCTTCTTAACCTCTAGCATTCCCCAAACCGTTGGTCTTTTGATATCTCTTCTTCTGAACGCTGGGAAGTAGTCTAGAACTGTTACCTGTATCTTTCTATCTATAGAAGCTATCTTCCTACCAGCTTCAGCTATCTCATCTAGTGATACCAATGTTTTGTTATACACAAGACCAACCCCTAGGTAGACCCTATCGCTGTAATTCTCGTAGATATACTCTATAGCTCTCCAAGAAGTTTCAAGATATTTCTTAGCTAGATCTCTATTCTCGATACCTGTTATCTTCATATAGGTATCTACATAGAGACACTTAGGTTCAACACCTATATTATTACAACCAGCTTCAACAATCTCATCTATATAATCAGGTGTTAGAACAGTTCCATTAGAATCAAGGTGTCTTCTAACCTTGGGCTTCACCTTCTTCGAGACTTCTCTAAAAAATTCTACAAGCCATCTCCTATTAATTGTAGGTTCACCACCGCTTACAGCTATACCCTTGGTATTGTACCTCTTATGACATTCAACAACAGCTACAGCAGCTTCTTCAGGTGTCATAGGTATAGAGATGTTGTCGTACGTAACATGGTAATTCTGACACTGTGGACATCTAAGATTGCATCCAGCAACCCATATAGCTGCCTCGACATAGTTTACGTAGTTAACTTCCCACCAAGGTGTAGCTTTGCCACCTACTGTGTGAGGCGATGGTCCGTGGACAATTCTCAAAGGTTTGAATTTCTCGATATCTGTCTCCACCTTCATACCATCTCTAACAGGTGTTATACATGTTCTCTTAAGCTCGCCGTCAACTACAAGAGCGCATGCCCAGCAACCTCCAGTACCACATGCTATAGAAGGTTTCTTACCATCTATATCGCTGAAGATATAGCCGCAGAAATTCTTTAAAGCTTCGGCAACAGTCATATCTTCGGGAACAGTGAATTCTATACCATCAACATATATCTTCACATACCTAGGGGTAGTATCTTCGATAACAACTTTACGAGCGTTGTAAGGACATGCATAGAAACAAGATAAACAACCAACACATCTACTCAACGAGTAACATGTATTTACAAAGCTACAGAAACCGCAATTCCTACAGATATCTCTATCTATAACAACTCTACGTATCTTCATAGCGTAATCTAGGTTTAGAAAGTATGTTTAGAAGATTTTCAGTTTATCTTATGCGTGAGGAGAAGGTTGTCGATTTCCTGTAAGCTCTCTACAAATCCTTACACATCTATCTATATCGAAATTTACGTTGTTGTTCAAGCTTTTCTCAAGTTCAGCTCTTCTTCTACAAAGCTCTTCACAAGAGATTCTATATATAGTTGGGAACGTCATATACTTCACCTCGTCAAATCTTTGCATCGTTATATCCATGGATTTCTATCTACATGGATTACACTATATTAGGAGGCAAGCATTATACCTAATTCCAAGATGAAATAATTTTACGTATATCTAATATGTAACTCTATCTAGGTAATACTCCAAGTAATACTATATCTATACTGGTTAAAAAGCTTTTCGTAAGAAGATTATATAACGATATGAACCTGTTATAAAAGATCTGCACCTGTATACGAAACACAGAGGTTTCGTTATATGGTTAACATACCCAAGAGTTTAGAGGAGAATCTTGAAGAAGGTGAGAATATCCTGTTCGCTATTAGGAAGAGGTTAGCTTTAGAGAAACCTAAATGGTTTATTGTAACAGATAGAAGAGTTATATATTTCGACGAAAAGGTTCTCGGTCGATACGAGATGAAGTCTATACCTTTCGAAAAACTTGAGAAGATCTACTGTCGTATAGGGATTTTCGCGGCAAGGTTTGTCTTAGAGATCGAGGATGGTGGCAAGGTTGAGCTTACGTGGATGGATAAGGAAGAATCTAGGAAAGCAATTACAGCTGTATACAATGTTTTGAAGAGTATAGCTATAGAACCTCCGATCATGGTTAAGAAGAGACACATGTTTAGTGAAGAGATAACGTTGTTTAAACCTAGAGAAATTATTGTACGAAGTGCGAAACAGATTATGCAAGGTGCTGTTCCAGAGGTTGTCGAGGGGAGGAGAGATCCTCTAACTCTTTTAAAGATGTTGAAGGAGTTGAGGAATGCAGGTATACTGACTGAGGAGGAGTACAACGAGAAGAAGAGGAAGATATTGGAGCAGCTGTAGAGGATATCGCGCTACATTATGTTGAATATCTTGAATATATATGCTATAGCTATGCTTATAGAGGCTACTAGAGGTAGTGTAAATACCCAGCTCGATATTATCATGATAACTGTTTTATCGAGAGCCCGTTGCGTCCGTAACGAGCTAGCCTTATCCCTATCACAGCTCCTACAGCTGCGTATGTTGTTGATATAGGCATTCCGTAGCCGAAGAGTATATACGGTACTGTTGTAAATAACCACACAGTTATACCATCGGTATTAGCGGGTATCGATAGTAATGGGGTTAACCTTGTGATCCTGAAACCAATAGTTTCAACAACTTTCCTCCCAGCTATAAACCCTCCTAAAGCAATCACTAGAACAGCATAAGCTGTTAAAAGTAGTCGTGTTTGGGTATCAGGTAAACCGTATCTTGCTAGTAGAGAAGCTACGTAAACACCTATAGCATTAGCAATATCGTTAGCACCGAAAGAATAAGCTGTGAAAATCAGGGTTGAGATAGCTAAAGCTTTAACCACCTTAAGAGATAGCTTACTACCATACCTTAGGGGCAGCGAACATGTTGCCTAAGCTATTAGTATAGCTGTTAAAGGCGATAAAACCCAGCTCAATATAATCCTCCATACTACACCTAGATTTAAACACCATATACCTTTCACTAGGAATCTGAATAAACCTACACCAATAACACCGCTAACAATACTCTGGGTAGTTGAGATAGGCATACCTTTGATAGTAGCGATAGCTATCCATATAATCGTAGCAACACTAGCTACAATACCTTCATAAACTCTTATATTAGGTACAACACCTTTGCCAAGAGTTACAGTAACCATGTATCCCTGAACAAAAGCTCCGATAGCCATAGATATAGTGAACAATATTGCAGCTTTCTTGAAATCTAGAACACCTCAACCAACAAGAGGAGCTACAGAGTTCGCCATATCGTTTCCACCCATCCAAAAAGCATAGAACCCTGCCAACAACATCGCTAACACTATAGATAGATCGAACACAGCTTATCCCTATCTATAGGTTCAACGATGTTTAAGAAATAAGCACTTCTTAAATAAGCTATAGCCTGTACTAAGAATCTCTATAGAATCTTCATGTACTCTATACATATATGTTTAAAAAAATCTATAGTTTTCATGTATTAGATGAGTATTGATGGTATCGCATTTTGTCAAGGTTTAGAAGTGTTCTTTAGGTATATCAACTTTTTAGTATTTGCATAGCTAGGATCTCTACAGGTGATATGATTGGAAAGACCTAGAATTGCTGTAGAACCTCCAGGTCCTAGAGCTAAAGAGGTTATTAAACTGCATAGAGAGTTTATCGCTACTACAACTCACGATCCTGAAAATCTTCCGCTTGTTGTTGAGAGAGGTGAGGGTGTGTGGTTGTACGATGTTGATGGTAATAAATACCTTGATTTCTCATCATCTATATCTGTAAACAACCTTGGTTATCCAACACATCCAGAGGTAAAGAAGATCGTTATAGAGATGCTCGATAAGCTTGCTCATGCAGCTGGGACAGATTTCTTCAATCCTTACCAAGTTATGTTAGCAGAGAAGTTAGTTAGAATTGCTCCAGGAGATTTCAAGAAGAAGGTGTTTTTCTGTAATAGCGGTACTGAAGCTATTGAAGCTGCTATAAAGCTTTTGCGTAGAGCATCCCCTAGGAGGTATCTGCTGGGTTTTATAGGGTGTTTCCATGGAAGGACTATGGGTTCTCTAAGTTTAACAGCTTCGAAAAATATTCAGAGGAAAGGATATGTACCTCTGGTTGGTGGTGTTATCCATGTTCCGTACCCTAATCCTTATAGAAATCCGTGGGGTATAGATGGTTACGAGTATCCCGATGATCTTGTAAACAAAGTTTTAGAGTATATTGAGTACTGGGTATTCGAACATCTTGTACCTCCAGGGGAAGTTGCAGGTATATTCTTTGAGCCTATACAAGGTGAAGGAGGTTACGTAGTTCCACCGAAGAATTTCTTCAGAGAACTGGATAAGTTGGCTAAGAAGTACTCTATAGCTTTAGTCGATGATGAAGTTCAGATGGGTTTAGGTAGAACAGGTAAGATGTTTGCTATAGAGCATTTCGGTATAGCACCTGATATCATAGCTATGGCTAAAGCTTTAAGCGGTGGTGTTATACCTATAGGTGCAACAATATTTAGAGCTGATCTAGATTTCCCTGAACCAGGTGCTCATAGCAATACATTCGGTGGACATGCATTAGCTTGTATGGTTGCACTAAAAACAGTTGAACTTATCGAAAAACTTCTACCTCGTGTTCAACAACTTGAGAAAATATTTAGAGACTACTTAACGCTGTTGAAAGATAGGTACAGCGTTGTTGGGGATGTTAGAGGGCTGGGTCTTGCATGGGGTATAGAGTTTGTAAGGAATAGGAAGACCAAGGAGCATGATGTTAAAACAAGGAATAGAGTTCTCTACGAAGCTTTGAGAAGAGGTCTTGTACTCCTACCCTGCGGTAGAAGCGCTATCAGGGTAGCACCTCCGTTGATAATAACTGAGGAAGAAGCTCTAGTAGGGTTGGAAATACTTGAGGAAGCAATTAAAGCTACAACAACTTAGCTAGACAGTAGCTGAGGTTAGAGCTCTATGTCTTTAAAACTCAGGATCGGTATAGTTGGTTTCGGTAGAATGGGTAGAGCTATAGCTATAGGTTTAGCTAGAGCTAGTGTAGATAGAGAGTTTATAGCTGTAAACGATAAACTTCCAGAAGCTATCGACGAAGCTAGGTCGAGGGGTTTCAAAACATTTACAAATCTAGAAGATCTAGCTCTATACTCAGATATAATCGTGATAGCTGTTAAACCTAGAGATGTTGAGGATGTAGCTAAGAATCTTAGGGAATTTGTTAAAGGTAAGAAAGTTGTATCTATAGCTGCTCTCATTAAGTTGAATACATTGAGAGAACTTCTACCTGATGCAGATATCTATAGAGCTATGCCTAACATAGCGGTAGAGGTTAACAAAGGTTTTATAGCTCTAGCTCCGGATGACAGAAAGGATACCGAGGTAGAGAACTTGTTTAAACTTCTAGGAGAAGTTGAATGGGTTGGTGAAGAACTTCTAGATATACTAACATTCTACTCAGCATCAACACCAGCAATAGTTGCAGAACTCTACGATGTATTCCTATTATCAGCACTGAAAGCAGGTTTACCGTACAACATAGCTAAGAAAGCAATTGCGTATGTATTTCAAGGAGTTGCAAACCTTCTACAGATAAAAGATGTCTCCACGATAAGGGATAGCGTAATAACACCGAAAGGTGTTACAATAAAAGCTATAGAGAAACTGTATACCTACGGAGTTAAACAAGTACTACTAAAAGCTCTTAACGATGCATTCGATGAATATAGCCAGCTACTCGAAGAAACAAAGCAATAACCTAAAGAACCGCAATTGAATTCTGAGAAGCAACTAATATCATTGCTACACCATGTTATCTACAAAGTGATAAAGAGAAGCTAGAAAGAGCTTAGATCAGTACATAAACTTCGATTTCTTAAACTTTTCTATCGAATCTATATACCTCTACATTTACCGATAGTTCTTCTAACAGCTTCTCTATGGAGAGGTGTTCGCCGAGCATCTAACCTCCCTATCCCCAGCTCAACATCTTTCTCTAGCAGCGGCTTATCAACCCATAGCTCAGGATCCCTAAACTCGATCTCGTCAACAATAAGGTTAAGCTTTACAAATTTGTAAAGTAGTGATATCCTTTCTCTAGGGTAGAGGGTATCTAGATCTTAAACAGCTTCTACAAACCATAACCTCTCATCACTACTCAGAGATAAAACGAATTCATTTAGTTTCCTCAACTTGATAAGGCTTTTAATTAGAGCATCAACACTCCATCCACTTAGGTAAAGTGTTTTTGTTAAACTACTGTTACAGTTGCTATGTATCCCCTGCCCAATACTACTGTTCTGTTTGAGATCTTCTTGGACTCTGAGAGATGATATTGACGCCATTACCGGTAAGGAGAGAGGCTAACTGTTAAGAGTGTGAATACTGCATGAAGGTTCTCTAGAAAGCGTTAAAGCTATTAGGGGTAGGTAGCAACCATCTCATAGACCCATCGCATAGGTCTACATCCATAAGAGTTCTTCTCAATAATTGAATGCTTCAAGTGCTTCTTAGACCCATTAATGGGTCTATGGTTGAACCATCAAGGAGTTGTGCCTTAGACCTATACAGATAGACCCATTGATGGTTCTCTCAAGTAGATCCATAGAACCATTCAATTGGAACCTAATAGATCCATAGACCTATTAACTCGTAGAACTATAGCTGAAGCCATAAAGCGGTGTTAGGTAAATGCAGCACTATAGGTATCTGTATAGAGTTGCTCCCGCACTCCTGTAACCTCAACAACTTCTTTTGATAGTTGCTTCAGAGACCCTCAACAGCGAAGAAGAGAAGAAAATAATTACTGCAAACACTCTTCACATAAACTCCAACAAATTTTTATCAAACATCTTCTGCAATACCTCTACGCCCTATTCCCGTAGTTCAATTTTATCTATGGGATTGAGAGATGAGCTAAAGTACTATGCATTGTATTTCAAGGTCTTGTGAATTCAGGTTTTGTAAGATATGCGCTTTTCACATTACTAATGCTGCTCACTATCATTGTGTAGCAGGTGCTATGGAATGTGTTGCAAACTGCTTTAACAGGAGGTGCTTCAAGGTTTGTAAGGTGTTCGATAAACCTTGACTACCTGCTGAAGCCTCCCGAAATCCACTCTCCAAACACCTAAGGAGCTGTCAAATCCAAAAAATGGAATTGAAAGTATTTTACACTTGGAGGTGTGTACAAGATTTGTGAAGAGCTTTCTCCGCAGAAGAATATTTTTGTATAGATGTGATAGAGCTTGATGTGCTTAAAAGGGGTAATGAAGATTAAAAGTTTGTGGAGTGTGATGAGGTTTGTAAAGGGTTTGAGCAGGAATGGGGCATGGGTATGGGGTCCCATGATCATGTGGATATTCTTGTTAGGCGTAGCAAATCTTTTTACAGCTATGCTTTAGAAGCCCTTAGTAGAGGTGATTTTGACTTAGCGCTTTTTCTTCTTGAGCAAGCTACTCAGCTTCGTGTAAAAGCTCTTTTACTAAGGCTTCTCGGCTTTATCCCCAAGGAGCATAGGATCAGGGAGTTACTGGGAATCCTAGCTAAGTACCTAGAGTCTTTGAATAGGGAGGAGCTGGCTAGGCTGGTTCAACAGTTTGTTGATGTTTGGACAAGTGAGTTAAGGGTTGTTGAAGAGGCTTATACGGGTTCTAGGTATTTGCTGAGAATCTATGATAAAAGCGATGTTGAGAAAGCTTTAAAGGTTGTTGAAGAGCTGTTTAAGGTTGTCGAGGCTGTTGAGAGCAGTGTCTTCTCCTAGCATAGACAAGGTTATCGAGCTTCAGGCTTGGAGGCTTAGGGAGTTGTTAAAGTGGCGTGAATACATAAAGATCCTTATCGATGCTGTTAAGGAGGTTTTTGGAGAAGATGTCGAGGTTTACGTATTTGGCTCTGCTGTTGAGAATAGGCTTACAGTTGATAGCGATATAGACGTAGCTATAGTGTTGAAGGAGATCCCTAGAAGTGGTATTGAAAGAGCAAAGCTTTTGGATAGGTTGTGGAGAGCTATGGAGGCTAGGGGAGTGCCATGGTGGTACCCATTCGAAATACACTTAATGACAAAGGAAGAGCTCTCACTTCTTAGAGAAGCAAAGTTCGTAAAGGTGCTCTAGACTCAAAACCCTTCGAACCTCTGCACAACTGATTAGAAATCACTGCTTAAGCACCTTTGCACCTTTGAAGAGCTTTTCTAACAGCTTCTCTATGCAATGGTGTTTGCCAAGCAACGTACTTGCCAATACCAGTTTCAGGGTCTTTCTCTGGCGGTGGTTCGTCTATCCATAGGTCAGGGCTTCGAGAGTACATGTCGTAGACTATCAGGTTCTTCTCGATGAGGCTGTGCCTAAGTTCTTCAGGAACCTCTTCCTAAACCAATGCATCCGGATCCTCAACCGCTTTCTCCAGGTATTTCCTCCACCAAGAGACAAAATCCTTTGTTATAGCTCTAGACCTCACAATAAACTCGACAACGCTATCAGCACTCCAATTAGCTAGGTAAAGCGTTGTTAGCATTCTTGGGTTTCCATCAGTAAGCCTCCAAACATCTTCAAAGCTTGGTTTTGATCCAGGAGCCCTTTCATAGAGCTCCTCAAACCCTTTTCTGCTCATGTTCCACACGAGCATTATCCATGACCATAGGTGTCTTCCTATCCTCCACCTCGAGAAACCCTCACTAGTAGCAACAATAATGACTATCCTTTCGTATGGCTCTGGAGGGTACTCTATCAAGTTAAGCAAAGACTTTACATACGCCTCAGCCCTCTCCAAGCCAATTGCCTGGAAAACCTCGTCAACTAGGATAGAAATTCTCTTCCTAAACCTCCTCATAAGCCCCTTAACAAGCTGAATAACCAGATCAGCAAGCTTTATAGCTGGATAGCCAACGGTATCTGCAACTGCTTCAGAAAGCCTCTTACTAACCTCCACAACATCTGTATGAGCGAAGAACTCCCTGTAAAGAGCATCTATGTATATAACATCGAAGTTCATCTCCTTAAGAACCTCAGCCGCTTGCCTAAGCCAAGCAGACTTGCCGTAGCCCTCAGGACCGAAAACGACTATGGGTAGCCTAGTACTATTCTCACCCTACTCAACAACTTGTTGAATAGCCTTATCCCTATCAACAAACTCTACCTCAAGCCCAGGAACAAAGCTTAGCCTAACCCTCTTCATAACCTACACTCCTCTTTACTTCCTTTAACAAGGGCTTTAAACTCGTGTAGCATCACAGCAATTTCTATACCCACCTATAGTAGGAGCTTGTTGTTTAGGGTGAGGCCCTGGATTAGAGAGGGTTCTAGTTCTGAGCTTTGGTTATGAGCTAAAGAAGCTTCTTATTCCGTGTTTGATTAAACGGCAGGTTGGTTGAGGAGGATAGGCTAGTGCTTATCCCTCCCTCAACGCTTTTCAGCAACGCCTCGATGAAGTTGCTCAACGTGTTTACAACTATCTTTGCACATTCATCCATGTTCTCAACCCCTCTCTGTTTACATACATGCGCTATGTCGCTCCATAGATCTTCGTTGAGGTGTAGAACAACTGTGCATCCATCCCCATACCTCTGCATTGAGGTTGTGTGAAGTGCTAGTGCAGGGTTTATTCTAGGCAGTATATGCTCTGCGTAGATAAGCCTTCTGCTACCACTACACACATCGCCTATGGCTAGGCCTAGAGCTGCTCTCTCCTCATCACTAACCATAATCGCAATGTTTACACCTGTAGCAGTTCTAAAAACTGCTTTTAGCTCCATAAAGCTTCCTAGCCTTTACCAACCCTCTTCCTAATATTCCTAAGAACACCAATCCTCTGCTCAGATGACAACTTCTCTGCACAGTCTATGAATGTGTCGTAGAGCTCTGACCTACTGTTAAGCACTACAGAGAGCTTCACGGGGCTTGAGGACGTAAGGGAAAAACTGGGAATACTAGGAGTATTTTCAATTCAATTTTTGGATTCTAAAGGGTTTTCTTATAGGGGGCTCAGGGGATGGTAGAGGTTAGAACTGCTAAGCATGGTGAATAGGTTTTTGAGCTGACTTGGATCCCTGGGTCTCAGGAAATAATTCAGTTCTTAAATGATTCATAAAACTTTGCGTAAATCAAGCACATTACTAGACTTCTTGTAGCTGTAGCAACTCTGCTCCTAAGTGATTTGAGTTCCTTATTCAGATACCTTTAAGTTCTACTGATCTGTCAAGCTCCCTCCATTAAACTCATTACTAAGCCCTTTCATACTCAGTGTAGTAATTTTGCTTGGGTAGGGCATTAGCTGTGCTGGCTTCATATATTAAACGTTTGTTTAAAGCTTAAAAGGTTCTATACTTAAGCAGCTACTTAGGCTGTGAACCATTGTTTTTGCCTTTGGTGACTCTTTGATGAGTCTAGTTGATGAGATCCTTAGGTTGAAGAGGGAGCGTGGAGCTGTAATTCTTGCGCATAACTATCAGCTTCCAGAGGTTCAGGATATAGCTGACTTTGTTGGTGATAGCCTTGAGCTATCTATTAAGGCTGCTGAGGTTGGTGCTAAGCTAATTGTCTTCTGCGGAGTTGATTTCATGGCTAAGCAAGCTGCTATGATAAATGACTCTGCAGCTGTTCTTCACCCTGACCCAGATGCTAGGTGCCCTATGGCCGCAATGATAAGTGTTGATGATGTTCGCAAAGCTAGGGAGCTGTTTCCAAGAGCACCAGTTGTTATCTATGTTAATAGCCCTGCTGTTGTTAAGGCTGAGGCCGACTACGTTGTTACAAGCGCTAATGCTGTAGATATTGTTAAGGCTTTGGAGAGCAACGTCGTTATCTTTGGTCCTGATAGGCACTTAGCTGAGTACATTGCTGAGAAGACTGGCAAAATCGTTATCCCAGTACCTCCATACGGTCACTGCCCAGTTCACATAAGGTTTAGAACTGATGAGGTGAGGATGCTGAGGTCTATATACAGAGACGCCACCTTTATCGCTCATCCAGAGTGCCCTGCGGAGATAAGGTAAGGTCATTAGCAGACTTTGTTGGTAGCACAAGCCAGATGATCAGATTTGTTAAGGGCTGTGATTGTAGGAAGGTGATTGTAGGTACAGAGATTGGCATAATACATAGGCTTGCTAAGGAGAACCCAGACAAGGTATTCATACCAGCATCAACAAGAGCTATCTGCATAAACATGAAGAAGATAACCCTTGAAAAGGTCTATAGAAGTCTTAGAGACGGTGTCTACAGGGTTGAGGTACCTAGAGAAATAGCTGAGAAGGTGAAGAAAGCTATAGAGAACACGTTTAGGGTTCTTGGAAGGGAGCCTCCATGGCTGAGGAGATAACATTTAGGAAGTTCTTGGAGTTCCTAGAAGAGGATATACCGTTCTGGGATGCAACAACAGAGGCTTTGATACCTAGAAACATTGCTGTAAGAGCTCAAGTAATAGCTAAGCAGAGAGGCATTGCTGCGTGTGTAGAGGATGTTGCCTACTTCCTTAAGAGGCTTGGTCTAGAGGTCAAGGAGCTTGCTAGAGATGGAGACACAGTTGATAGGGGTTCACCAGTACTTGAAGTAGTTGGTGATGCAAGGACTGTGCTAGCTGTTGAGAGAACAGTTCTCAACATATTGATGCACTGTAGCGGTGTTGCTACAGAGGTTAGGAAACTTGTTGAAATTGTTAAGAGGGTTAACCCAAGGGTTAGGGTAGCAGCAACTAGAAAGACGTTACCAGGTCTCAGGTACTTTGAGAAGAAGGCTGTTGCTATAGGTGGTGGAGACATTCATAGGTTATCGCTATCAGATGCAATCCTTATTAAGGATAACCATGTAAGGATTGTTGGAAGCGTGGAAGAAGCTGTTAAGCTAGCTAAGGCGAGAGCAAGCTTTGCTCATAAGGTAGAGGTTGAGGTATCAACAGTTGATGAAGCTGTAAGGGTTGCTGAGGCTGGTGCAGACATAGTGATGCTAGATAACATGTCTCCTCAGGAGGTTGCTAAGGTTGTTGATGAGCTTAGGAAAAGGGGTTTGAGGGACAAGGTAGTTATAGAGGTTTCTGGAGGTATAACAGCTGAGAACATAGCTGAGTACGCAAATCTTGATGTAGACGTCATTAGCTATGGATACATAACTTTGTCGGCTAGAGCTCTCGACATGAGTCTCGAGGTTGTTGAGGTGATTAGGAGGTGAGGTTAGCTATAATATAAAGCCTTTGCAATCTCAGACTGAGCAACACCATCAAGGAACCTAGATAAGAACTCCAAAATCTTGGTTACAACACTCATCAATAAGAGAATCTAGTAATAGAAGCTAAAATATCTTTAACAGTATTCATAGTCTCTTTGGTTCCTAGCAATAGCTACGGATAGCAAAAATGTGTTAGCTCTAGTAGCTGAGCTATGTAGTTGTATAGTGTTTATAAAGGCTTTGAGTAGGCGAGTGTTTAGGGTCTCTAGTTTGAGTCAGGAACTAGCAATCTCCATACTAAGAGTATTGTGATTCCATCGCTATCAGCAGTACTTTCAGTAGTTTATGCCATGTATAGAATGGGTAAGAAGTTTGGTGCTATGGAGGAGAGGTTTAAGCACATTGATGAAAGGTTCGAGTCTCTAAAGCTATACATAGACGCAAGGTTTAACGAGATTGATAAAAGGTTTAGTGATATGGATAGAAGATTCAATGAGTTGAGGGATTACGTTGATAAGAGATTCAACGAGCTAAAGGAGTATGTTGATACGAGGATTACTAGGCTTGGTAAGGCATTTTCATCGTATCAAGAGTTCTTCGTTGAGTACCTATCCGTGAAGGGTGTTGTTAGTGAGGAGGAGGCTACCATGCTTAAGAACGAAGCCTCAAAGCTTTCATCACAAACCGTAGCGAATCTTGAGGAAGCTGAGGAGTTTAGAGAGCTTGGTAGGAAGGCTGTTGCTGAGTACTGGAGTAGATAGACTAGAAGTGTACAAGCTACACCTATACACATGCATAGTCTATGGATTGACGCTTAGGAGAATGTATGAAGAGAGGGAGAAGAAGAGACAGAGACAACAAAGCCAGCAGTAAGACCTCTACATACACTTCTTTGGTTTAGGTAGTTGCTGTTCAGCTTCTCACCTTTTAGCTTCTGCATATACAAGGTTTCTAGGTGAGGTTTTCAGCAATGCTTGTCGGTTCTAGGACTAGAATTGTTGATCTTGTTGAGGAGCTTGTTATGAAGCTTTACCCTAGGGATATGGTTCACTGTCTTGACCATGTATTGAGGGTTAGGGACTTGGCTTTGAGGATTGGCGAGGAGGTTCCTGAGCTAGTGGATAGAGAGGTTCTAGAGCTTGCTGTTCTGCTTCATGATATTGGTAGGATCTCTGGTGATGAGGGTTATGCTAGGCGCAGTGCTGAAATCGCTCGCATAATTCTTGAGCTTGCTAACCATTCTAGGGATAGAATTGAAAGGGTTGTAGAGACTATTCAGGTGCACAGCTTTTCCGAAGGCTTTAAGCCAGTGTCTATAGAGGCTAAAGTTCTTAGCGATGCTGATAAGCTAGATGCTTTAAGGGCTATAGGTGTTGCAAGGATCTTTGCTTTTAGCGGTGCTAAGGGAAGATCTCTAGATCTAGACATTGTTGAGAGGGTTTCTGCATGGAGAACACCATTTAGAGTCTCTTTAGAGCTTGGTGATGGTAGAGTTGTTGAGGCTGAGATATGCGCAGCAATAGTTTGTATTGAGGATATGTGTGCACCGACATTAGTTGCAAGCTTTAGAGGTGCTAAGAATGTTATTGGTGTAAGGGCCTTGGAGGATCTAGGCCTTGCTGTGGATCCTGCAGGTAAGAGGTTTGTTCCTGTTAGGCCTCCGAACACCGCCTATTTCTACACGCTTCAAAGCTCTTAGCAATGCTGATTAGCTTCTCTAGACATGCACCAACATCGTCGCTTGATCTAAGCACCCTTCTTGTAACCACAACTCTTTCGTTCTTCAATGGGTTGAAGCCCTCCTTCTTAACAAGCTCTGCATATATGCATGTCCCTGTAGATCTCCAGTCAGTGTCTATGTCTATGCCCCTAGCTCTGAGCTCCTCAATCATGTAGCCAAGCCCTTTACTCTCCTTAGACACAAGCTCTGTGTATAGCTTTGAGACGTAGTTGTTTAGACCAACCCTAGCCCTGTAGAGGTAGTAAGCAACAGATTGCCAAGGACTGTCAAGCTGGATTACCCTAGCATCGAAGTATAGCTCCTGATTGAGAAGCAGGCTAGCAACGCTTGAAAGAATAGATGATGCTATGCTAACAACCTTAAACTCTCTACCACCATAAGGCAGAGAGCCGAAGAGGTAGAGGTTAGCCTCGTCACTTACAGCATGACAGAAAGAGGCGTTGAAGAACATCGCAAGCCTCTTACAACCCTCAACAAGAGCCTCATGAACCTTTTGATCCCTAACAGGCCTACCCCTCAAAACCCTACCAAAACCAACACCATCAAGCCTAACAACAGCAGGAGACCTAACAAACGATACAACAGCCCTAGAATCAAAGACCCTAGACAAAGCACGAGGATTAACAGACACCAAAACTCTCAGAGACATCATAGCCCCTTCAACCACTGCAAAGATAGAGCCACAAACAGTGTTCTGCACATCCAAAGCTATTTAACCCTAATTGAGCTGTGAATAAGATGCTTAGATACAAGACTCTTCCTAGAGAAATAAGCTCTAAAACCACCGGACCACAAGGCACTAAAGGAATGAAACCGCAAAAAAACGCGTTGGAGCAACAGCTTAACACACTATATAAGGGGCATTGCTGTAGAGATTCTGTTGGGGGTTGCGTTATGTCTCAGCATGATGTCCTAATGCTGAGTACTGTTGCTAATATGTTAAGGCTTTATGCTGATATGCTCAACGTAATTGCTGGTATTGAGGAGGCCAGTGGTAGGAAAGCTGATGAGCTCTTAAAGGAGTTGTTAAGTCCTCAAAGCCTTGCAAAACTGAGCCAGAAATTGCCGTCTGACGTATTTGGCGAGTTTATGTCGGCTTTGTTAAGGCTAGCAACAGCTTTAGCTTCTGTGCAGAATCCACTGGCTCTTCCATCTAATGAAAAAAGAAGGTTAGCTTTTGAACTAAGTGAAATCGCTAAATCCATTGAGAATGTTGTTGAAAGGCTAAAGGCGATGAAGCAGTGAGCAGTGTAATGGACGAAATCCCTGTTCCCCGCATAATTGGAGCGACAGTGACCAGCATTAGCAATACTGTGTATGGATCTTGCAATGAATCAGCAAGTGCAGTTACGCAGTTACTGATTGGCATACCTAATAGCATCTATAATGAAGTTAGCAAGATGCTTAGGAATAGCTTAGCTGAGGTTGTTAAGAGATATATGCTTGTAGATGATGTTGACGCTGCTTTGAAGGAGCTGCAGAGCTTTGTGGATCTCAATAGGTTTGCAGTGTTCCTTGCATGGCTTGAGGTGCGCTACGGTGTATACGGGTTGAAGGGGTTCAGCATAATTAGAGAGTTTGAGTCAGGCAATATCCTAACAGTTGGTGTTCTCCTAGAGAACTGCGGCAAGGATGAGTGGAGCGAAATAGCAGGGGATGTGAAGAGCTATCTAAACTCACATGGATTAGCTGATATCGCTGGAAGGGTGTCTATAATTTGCCTGAAGGGCTTGAAGGAACTGGGAATAGAGATCAAGCAAGACTAGATCCACAAGAGTTCCTCAGAATTGTTGAGAAAGCTGCAAAGAGTGGTCTCATTGTTGATGAGGTAATTATTCGAAGAACTATAAGCGCTATCTACTTTGCACTCTTCAATTACTGGGCTGAGAAGAGGTATGGTGAAGGAGTTAGAGGTGCAGGAATATATGGAGATGCATTCAGCTATACAGACTTTCATATAGACATGGTTTCGAAGGGTCTAGAAAAAGAAATGTTTATCCTCTATCTCTACAGAGTTGCAGTAGATCACTATACCCTAAACCCTACATACGTAACCCTCACCAGCTCACCCTGGAAAGGATTACCACCAATGAAGGTAAGCATAGATATGGAGAGACTAAGAGAAGCAATTGACGCAGCAAAAAAGGTTTTAGCAATAATCAAGAAAGATACATGATAGCATCAAAAAACAGTTTAACACCTCTATTTCGACTCGCTACATCCCTTATCAACAACCCTAACTGCTTTGACTATCTCTAACCATACAATTGATTAGTGTCGATATACGTTATCTGCTCCCCCTAACATCATTAACAGCTTCAACGCTGTTGAAACCCTTTAAAGCCTTTACCTTAAACCCTCCAACACTCACAATTCTAGCAATGTATTCTGAACATCTCTTGAACCTGTCCAATTCACGACAATTGGTATCCCCCTGAACATCTCCTGAAGCTCAAGGTTTAGCTTAAGCACATACTAGTACTAGTCTCAATGACTATTTGATATTGTGTAGCCTCAATCAGGATCCTCAAAAACCTCAACCCCCAAAGAAGTTCTGTATATGGCTCAAGCACCGCCAGAACCCCCACTCACAACCTCGTCAATCAGCTTCAGCCTCCTAACATCAGCTACATCACAATTCAGGCATACAACAATGATTCTCTTTATCTTTCAATTCCATTTATTGGATTCTCGTGCCGTGGAATAACCTTGGACTCTCCATCGCGGATTTGTAACTGTGTCAATATCTTTTTGATTGAATCGTGTATAAAAGCTTTTTAGCTGTTTAACGCAATGGTTAAGGCGATGATCGTAAGGTCTTCAGGGTGCACATAGCCGTCATGCAATGTAGACACATCGCGGCTTAAATGAAAATAGAATTGAATGGTTGGAAGAATATCAGCTTATAAGATATGGCAAGAACATTCTACCAAAAGAGCAGGTGCCTTGCCATGATCTGGGGATTGATAGGGGATACATCTAATAGGATGCACAGTATTATGGAGTTGAAAGCAGTGGTATTGTTAGGACATTGTGTTGCATTGGGATATATCTTGGAGTGATTGTGTGAGGTGTTTAGTGAAGGTATTTTATAATGTTGTTTTTCTTGGTTTTTAGTTAAGGTAAATCTATAAAATGGAATTGAAGATTGTGGTTATCTGGGGTGTATGTTGGGAAGTGAAGATGACGGGGCTTGGTGGTATGGGATTAAAGTGGACTAGCTAATGTTCGTGAACTAGACCTAATATATGGTTATCGATTCATGTTTTTGCAGAGGTTTTGGGTTGTGATAGAGTAGTGTATGTCTCTGTGGTGCGGCATGAAGGTGTATACCCCTCTTATGCTCTGCTAACTATGGCGTCTGTGTTTTGTGTGGTGAGGGTTTGTGTCTGGTCAGGATGTGGTAGTGTTTAGGTGGTCTACGCCTAGAATCAGCGTCAAGGAAGATTATTGCTGTTGATAGGAGAACGGGTGAGCAAATCGATGAGGTGACGATATCAACTAGCGTCTCATCAATGCTGCTATTCAAGGTTCTAGCACTGGCAATGGCTGTGCCTAAGCCGAAGTTGATATTTGTAGAGGAGCCTGAATATGCATTAGCACCCATACAGCAGGTAATTTTAGCGAGATTCATTGAGGAAGTACTGAATAGAGCTAGAGAACTAGGGCACAACACATACATAATTCTAGTCACACACTCACCATACATAGCGCTCGGCATGAGAAGGGCTGAGAACACTAAGGTATACTACTTCATGTACTCAAAGAGGAAAGGGAAATTCAAAGCTGAAGAAGCTTGGCCAGCAAGAGAATTTGCACTAGCCTCTCTACTCATGCTAAGTTTAGGGGCAGAGTCATAGCAACGAAGATAAGGTTACTAGGTATGAATATAGTTCTAGACCTTAACATAGCTACATAATGCAATCATATTAGCCACGGGATAGCGTCTAGGAGTATTGGTCGCAGGATGATGAGAAAGGTGAAAGCAATCCTTGTACAGGTTAAGAGAGGTACATACATACGTATTCCAGAAGCGTCAATATGGATACCTAGAGGATTTACTTAAACGTGCTGCTCAAGCACCATTAGAGCCTAACATATCGAAGTTCATCATTCTTTTTAGAATATCTGTAAATGTAAAACCATACCCCAACGTTCGTAAGGAGTGTGAAGAGATTTCGGGTTTCTGTAAATGAGGAGTACAAAGCCATTTGTAGCGCTATAATAGAGTATGCAAAGTCGAAGCTCTTAGCAATTACATGTAGTGGTGAAACATTTGATGTGGATGACATTAGGAGAATGGTTGGTGGAAGCACATGCAAGATTAAAGTAGTGATAAGCTCTGTATACATTGTTTCATGCGGTGTTGCTGATGAAGATCTTGATAATATCTCAAAAGCTTTAGCTGATGATTGAAGGCAGCACTGTTTTACACCTTGACTATAAAAGTTTTTATTCCCCCTTCTTGCACTACCTTAATTTGTGTATTCCGTAACACAGTTTGCATCTTCTTACTCTACTTGGTGAAGTGTGTATGCTAGCAATGGATGAGAAACCAAAACTTCGATATAAGCCAAGCGTTGAAGAGCTAGAGAAGAAGCTAAATGAAGCCTGTCTACTAATAGAGTTTACTCAGGTAAAGAAGTAGCAAACCCTCACCTTCCAAGCAAATGCCTTGCCCCATTGTTGTATAGATCTATCCCTCTCTCTAGGCATAACCTCACTAAGCGGTTTAAGCGAGTATTGATAGTCTTCCCAGCCCTAGCAACATGTATGGGGGGTGGCAAAGCCGTTACAACTCTATAGCTAAACACATCCTGTAAAGGGATTCGTATTTGCTTCAACCCCTCTACTCAGTATAGCAGTAGCCCTGCTTCAAGAACTTTGACACCTTCCTTAGGGTCTAAGACAATGCCGTACTTGCTCATTGTCCCGGCACCTATTATTATGTCGGGCATTCTAATTTCTCTGCCCTCAACCTCTATCTCCTCAGCAAACTCGTCCAGAACCAGAACTGTTTCAGGTAGTGAAAGCTCGACACCGTCTATAACTATCGTCACAACGGCATACTTATCAGCAGAAACAAACCTTCCATCAACTAGAAAGAGCTTCACAAGCCTCGACAAACGAATCCATGTAGCTCCAAACGCCTTCTCAAAGAAACCCCTCCTAACAACAGTATAGCTAGTCCCAGTATCGAACAGCACTAAAGCAGTTGCCTCCCTATACATAAACCTAATCTCAACCTCCTTAACAACCCTCAAAAACCCCACCCAAAACACACATCAAAAACTTCTTCACCAAAACACTCTCTCCTAAACAGCTAGTATAGCTTACTCTAACTCCACCTCCAACAACTTAAACACATTGACAAGCAATCGAATATCTTACCCATAAACACACAACCCCAAAAATCAAGCCTCTTCAACCCCATAAACAACACATATACCACTACAACCAACTTTCTACTCCCTTTTGGGAGTTTCGTAAGATAACTCTGTGGCTAGCACAAGAGCTGATCAAGATCTTTCTACTCCCTTTTGGGAGTTTCATGATTTTAAGAATCTCGTTTAATGCGTCTCTGTATAGCTCTTCGCTCTTTCTACTCCCTTTTGGGAGTTTCATGCAAAAGATGAGGAGCATGGCAAGAACAAGCAAATGCTGCAAACTTTCTACTCCCTTTTGGGAGTTTCGGAGAAGTATATAGCGAACTGGTCCCCGAAGCAAATCAAGTTCTCTTTCTACTCCCTTTTGGGAGTTTCCTTGGAACCGATACCACGACAGGTATCGAGCGTTTCTCGAAACCTTTCTACTCCCTTTTGGGAGTTTCAGCAGGTAGACCACGTCTAGATCCATTCGGTAGAGATGAACTCTTTCTACTCCCTTTTGGGAGTTTCCCTCGCAAAACGTCATTCCGGGCTCTAGCTCGGCAAACAGGTCTTTCTACTCCCTTTTGGGAGTTTCGGTCTAAAACACAACCTTTTTAATATCTATCTCAATCTTTTTTTCTCTTTCTACTCCCTTTTGGGAGTTTCTAGCTAAGGGAGCTGACCCAGCAATACTCGACCAGATAGTTAAGCTCGTAATCGTGTCTTTCTACTCCCTTTTGGGAGTTTCCTGGTGATACAAGCGATGTTATGTATGAAAGCAGCAGTGTTACTTTCTACTCCCTTTTGGGAGTTTCAAGAGCCTTGTAATCGCCTGCTCAACAACATCCCTAGCAAGCATGCTTTCTACTCCCTTTTGGGAGTTTCTGCCTTCAACCTATGCGACAGAGCCATTCGCAAAAGTCTCTAGAGGCTTTCTACTCCCTTTTGGGAGTTTCTGTAATTGACTGGGAGAAGGGGCACTGGATCCCATACCCGTGGACTTTCTACTCCCTTTTGGGAGTTTCGTATGATCATTTCTTCTCACCCCTCAGCTCCTTCGCCTTCACAGCTTTCTACTCCCTTTTGGGAGTTTCGACTGTGCTCACGCTACTGAAGCCAAGCATATTTGATGTGCCTTTCTACTCCCTTTTGGGAGTTTCTGATCCTTGCGCTATTTAAGAACTATTTATGCTTATCTATAAAAATCTTTATGAATATCATAAGAACAATCGTAAGAACATTGCATAGCCAAGCAATGGCTGTTCTAATGAGAAAGAATTGAAACAAAATACTTGTTCCAATTTTATGTACAATCCAATGTTCCATAACTGTTCTAATGAAATAGAATAGAAACACTGTTAAAGAAAGAGCTGAATGAGGTCAGTGAAACTGTGGTAAACTAATCCATTTGGATTGCATTGCTTAGAGATGATCCTATGTTTAAATATTTATGTTTTGTGCCTGTATTTTCCTCTTTCTTCTCTTTCTACTAGTCCTAGTGATGTTAGTTTTGATAGTATTTTTGATAGTTTCTGTTTTGTCATGGTGATTCCTCTTTTGTTTAGTTCTTCTAGTATTTCCTTTGGTGTTGCTTCTCCTTTTTCCTCAATTATTTTCAGTACTTCTCTATGTGTTTCGCTAAGCCTTTTGCTTACAAGTAGTCTTCTTCTAATTCTCTCGAAATCTATGTTTAGAACCTCGTTTCTTCCTTCAAGTGCTATGTAGAGCGTTATACTGCTTCTCTTTTGCGGGTTTAGGAGTTGGTATGCTATGAAAGTCTCTAGCACAAGTAGTCTTAGGCCTCCGCCAATGTCTAGAACTGCTGGTGCATTTTCATCGAGTACGCTTAGTATCTTCTCAATGGCTTTCTCAACGTCTGTAACCTCAACATCTACTCTCTCTATGCTAACGCCGATCATGTTTGCAAATTGCTTCAGCATTGTGTATGCCGTCTCAGCCCTTGAATCAATTTCGTTTCTTACCATGCCAACAATTGCTACTATCCTCGATGGTTTTACCCCTGCTTTTGTTAGTACTAGGAGGGTGTGCGAAATGTCAAACCCTAGAGTTGTTATGAGGTTCACTCGCGGCACCTCTATGCAACTGCAGTAGACTGTAAAGAGTGCAGCAAAATAAGCTGTTACTTTACTCACTTAAATTGTTAGTGGACTCCTCATTAAACTGATTAGAGACAGGTTTATATAAGTGTCAATGTAGAGTATAAAGTGCTTGGTGCGAAAATGTCTGTGTTGGAGAGGTTTCCAAACATTGTAGAGGTGTTTAAGAAACTGGCCGAGAACAGGAGGTATGGACCCATAGACAGGCTTGCACGTGCACTATCCCCTGAAATGATTAGGATGGCTCTATACGAAGCATTGAGGATTGCCACTACAGAGGGCTGGAATCTGCCACCAGATAAGGAGGTTGATGAGTTTCTGACAGAGGCTGAAAAGAATCCTGGTGTAGCACAGAGAGTAGCAATAATAGCACTCACATCTGCTCCAAAAACTCAGACTCAGTAGGTTATGGGGGTGAGAAGAAGTGTTCCTATCCATGAGCCTAAGGCTAAGGGTTGAGGTTGAAGCTCTAAACATGGTTGAGGCAATGGGTGCTTACAGCAGGCATAGGACAGTGTCCTTGCTTAAGCCGAGGGGTGATGGAAAGGGCTACAGGCTTGTCATAGCACCTGCTGTATCTGGTCAGGCGATAGCCTATGGCTACATGAAGACTCTTGTTGCTCTAGCTCTGCAGAAGAACTTGCCTGTATGTGATCAGTGTAGAGGTTATGAGGTTAAGGGAGGATTCGTAAAGCATGGTACAGATACTAGCGGAGATGAAGAGACTATTGTGAGGAACTGCATTGTTGAGGATGTGACAGGGTTCATGATCGCTCAAGCAAGAGCAGGTGTTAGAAGAACATCAGCAATTCAGCTCAGCTACATGGTGCCAGACATAGATTTCTCAGAAGCTGCTATAGAGCCTCAATTCCATGTAAGAGCTGCTAAGCCTGGTGAGAAGCCTCAGCCATTCCAGGTAGAGGCAGGCACAGCTATCTACGTGCTTGGCATAGCTCTAGACATTGATAAGATAGGTGTTGTAGCTGATAAGGATGGGAAGCCAAAACCTGTTGTAGCTAACAGGCTTGATAGGGTAAAGACAGCTATACAGGCTATTGCAGGACTTGTAGAGGGACTGATGTTCGGAGCTAAGAAGGCTAGGTACCTACCAATACAAGAGGTTGTTGGAGCAATAGCGGCAGTATCTCATCCAGTGCCATTCATGGTTACCCCAGCTAGGGTATCTAGAGACGGTAACTACATCACTAAGACAATTAGCAGGACAGAGAACTTCGTTAAGCTCTTTAGTGATGTTGGGGAGTGGGTAAAGCTGTTCTACATGGATAGAGAGGGTGTAGTGCAGGAGGTAAAGCCTAGCACAGTTGAGGTTACCAAGGTTGATAGCGTATCTGAGTTAGTGGCAAAGGTTTTGGAGGTTGTTGAGCAAAAGTTCCAGGGTTAACCATGCCAGAGCTCTACACGGTAATAGTTGAGGTAACCCCATACAACTTTTTATCTGTGTACACACCATATTCAAGCACTTCAGCAAATGCATACTTCTTACCACCACCAACAACACTTGTAGGAGCACTAGCATATGCATATAGAAAGTCTGTTGGTGACTTCAGGGAGCTTAGGGATGATGGAGCATCGCCAGCTGTTGAGCTTGTAGAGCAGGGCTTGGTTCGCTACGCAGTTGCAGGTGTAGGCGAGCCTTTCACAATTGTCAGCACTATTGAGAGAGTGTATCAGCATCCATACCTAAGGAAACAGCATTGGAAGAGAGAGGAGATGACGTACACTGTGGCTGTTAGGCATCAGGTCTTAGTGAGGAAACTCTACATACTATTCATTGTTGCTAGCGATATCTTGGCCCGATACAGCTATGCAATGACGAGGATTGGCAGGAAAGAGTCTCTAGTATCTGTAGATAGAGTCTTTGTAGCACCAGTAAAGGAGCTTGTTGATCTCAGCAAAAAGAGGTGTGACACATTCTTCTACTTCCCGCTATCAATAGCCAAGGACTATGATCCAAAGGATATGTGGGTAGAGGTTGAGATGCCTACACTTGCAAAGGAGAACTTCATAAAGAAGACTGTATCCACCGAAAGGTTTGTGGTTCCCAAGCCATTCACACCTATACTCACTAAAGCAACCGTTGAGCTAAACGCGAATGGTGCTGTACTTAGTGTAAACCTAGATGATAAGCTTCTTGAGGTTCCTGTCCCAAGAAAGGTCCTCATGTAGCTGGGGTTGATGTGCTGTGACCGGCAAAGGCTCTAAAAAATCGTATGTCAAGGCTGTAGTGACTCTTGATAACTTATTGAGGTACCGAGGCTACATCTTCACATACTTCTCTGAAGCTGCGCTAAAGCTCTGTGCGCAGAGAGGGCTTGAGGAGTTGAATGCTCAAAACATGTATCAGATTATTGGTGAGGTGAATAGATGTGTTTCTGAGGAGATAGAGGCTATTAGGAGCAGAAATAAGGATCCTTGTATAGCCCCCCTCGCTTTAACACGTAATGATCCCAAGGACAAGCTAAATCTTTGCTACGCTCACAAAGTATTGACAGAGTTCCTAACGGGTCACATGCATGGTGGAATGGTACTTCCACCAGCCCTCTCCCTAGAGTTTGCTGAGTATGTAAGATCCTTTATGGGTCCTGGAAAGGCTAAGAGGGATCTGTTCCTAGTGGATGAGGAGGTTCTAGCTCTATCAGTTATAGGTGCTTACCTGCTTAATGCATATGCTATTGGCGGAGAGTATGGCTATGTATACATAGATGTAGCCCCCTTTGCTCCCATAACTCAGAAAGTGAGGAAGATGGAGAGAGCTGCAAAGAGCATTACCAAAGCTATTATGGCGAGGAATGGTAGCATAGCCTCTGTTATTGTTGGTATAGCCTCTGTAGCTTCTCTACACCTTGGAAAGATATCTAGAGATATTGTGCAGAAAGGCGGTTATGTAGTGGCAAACTTCATTAGGATCTCGCGAACAGAGAAGAAGGTCTTGCTTAAGGGCTTTGACAGCGTGGACATAATTCAGCTTATCAGGATACTCAGGGCTAGCAGAACATCGAGAACTGTTTACATGCTTCTACGTAATTACCCACCAGAAGAGTTCAACAACTTAAGGAGATTTGTAGAGGTTTTATCGCAGAACCTGCTCAAGTTCCAAAGCTTTAGAAAGCCTATATACATCTATGAAATCCTCAGGTTCCTAACATCAAATGAGCTGAATAAGGAGGGGGCGCAGTACTATGTGAAGAGTAGGAAGGTTCCTGGCTGGAGCGAGATAGTGGCAGAGCTAATGAACTTCTATAGATTGGTTGCCTAGACCTCTCCCCAAAGAGGAGATAGAAAGTTGATTGAGTCTAGCAAGAAGCTCATTGATGAAGTCATCAATTACATCAATAGGTTGGATAGGGTTAGTGCTATACCTGTTATCGAGGCTCCTACAGGGTATGGAAAGTCTGTATCAGCACCAATAATTGCTTACATTAGTAATGAGAAGGGTTTCTCCTACAATCTCATCCATGTTCTTCCACTACGAGCAATAGTTGAGGATCTCTACGTATGTAAATACCTCTATGCCTTGGGACGCAATGTCCCTGCATGTAGAGCTGAACCTCCAAAACCATTTTACGAAGCTTTAAGGAGTATGGGAGTGAGCGAGAATGATGTTGCTTACCAGATGGGCTTTGACTACATGCTCAGAGGCGTTGGTATTAAGAGCCCCGCATACGATGCTAAAATCGTTATCTCAACCCTAGACTCGTTCGCGCTAAACTTCCTGAGAATACCAGTTAATGAGGTGTATAGGGAGATAAAGCACTACGCAATACCGAGGACAAGGATATTCACATCCACCGTGTTTCTTGACGAGGCTCACATGATTAATAGATTTGATGACGAGTCTTCGGGGAAGATGCTTGCATTTCTAAAGCTTTTGATCGAGTTTAGCCTTACAACTGAGACACCACTTATAGTGGCTTCAGCAACGCTATGGAGTGGGTTTAGAGAAAAGGTAGCTAGTTGGAGCAGTAATAGGGCTGTGTTCTTCACAATATGTAGAGAGGATGGTAAGAATGGACACAGGATCTGTGTTAGGGATAGAGAGTTCGAAAACCATGCAAAATCGATTAAGTGGCATACACAAGTTATTGAGGAGAGTGAGCTAGTGTCTAAGGTTATGGAGCATGTTGAGAGAGGTGAGAAGGTGCTTGTTGTTAGGGATAGGATTGAGGATGCTGTAGAGCTTTACAGCAAGCTAGATCTGAACGAGAGTGAGAAGGTGCTTATACATGGAAGGCTGTGTCTAGAGGATAGAGAGAAAGCATTAGATGCATCAAGAAGAGCTAAAGTGGTTGTTGCAACACCAATTGTTGAAGCGGGTGTTGACTGGGATTTCGATGCTGGGTTTAGGGATGCCACCAACATTCCATCAGCTGTACAGGTTTTTGGAAGGGTTTGCAGAGCTAGGCATGATTGTGAAGGCAGTGTCTACCTTATAAAACCTAGCAAGGCACCTAACGAGTTAGCATATACAGATGCTGTGAAGCTCGTCTCCTTCGTTAAGAGTCACAGCAACATTGATTGGAGGATTCCCTATAGCTACAGCAGTGATAGGGGAGAAGAGGTTAAAGGGTATCAGGAGCTTCTAGAGCTCTCATCAGCAATGCTTCGCGAGGATCAGGAAGCTGAGAACATGTTTAGGTGGCTAGTAACACCAGTAACAATTCCTTCAGATTACATAGACATTATTATGAGTGAGTATGGAAGGTATGGCAGCATCTTGAGGAGCCCTTTAGCGCAGTTCTATGTATATGGCATGAAAAGGCTCTATGATGCAAAGTCGGTGCAGGATGTTATCTCAGGTCTCATATCATACTCCTACGACTTGCTTAACTTGTTTAGGAGTTGTGTAGAGGGAGTAGCATGTGTAGTGCAAATCGATGAAACCATTGTGTCGAAATGCTCTGCAGAGCTAAGGTATGTTACAGAGCTTCAGAGAGAGTGTGCAGAGTTCTTTAGCAGGGTCGGCAAGGAGAGGGGCAAGCAAATTAGACCAGTATTTGTTGGTTATGTTTTTAGGGAGGAGTGCTATAGAAGAGGTATAGGGCTTGTTAGGCGGTAAGCCTATGTGTTACGCGTATAGGGAGAGTGCTAAGGGTGTAGAGGAGAAGTTCTCTGAACATCTTACTGCAACTGCGAGTTACTGCCTAAAGAGATGGGAGCTTGATGCATTAGCTAGGAAGGTATCAAGGCTTCTAGGGCTAGATACAGCCACTGCTAAGGACTCTATAGTCTTTGCTGCACTGGCTCACGACATTGGTAAGGTTGCTAGCATCTACCAGGAGAAGTGCTCTAAGGGTCTATGCACAAGCTTTAAGGGTCACTACCTAGTATCAGCATTCCTACTCAGCTTAGCACTTAATTTGAGTGGGTTAGAGGTTAGCAAGGAGAGTATAAAGAGATTTCTAGAGGATCAATTTGATAAGCTTTCAAAGGAGGAAATCATTGGGGTGATGATCTTGCTACCTGTAATTCTTCACCACTATCACCAGGTCAGAGGCTACAAAAGCTATAGCATAGAGGGTCATGAAGAGGCTTTAGAATTCCTTGAAGAGCCTAGGATCTACCCAGAATGTGTAGAAAGCTTAAGGAGCTCACTAAACACGTTTAGTTTTGGTGAGAGAATTAGGGGTCTTGCCAATGCCTTGATGAACACGTTAGAGAATGTTGGGAAGTACTTTGGAAGTGATAGCTATAAGGCTAGTGAAATGATTGTCATGGGCTTCTACAAAGATGTTATAGAACGCGATATCAAGGCTTTGAATCGTGTAACTCTAGGCAAATGCATTGTCGAGGCTATAACAGGTCTAATCAATTTATGTGATGGTTGGGCAGCTTCACAAGCTAGGAGAAGGTTGTAGCTCTATGCCTCTACATGTTTTTAGGGTTTCTGCTGTTGTTAGGGAGAGTGTTCCTCTTGTTGCTTGGTCTGGTAGTTTCTTAGCTTCAATTGTTAAAAATTTGATGAGTTCTGATGAGGTTGGATGTGGTTTTTCTTTATCTCCTCTTCAGGTTGTTTCTGGTAAAGGTTTGCGTGTTGTTTTGAGTGGTTTTGTTGGTGATTCTGATGGTGTTGTTCTTGATGCTGGGTCTAGGGTTTTGTTTAGGTTGACTTCTTTTTGTAGAAACTTTCCTTCGCATTTCCTTACCTCTTTAGGTAACGGTGTTGTAGGTCCTTTCACTGTTCAGAGTATTGATTATGAGTTTATCGATGTGTTTCCCGGTGGTAGGGCTGAGGATTTTATCAATTTTATCGATGTTGATTCTAAAGGTGTTGTAGAGGTTTTCTTCTACCCAACTATACTTGTTTTCCGTGGTTGGAGAGTTCTGTACCCATCTCCTCAGAGAATAGTTTTCAATTTACTGAAACTTGCAACTGGTCTTCTTAACCTCGATCCTAGGCTAGCTAAGAGGAGAGCTAGGGTTTTGTCTAGGAATATCGAGCTTATTAAGGATTGTACAGAGGTTGTGGGTATAGGTATAGGTAGAGGTAGGGTTGTGAAAGCTTTTATGGGTAGAGCACTCTTCGGTGTTACCGGGCTTGAGAATCTCAGGGATTTCGTAGATCTACTAAAGTTTGGATCTCTTGTAGGTGTAGGTAAGTCTAGAGGTATAGGATTCGGATTCTATAGATTTAGAGTTCTACCACCTAGAAGTAGGAAAACATCTAGAGCTGATGAGGGTGGGTAGGTGAGAAAGCTAGTAATTATACCTTACACAAGGAGATTTAGAGAAGCTATAGAGTCTATCGGTGTTGATGAGGAATCCCTCGCCATAGTCTTTCTCTACGGGAGAAGCTCGGGAGTAGATACAGGTATAGATATAGATGTTGACACGGTTTTCGTAGAGTCTTCCGATATAGTTAAAGCTGTTTCAACAGCTATAAGCTATGCAACAAACTTCGAGAAGGTAAGGGTAGTTGTAGCGGAAACTCTAGACCCTTACACAGCTACAGCAACGGTATTCTCTTTCATAGCTTTAGCAACTTTAGAACCATTCAACAAATTCTCTTTAGAACCTCTCGCTCTCTACTACAGAGGTAGGCTAAGAGAATTCTACGGTAAGCCTAGGCTCTGGATCAGAAGTTTAAGAGATCTGGATATAGTTAAAGCTCTAAGATTCGGCTGTTCGACGAGCAACGATATAGCTAATAAAACCTCTATACCTGTGGAATCTGTTCGTAGAAGAATTTCAGAGTTATCGAGAGCTGGTTTAGTTGATTGCTATAGAAATGGGAGGAGATATACATACTGTTTAAACGATACAGGTAGAATGTTTACAACCTAGAGCAGAACTTTCTATAGAAACAAGCTCTACATCTCCTCCTACTGGGGGTAGGGCTAGGGATCTTCTCATCCTCTACAACTCTACGAAGTTCTCTAGATAATCTATACACGTACTCTCTAAAAGATGGGTTTACTGTGAACTGGAAAACTGTATTCCCTTCCACCGATACCACGAGAACTCTTCTAACAGGTAACCTGAAAGTCTCTTCAACAGCTAATGCATAGGCAACTATCTGTACTACATGATGTATAGCGAATCTCTTTAGCTTCTCAGGAGATGTTGTAAGCTTAATCTCTATAGGTATAGCCTCCGATTTCGTTATAGCTACAGCATCTACCTTGCCCCAGACCCCTAGAGACCTAGATTCAACAGGTACTTCGAATAGAAGTGTGAACTCTTCTTCAATAAAGTTCTTGACTATCTCCACCAACTCTACCAGAGTTGGTGTAGCTGTCTTCGCGAACCTCATAGACTCTGTAACAGGTTCGTGTAAACTGAATAGCTTATAGTAAGCTATCCTAGGGCAGTAAGCATACTCTTTAAGTAGTGTAATCGGTATTAGAGAACTCTTGATCTATCCTCACCTAGCTCACTCTGCAACTTGTAGGTAAACGCTTTCTCGAAACTCTCTCTAGGGACTACGATAACGAAAAGGCTATCTCTAGAACTATCCACTATCCTTAGGAGAGCTCTAAAAGCTTCTTTAGCTAGAGTATAACCTCCTCTAGCTACGTATAGACTCTTCTGAACCCTGGTAAAACCGAGCCCTTTAAGTCTCTCAGAAGCTTCTAACCTCTTCCTATCGTCCGATATATCGTAGGCTACGATAACGTAGCTCGTCATAGCACCACCCTAAATCCTCTGTAATCCTTAGCTTCTCTAACACAGCTAGCAAGATCCCAAGCTTCTCTCTTAATTATCTCCCCTAGCTCGAGTTTTCTACCGATCTTCTGGTAGAAATAGCTTGTAGAGATATTCTCTAGAACGATTTTCGCGATTTCTTTCCTAGTTTCGTAGTCAAGCTTGTTCTCGGAAATCTCAAACTTTATCTTCTTAGCGTTCACTATAAGAGGTTTATCAACAGCTACTACTCTGAACATCTCTACGAAATCTAGTGTTAGAGATGGTTTACCGCTTTTAGGTGTATGGAAAACACCTAGATATGGATCGAAACCTGCGAGAAGTAGAGCTTTCTCGCAGATGTTGTAGAGTATTGCGTAGCCGTAGTTCAAAGCCATGTTGAAGGGGTCTCGGGAATCGTGGTCTCTACCTGTGAACATCAGGTTTTTAGGTAGTACGTAGGAAACTACTTGCCAGTATATCTTCGCAGCTCTAGCTTCTATAGATCTAAGGTTATCTAGATCTAGCTTATCGTTATCCATGTTCTTCACGTCTACAGCTATAGAGTCTATTCTATACGCTTCTTCTCTTAGAGATTGATCTCTAAAGTTTTTAGCTAGGTATCTAACAAGCTCAGCTTGGTTAACGATCTTGATGTAGACAATCTCTTTAGCAAGCTTCCTACCGTAGCTCGCTAAGAAAAGTTTATACTGGGCAACTCTTGTAGCAACAGTCTTGTTTATATATGGAGGGTAGACCCTTGCTATCGGGTACCCAGCGAAATCGAGGAAAACCACGTCTATACCTCTGGAAGCTGCTAACCTGATGGCTTTCGATGATATCCCTACTCTAGAAGAAGCAATAATAATTGCATCGACATCAGGAGGAACAGCTATTCTCTCAATACCACCGCTAGTTTTCTTAACTATGTATAGCCCACCTTTCCTAGCAACAATCTTAGAGCCAGGTGTTGAAATAAAGAATAGCTTCATCTTCTGCAAACCTCGAAATATGGACATGTCTGAGGACATTGATCAGCTGGTTGTGGAGGTTCTTCTGGGTGCTCCAAGATCATAGCTACCCTATCCCTAGTCTCTAGAAACACCCTCCTCAAGCTATCGTCAATCCTGATAACTTTCCAGTTAAGAGATGCATCACCTAGGTTAACATATATAGCTACACCGTAGTCTACAGGATGACCAGTCCATGCCTCTATAGCTAAAGCGTATCCAGCTAACGCAAGCTCTTTCCTCTCAAACCCTTTATCACTAGAAGGTGCTAAAGCTATATCTACAGGTATGAAACCCACCATAAGATCAGGTTTAACATAATCCGATAAACCTATAGCTGCAGCAGGTATCATAGGCTCAACAGATATAGGTATACCTTCCTCAGAACTGTAAAGAGCAAAAGCAAGAGCTTTCCTAAACAACTTGTAAAAAACATCTCTATACTTTTTAACAGAAGAATTCAAGGAATTGAGAAACCTATCAAAACCTCTAACAATATCCCATAGAGATTCATTAACATACCTAAACGGATAGAGGAAAACCTCGTGAACAACCCTACCCAAAACAAAAACAACGCTATCAACCCTAACCCTAGCAACCTTCCTAAGCCAAACATCTCTTTTAACAAGACAAGGACTAGTAACATCAGATATACTAGGTCTAGCAACAAACCTAGGACTAACAACATCAAACCTCCAACCCCTAACCTCAGCAACAACCTCACCACCAACAACCCTGATAAAATCCCAAACCCACCTAGGGAACAAAAACACCACCAAAACAGCAAGTATTACCACAGAAACAAAAACCTGTCGCCGAGGAACACCACAGTTTCGCTCATCTCATTCTATTCTATCTATGATGTATTCTCAACTCCTAATCATCAGAACATTCAAGTTCAATTCTTTACATCAGCTCATCAGAACACTTATTTTAAGTCAATTCTATTTCATTAGAACAATTATAGCATAATTAAGTGATAATTTTATAGATGTTCTCACCATATTCATAAAAATTTTTATAGATAAACATATATAGATCTTAAATAGCACAGGAATCGGAAACTCCCAAAAGGGAGTAGAAAGAGCGGTGTCGTGACGTTTTTGGCTGTGCTGTAGTCGAATAGAGAAACTCCCAAAAGGGAGTAGAAAGTACTACCTTGTGTCGTTTGGTCTTTGCCGTAAATAAATCAAAAACAGAAACTCCCAAAAGGGAGTAGAAAGGTTGAGAAGCGATGTGAATGCCTCTACCGTTCTCTCTATCTTCTCCCGAAACTCCCAAAAGGGAGTAGAAAGAATGCAGTACGTGTGAAGGTTGGGGATGCTGAAATTATAATAGAGGAAACTCCCAAAAGGGAGTAGAAAGATGAGGAAGTCTCTAACCGTACCGCCAACTATGTAAGGGGTGAAACTCCCAAAAGGGAGTAGAAAGAGTTAGTGATCCCCACATAGTTAGCCACGGTATAGACATCACCCTTGAAACTCCCAAAAGGGAGTAGAAAGAGTGAGCAAGAGGTTGAACAACTCGTTAAAGAGAAAAATAAGCTATAGAAACTCCCAAAAGGGAGTAGAAAGAACACAATTTATAGCTATGCAACAGCAGACGATGCAGATAATGTCCGAAACTCCCAAAAGGGAGTAGAAAGCCACGGCTATGACGATCAGCATTATGCTAACCTCTTAAGCGAAACTCCCAAAAGGGAGTAGAAAGGTTATCGAGATAACCAAAGGGAAGATAAGGAAAAAAGAGATGTACAGAGGAAACTCCCAAAAGGGAGTAGAAAGTAGAACACACGCTACCTGTAACTCGTTTGTGAATACAGGCATCCCGAAACTCCCAAAAGGGAGTAGAAAGAGCGAAACCTTTCCGTAGATCTCCCCGAGCCGAAACATTTTTTTTAGAAACTCCCAAAAGGGAGTAGAAAGTTATATCTGGGTAGAGCAGGCCCTCACCTCCCCTTTCCTCACCGAAACTCCCAAAAGGGAGTAGAAAGATAGCGTTAAGTCAGTGACTACTGGGAACGCGAGCTCATAAATCTTGAAACTCCTGGAAGGGGTAGAGAAAGTTGATCTGAAAGTGTTCTGAGCTTGTATA
>Ga0326760_1000214_pt1 | contig 33923 bp, 37 predicted proteins | sample GCREP_S_FD_207668 | JGI IMG/M metagenome (GOLD analysis project Ga0326760, IMG submission 207668) | Hot spring sediment microbial communities from Geyser Creek Basin, Yellowstone National Park, WY, United States - GCR.EP_S | ecosystem: Environmental > Aquatic > Thermal springs > Near-boiling... | reverse complement strand
AGGCACTCTACCCCAAGGTCGCGCCCTTTGATGTTGAAATAGACTTGAAGAGCAGGTCTAGGCGCTAAATAGTAACAGTTGGTCTTCTCTGCCTCTTCTCTTCATTACTAGCTAGTCTAGACGTGAATAGCGGGTTTATTAGACCTTTACTCTCAAGCTCCTTTAAATGCTCTGCGAATTTCCTAGTGTGCTCCACGTCTAGGTCTATTAGCTCGTAGAGTATTTTTCTGAGTTTAGACCACAGCTCAACGAGCATTTCACGAGGCATGTGTACTGTTATTAGTGGGTCTTTAAGCCAGTTGTCAAACGCCTCAATAGTCCTCTCTATTTGGTGAAATGCTAGTCTAGCGAGTGTTATGAGTGTTAATCTGTCAGCGTTTTCGTAGTTCTCCTCCGCTTTTCCAAATAGGTTCTTAACTTCCTCCTGCCTCTTAATCCACATCTCTAAGTTGTCGTAAAAACTACTCATACTGGGTAACACCTCTATCTCAGCTAGTAGAGGAATACACCCTTATAACCTAGTATCCCTCACTTCGCTCTTAGTGAATTGAATGAGGCGCTTAAATTACCTAGTGGACTTATACACCAAAGTAGAGTTCTCGCTGTTGGCTGAGCTTGATGAGTATACTAGTTGTTGGCATTGACGAAGCCGGTCGCGGACCCCTCATAGGTGACATGGTAGTAGCCGGCGTCGCCGCTGAGCCGCGCGTCTTTGAAAAACTCGCCTCACTTGGCGTGAGAGACAGTAAACTCCTCACACCAGCTGAGAGATTGAGGCTCTACAGGACTATTCTGAGTAGTGGAGTTCTAGCTGTGCTCGTTTACGCACCTCCACGCATCCTCGACGACGAGAACTTAAACGCAGTCGAGGTGAGAGCCGTCACGAGAATACTAGGAGTGATCGCTGAGCTAGCCGGTAGTAGTGTTAGCGAAGTACACGTCTTTATAGACGAGATTAAGGGCTGGCGGGCGAGTATTGAAGCCGCTCTGAGGGAGCTCTTTAAGTGCTCTACGCGCCTGGTAATAGAGCCTCACGCTGATGCCAAGTACACTCCAGTAGCCGCTGCTAGTATTGTGGCGAAAGTCTCGCGTGATCTGAACTTAACAATTCTGCGGAGAGTATTCGGCGACTTCGGCTCAGGGTATATTACAGATCCTGATACTAGAAGATGGGTTCAAGAGTACTACCAGTTAAACACAACTCCACCGCTATTTATTCGCAGGAGCTGGCGAGTATTGAGAGAACTAGCACCTAAATGGTACAGGGCTAAGAAGTCAAGTAAAAGCAGTAAAAGCCTCTTTGAATACACCAAGTCTACTGGGAGGACGCACGAGCACTAATCACCCCGTTTATAGTTAGTTACAACTGGAAGTGAGCGCGGCTGAGCAGTAATGCCCACTAACCTGCCAGCCGAGGCTAAGGCTAAGTGGATTAAAGTCATGGAGGCCAGGACTATAGAGGAGAAGATCAGGGCTCTAGAAGAGTTCTTGTCAGCTGTTCCCAAGCACAAGGGCACTGAGAGGCTGAGAGAGTGGGCTACTAAGAGGCTCTCTCAGCTGAGAGAAGAGCTCGAAGAGAGGCGGCGAAAGAAGTCTTCGGGTAAGTCCTCCTTCTTTATTGAGAAAGAGGGCGCCGCGCAAGTAGTTGTTATTGGGCCGCCTAATTCTGGCAAGAGCACGCTAGTCCACGTGCTAACCGGAGCTAAGACTGTTATCTCGGAATACCCCTACGCGACGCAGTACCCGGTCCCGGGGATGATGAAATACCAAGACATATACTTCCAGCTCGTAGACACGCCACCACTAGAACCCGGGGTTCTCTTGTCGAGAAAAAGTATTGCCCTCATTAGGAATGCCGACGGCGTGCTACTAGTCCTCGACGCTACGAGGAGTATTACTGAGGACTTGAAGAGCATTCTAGAGTATTTGCGCGAAGAGGGTATATACCTAGTCAAGCCTAGAGGCAGAGTGGTCATAGACGTAATTAGAACTGGTAAAACGGGAATTAGAGTTACATTAATGGGTAAGTTACTCGACGCAACTATAGATGACCTCAGAAAGCTCCTAGAGAGTTACCGAATATACAACGCGCACGTAAAACTCTACGGGGAGGTCACACTAGACGACGTCGAGCAGGCTCTCTTCGAGGCTATTGTCTACAAGCCCACTGTAGTCTTCGTGAATAAAACAGACTTAAAAAAGCCTACTCAAGAAGAGTTGGAGTTCCTGAAAAGAGCTCTCCCCAACTCACCAATAATTCTCGGCTCGGCAATTAGTGGTGAGGGGCTTAACGAGCTGGGCCCAGCTCTGTACAAAGCACTAGAACTAATTAGAGTATACACTAAGCCCCCCAGCGGCGAAGTAGCTAAAAAGCCTTTAGTACTAAAGAGGGGGGCTACTGTACGCGATGTCGCTGAGAGTGTTCACAGCGACCTCGTCAAGAACTTCCTCTACGCTAGAGTGTGGGGGCCCTCGGCTAAGTACCCCGGAGAGAGGGTTGGGCTGGACCACGTGGTCGAGGACGGGGATATTATTGAGATTCACAGTAAGGGCTAGCACTCGTATACGCTCACTCTCAAGAGCCTGAGTAGCCTAGTGAGAGGCTCAAATACCCCCCTCTCATCACACAAGTAGAGCTCGTCAGGCTTAGTGATAACTAGTACTCTCAGAGAGAACTCCTCTAGCTTCTTACCACTATAAACTATTATCCTCTCGCCCAAAGCCCTCGTTACGCCCCTTTTAGCCAGTGTTTTCATGGTCTTCTCGTCTACGACGATCCAGAGGCTCTCAGGGCTTTTCGAGTTTAATATGCGGAGAGCCCATTCGAGGCCCCTACTACTAGTCGCTGAGAGGACTATTAGCGCGTTCTTGCTGGGAGTCGCCGACACGAGGCGCTCCCTGTTCACGGTATTTTTACCGCGTTTTTATAAAATCAACACAGGGAGCGGGGACTTAGATTGAGTATTTATAGTCTGGCGAGGTACCTAGAGGAGCAGGGCTTTAGAGTGAATATTGTTAGTGATAAGGCTCTGACTGTCCCACACGACAACTTACCAGTATACCTAGCTATAGAGTTCAGAGACGGTATTGTCTACATGAGTATTAAACACGGAGAGGACCTCCGCGAAGTACTAGAAGAGCTGCGTGATAGTGGTGAAGACGTGGAAGAGGTGCTAGAAGAGGCATTGAGTTATTTAACTAGCGCGTCACTAAAAGCAAGACTCTGGATTGAGCAGCGAGGCTTAACACCAGTTTTTGACCTCAGAGGGGGTAGTATTGAAATACACGAGATACTTGAAGAAGTACTAGAAGAGTCTGAAGAGTGAAAAAGGTGTGTGTTTTGAGGAGGCTATTTGGAACAGACGGTGTTAGGGGAGTCGTGGGCTCTGAGCTCAACCCTGAATTTATAGCAAAATTGGCGTGGGCTATTGGGTCCTACTTCGCGGAGGGCTCCAGGGTACTAGTAGGCTCAGACTACAGAGCCGGGGGCGAGGCTATTAAGAGCATTGTTATTGGCGCGCTAGTTCTCTCTGGAGTGAAAGTCTACGACGCCGGCTACACTCCAACACCAGCACTCCAGTACGCTGTTAAGTCCGAGGGCTTCGACGGGGGAGTAATGATAACAGCTAGTCACAATCCACCCGAGTACAATGGTATTAAGGTTATCGGGCCACACGGAATAGAGATCGAGAGAGAGGAAGAGAGAGTTATAGAAGAGATCTTTTGGAGCGGGAGATTCAGGACTGCGAGCTGGCGGAGCGCGGCGCACAGTGCTCAGCTGTATTCAGGTGTCAACGAGCTGTACATTAAGGCTATTTTAAGCCACGTAGACAGAGAATTGATAGCTAAACGAGGCTTTAAAGTCCTAGTAGACCCCGCTAACAACGTGGGTGTACTGACAACTCCACGTCTACTCAGAGAGCTCGGAGTAAAACCCGTAGTATTAAATGGGGACTTAAACCACGAGCCTGCAAGACCCCCCGAGCCTACTCCGGAAACTCTCAGCGAGGCGTCTCGCGCTGTTAAAGCACTCGGCTGCGATCTCGGAGTCGGACACGACGGAGATGCCGATAGGTCTATTTTCATAGATGAGCGTGGGCGGGTCCACTGGGGTGACCGCTCAGCTGTTCTCCTAGCTAGACACTTGAGGCTCCACAAGGGGCGCAGAGGGAGGGTCTACACTGGCGTCTCTTCCAGTACTGTAGTTGAGGAGTTGCTGAGACCACTAGGAGTCGAGGTCGTGTGGCTGAGAGTTGGTAGTGTTGACATAGCTCACGCCATGAGGCGATCGGGCGACGCACTCTGCGGATTCGAGGAGAACGGCGGCTTTATGTACCCCCCACACCAGTATGTCCGCGACGGCGCCATGACGGTGGCACTATTCCTTGAGCTACTAGCAACTAGCGGTAAGAAAGCCTCTGAGCTCTTTTCCGAGCTCCCCGAGTACTACATTGTGAAGAAGAAGTACCCAATGAGCAGAGACTCCGCTCTAAGAGTAGTTGAGAGAGTAAGAGAGGAGTTCAAGAGCGAGCGGTTAATTACCGTTGACGGGGTCAAAGTGATCTCTAGAGACTACTGGGTGCTCGTGCGCCCAAGCGGAACCGAGCCCCTTTTGAGAGTCATGCTCGAGGCTAAGAGCGAGGAGGTTGCTAAGAGTGTTCTCGAGAGAATTGAGAGCATTATTAGAGAGGTGAGCTCTCCGTGATGAGGTATTGGGGCCTAGACATACTAATGTGCTTGTACTGTAAGAGATTTCCACTAGAACTATACGTTATAGAGGAGGAGAAGCAGAACATAGAAGTAACAGGCATCGAGACCCCTCTCTGTAAGAGTTTCTGTGGCTACTTGAGAGAAAACATACAGCAGGGTAAGACATATCCTTGTTACGAGTGCTTAAAAATAGCTATTAAGACCGCCGTGCTCTACTGCCCAGACTGCAAACACTGGTATCCAGTGAGAGACGGCGTTGTAGTAATGTTAGTGAACAGTAAGAGAAAACTGGATAAAGACAGGGAGTTCCTTGAGAAGTACAAAGAGAAAATACCAGAATTCATACTACGTGAAGGCAAGCCTGTAAACTTATCCCAGACCACTCAGCAACCTCACCAGTAAACTACTCTGAAACCACCTTAGATCAAGAGTATTGAGTACAAGGCGGTACGAAGTGCAATACTATCTCTGCTACTACTTAATCTTCCATAGAGTAGTAAATTCCGCAAGCATCGGGGCTCTATTAGCTCTGGGAGACTTCCACTCCTAATTAAAGTGTTATTGAAGAAAAACCTGTGTTTTTCTCTCTAACCGGCGTCACACTAACGACTTCTACTGAGAGATTAATACATACAGATTAGCCCCTTAGAACTGCCTGCACCGGCTGTGGTGTTCAGCCATAGAGGGGGTATGAATACTTCTACCTGCACCCACATCACTCCAGAGACTGTGATGTTGTTTGGGCGGTATACGTGGATAGCATATGTTACAACGTAGTCTGGGAGAGGAATTCTGGGATATATGTAGTAGCAGTAGTCGTCCCAGCAAATAGTTACATTAAAGCTCCAGTACAAGTACTTCCTGTACTTGTACCCATACTGTGCTATATGTATAAACGCGTAATCTGGGTATTCCACGTGGATATATACCTCGGAGACTATGTAACCTGTACCTGCAAGGTACCCGACTCCATAACTACTACACACACCTCTGTAGTGGTTGCTTCTAAGTAGCATACTAGCAATACTAATTGCTTCTGTTATAGGTAAAGCCATGGTTAGAGTAAACAGGTTTATCAAAATTACTCTAATATACTTCAAGATACACACTCACTTTTCTCCTTGGCGAGAGAGGTTAAAAGAATTTCTGTAGTCTTTTCTCCTACTCTGTGAGTAGAAGTGTGATAACTAGTAGCGAGATTAATATTATAGTAGTGTTCCAGAGTGGGCTTTCGCTTCTACATAGTCTGAGTGCTAATTTGTGGTTTACTAGTGGGTATAGTGGATACACGCCTCTAGTTGTGAGCGCATCTAGTACTACGTGACTCAGCCAGCCCATTATAAGCGCTACTGTTAGTAGTAACGCCTGTGGTGCCAGAGCGTAGAAGACCGCTCCGAGAAGCACTGGGACTACAATATTGTGTAGTGTTTTTCTGTGTTTGAGCTTTAAGTCGAGATCTGGCAGCGTCGAGGAGAAAACCGCCACTACTATAAACGCGTAGTAGAGTTGGAGGCTAGTAGTGGGGTAAATTCGGCTCTTGAGAAACCAGAGTGCCAGTGTAAACGCGAAAAACATGTGTGTAATTTTCTTCAAGCCCCATACACCCAGCTCAACTAGCCCCTCTTGAGGGTGACCACGCGGTCTGGGTAGCCGACTACAACTACGTCCACTAGGTCTTCGCCCGGAAAAATCCCCGTCTCTACAACGCCGTGTACTAGTTTAAGCCTCTCGTGCACACTCTTAGCGCTAGTTACGTGCTTGAGCGGCTTCAAGTCTACAATGTAATTGCCATTATCACTAATAACTGGACCATCTTTACCCGCACCCGTTCTAATTTGAGGCTCAAAGCCCAGTTTTCTCACTTCTCTCAGAACGTAGTTAACTGTTACAGGAACTACTTCTACTGGTATTGGCTTAGCGTAAAGGTACTCAACACCCGTATACTTCGTGTAGTCTACTACGTATATTCTAGTACTAGCTGAGAGTGCGAGCAACTTCTCTCTGAGTAGTGCGCCTCCACGGCCCTTAACGAGGTCTAGTCTACTAGAAACCTCGTCAGCCCCGTCTACATAGACTTCTAGGTGCTCTAGAGTCTGTATGTCTAGTGATCGCAGCCCGTACTTCTCATAGAGATAGAGAGCAGTGTCCACTGAGGACGCGTAAACACCCCTCTCTCTAATGTAGTCAATACACACGTCAATGAACACTTTAATAGTAGAGCCCGTGCCGAGTCCAATAAGCCTGGCACTACTGTAACTAGTCTTTAGAATTCTACAGGCCTCAATAGCAGAAGTAAACTTACAGGCCTCAATACTACTCACTACGAGGCCCCCTGATAAATAACTCAGCGATGAAGCGCTTTAAAGTCGGTGGAGTGTGATTATTACTTAAAAATAGTGCTTTAGCTTTACTAATTTAAATTCAGTTACTCCTTTCTCCTCGCCTTTACTTCTCTAACTACTCGCGGTGCAATAGCTCTACAAGTCCTCGCTGTGAAAAAGCCGAGTATAGTAGCTATTGCGACTGTTACTAGTAGTCCCGTTGAGATGTAGAGATACGCTGTTCTCTTCAACTCCTCCAGCTCAGCTCTCACTCTGTCAATATCTCGGAGCCTGTTTTCTAGCAAGTCTCTAGCGCTCTCGCAGTAGGCTAGTCTACTACTAGTCTCCTGAAGAGTGGCGTTTAAGTCGCGAAGCTCAGTAGTCAAGTCCGATACTTTGCCCTCCAGCTCCTTAGCACGATTCCTGAGATCAACGATCTCATCTAATAGCCTCCTACTCGGTAGCGGCGAGAGACTCGAGTAGGAGAGTACGAGAGACGTGAACTGAGACACAGTGAGCTCTAAGTCCGTCTCTCCAGTGTATTCTCCGTGAAAGACCGCAAAGCCTCTGCCACCATTTTCACTAGTATCAACAGGGCTGAAGAGGACTAGTAGAGAGCCGGGCTTAACTTGCCTGGTGAACAGCGTGAAGACCTCTCTTGCGAGCTTCTCGCCAACACCGCTAGTTATATTGAGAGCCTCAGCGACAATCGCGTGCGGCGCGTAGACAATGTACACTCTAGTACTCACATCACTAATAACTCTCTCAACTACTCTCCTCGTGGTCTCAATTGTCAAGTTCACAATCCACTCTCTAGCTTCAAGCGGCAAGTTGACGTAGACTTCTCTGTACGCATAGACGAGAACCCACGGAACCAGTAAAGCGCCCACTGGCTTAATGCCCGGGGATGCGAAGCCACTAGTTCTCAGAGAGCCGGGAAAGAGTAGTTTAATAGTCCCGTTGAGCTCGTTAACTTCTAGTACATAGAAGACTACGTAGTACTCACCACTAGCCAGACCCTCTAGGCCCTCTACTCGAATAGGCTTTGGACTCGTAATCCTCGTCTTCGTGACATTAACAATAAAAGACACATTAAACCTCTCTAGCTTAATTGTCAAGATGTCCCCTACCAGTTCAGTAGTAATATTAGTACTCAGCTCCCCCCAGAGAAGTGTCCCGTTAACTGGGACTTCTAGCACTACTGGCTTAATTGCGTTTCTAGTTAAATTGTACCCACTATTCACCGCTGTAACGTTCAATTCAGGATTAGCGAGCACCACATCTACTAGCGCTGCGTTACTCCACACTCTGCGAATTCTCTCCGTGTAATTACTCATTAACTCGTACTCTGGTGTAATAAGTAGCGATACGTCCTCTAGCTCCGGCCTCCTACCTAGTAATAGCCAGTAAGCGTAGTAGTCTGGATTTGCCGGGCCGTCTAGATCTAGTAGCAATATTCGAGCTGTAATATTTAGCTCTGAGAGAGTGCTATTAACGCTATTAAGACTCAAACCCGGCGTTACTACCACGACAATATAGTTCAACCCGCTCTGAGCGTATACACCGATGTCGAGTAGCGGTAGCACTAGTAGTACTACTAGTAGTACCATTGAGGCTCTCTCCACCTTCATGACCACTAATCACCAAGACTATGACTTAACCGCGGTTAAAGTATAAAAAGAGTGTACTTTTATGGTTTACGCTAACAAGGAGAACTGGGCTGTAGAAGGGCGTGTACTGTGCCTTCGAGGTTAACGGGCTCTGAGCTGGCTTTGAGGGTTCTCGAGGAGCTCTACGTCACCGCCTCTCGGGGCTCTAGTAGAGAGCTCGTAGAGCGAATTATACAGCTTAAAGAGAGCATTTTAAGCGAGAGGCCCGCTTCTATGGCTACTATTAATATGCTTAAGCAAGTGGGGCTCTACATTTTAGAGCGCGGCTTTAGCGGCGTAGACAGCTACATTTTAGAGCTTAAGGAGAAGTACACTAGAGCTCTGGAGAGAGCAGCCGAGATCGCGTCTAGGAGAATTGTTAGTGGTGAGGTTTTACTGACAAACAGTAATAGTCTTGCTGTGAGAAAACTACTAGAACACCTCGCTAAGCAGGGTAAGAGCATTGAGCTCTACGTTACTGAGTCGCGACCAGGTAACGAGGGTTTACTAGTAGCAGAGTATGCTGAGAGTCTCGGCTTTAACGTGTACTTAATAGTAGACTCCGCCGCGAGGTTTTTCATGAAGAAAGTCGACAAAGTAGTTGTTGGGGCCGAGGCTGTGGCTTCTAATGGTGCTGTAGTCTCTAAAATAGGGACTAGCCTCGTAGCCCTAGTGGCTAAAGAAGCCCGCAAGAGGGTTTTCGTTGTAGCCCCTACAGTCAAGTTCAGCCCCGAGACTTTTTACGGAGAGCTACTAAAACTCCCCGAGTACGACTGGGAACTACTCGTTGAGAGCGATAAAGCCGCTAGAATACCCGAGAACTACAGGGCACGCGTACCAATATACGACGTGACTCCACCGGAGTACATTGATGCCATTGTCACGGAGCACGGGCTTTTCGCGCCTCAAGCACTACCACTAGTTCTGAGCTTTATTGAGAGATCTGGACTCAACCTGACCGTGCCGCTGGAAGACATAGTGAGTAAGCTGAGAGCTCTATTAGGTGGCGCCCAGTGACTACGTACCCCCAGAGACTACTGGAAATCGCCAATGGAATAAGAGATATGAGAATACGAGGCGCAGGGAGAATAGCGAGAGCAGCCGCCGAGGCTTTGAAAATAGCCGCGCTAGAGTACAGTGGCGAGAGGGACTTAGTAGCCTTTAAGAAGTACATGGTCAGCGTGGGCGAGCTACTAATATCAACGAGGCCCACTGCCGTCAGTCTACCCAACGCCGTTGTGTACGTTCTAAGCTCACTCAGAGGTGCTCAGAGCTTTAGAGAGGCTCAGGAACGCCTAGTAGAGCGCGCTGAGAAATTTATATCTGAGTCTGAAGAGGCTACTCGGAGAATTAGTCAAATTGGAGCTAGAAGAATAAGAGAGAACTCTACTATACTAACCCACTGTCACAGCTCAGCCGCCGTAGGAGTCATTATTGAGGCTTACAAGCAGGGAAGAGTCGTGAAGGTCTACAGCACCGAGACCAGGCCAGCGTACCAGGGCAGAATAACCTTTGCCCAGTTGTCTAAGAGCGGCGTCCCCGTCATTCAAATTCCAGACAGCGCTGTGAGGTACGTGATCAATGAAGTGGACTACGTCGTGGTGGGCGCGGACACCGTTGCGAGTAATGGAGCTGTGGTGAATAAAATAGGTACTAGTCAAGTGGCTCTCGCAGCTAAAGAGGCGAGGACTAGAGTCTACGTCGCCGCCGAGTCTTACAAGTTCTCGCCACTCACGCTAATAGGCGAGCTCGTGACAATAGAGTTCAGATCCCCCGAGGAGGTGGTCCCGCGAGAGTGGCTTGAAAAGCACCCCCGTGTAAAAGTACTAAACCCCGTTTTCGATGTAACACCTCCAGAGTACATAGACGCCATTATAACAGAACACGGTGTTATACCACCACAGGCAGCCGTGCTGATTCTAATTGAGAAACTAGGCTGGGCTCTCGAAGTACTACACGCTAGCGAGGGGAGGTTAGATTTAAATAAGATTGTAGCGTTATAGAGAGTGGTGTAATGTTGTCTTCTAGAAGTAGTCAAGTTGACGTTGACAGAATTAAGCGGGAACTCGTAGCCCTAATCGACGAGAACAGAGAAGTTATTTACAAAATAGCCTTTTACTCCAGACCTGAAGTCCAGAGCATTATGAGTAGAGTTCTCGAGGCGTGGGAGCGTAATAATAGACAGGGCGAACCTATTGACTATGTCACTCTGGAAGAACTCGAAGTACTCTATAGAGTGGCAAAGGAGATCTTAAAGAAAAAACCTAGTGAGTTGTGGGCAGAGTACTGGCGTGCGAGTATAAGTAAATAGCTACGCCTGCTTTGAGTCCAACTACTAGGCTTTTTTACCCCTATTGCCCTACACGCTTAATATGCAAGTGATATTACTATTCACGAGGTGCTATTACGCAGTAGAGGGGTACTAGAATTGACTAGCTCCGAGGACTTAAAGAGGAGAATTATTGAAGTCCTGGAGACTATTATTGACCCCGAAGTGGGTATAGATATCTACAACTTAGGCTTAGTGTACGATATAGAGATTATAGACGAGAAGAGGGTTAAAATAAAAATGGGACTGACTACGCCTCTCTGCCCACTCGCTTATACTATTCCACTAATGGTTATTGATCAGCTTAAAGAGAGATTAAATATCGACGCCGACGTCGACCTAGTCCACGACCCTCCGTGGACGCCTCTCAGAATGACTGAGAAGGGTAGGAGGCTCTTTAAAGAGAGGTTTGGCTATGACATCGTCGCAATGTATATGGAGTCTACGCGCGCAGATAAAGAGTAGCGGGTGAGACCGCCTTGAGTTGGAGCATACTTAAGCTTCTAAGAGAGAGTCCCGACGTCCTTAAAGAACACGTGAGAAAGAGATTTATGGACACAAGTATCGTAGATAGAGCTTACGAGCTGGACTTAAAGTGGCGTAAAAAGCTAGCAGAAGTCCAGGAGCTCAGGCACAAACACAACGTCATTAGCCGCGAAATAGCTAAGCTCGCGGGCCCTGAGAGAGAGGCTAAGTTGAGTGAGGCGCGGAGACTACTCGAAGAGCTCGCAAAGGCCGAGGAGGAGCTAAAGCTCCTCGAAGAGGAGAGGGAGAAGGCTCTTCTCAGCCTGCCGAATATTGTGCACGAGAGCGTCCCCATAGGCCCCGACGACTCGTACAATGTTCCAATTAGATTCTGGGGTAAACCCAAGGTCTGGGTAGGCTATATTGAGCAGTTTAAGAATCAGACTGAGAAGTACGGATTTAAAGTAGACTACGAGGTCATTGAGTGGAAACCTATTGGCCACGCCGACTTCTTGGAGAACGTGCTTAAACTCGGCAATACAATTAAAGCCGCCGAAGTCGCCGGTAGCAGGTTCTACTACTTATTCGACGACATAGTCTTCCTCGACATGGCACTACTAATGTACGCTATTGACTATCTAGTTAAGAAGGGCTACAGGCTAGTCCTACCCCCCTACATGCTGAGGTACAAGATAATATCTGGAGTTATCGACTTCGCTGCGTTTCAAGACGCCATATATAAGATCGAGGGAGAGGACCTTTACTTAATAGCTACTGCTGAGCACTCACTAGCCGCTCTACATGCGGGTGAGGATATACCAGAAGAAGAACTACCACTAAAATACGTTGGAGTGTCTCCGTGTTTCAGGAAAGAGGCTGGAGCGGGCTCTAAGGACTTAAAGGGAATTTTCAGGGTACACCAGTTCCACAAAGTAGAGCAATACGTGTTCGCGAAGCCCGAGGAGAGCTGGGACATAATGGAGGAGTTAATATCTAACGCCGAGGAGCTGTTCAGGGGGCTCGAGCTTCCCTACAGAGTCGTAAATATAGCTAGTGGAGATCTCGGCGCACCCGCCGCTAAGAAGTATGATTTAGAAGTCTGGATGCCCGCGCAGGGACTCTATAGGGAGATGGTTAGTTGTAGCAATACAACTGACTGGCAGAGCTACAGGCTGAAAATAAGACTAGTAAGGAGGAGAGGTATGGTTAAAGAGTACGTTCACACACTCAACAGCACGGCTATAGCTAGTACTAGAACTATTACTGCTATACTCGAGAACTTCCAAAACCCCGACGGCACTGTCACCATACCTAAAGTCCTGAGGAAGTACTTGGAGGTCTTTGACAAGGCACCTAGAGACTACATACACCCATACAAGAAAGAACGCGTAAAGAACTAGAGTAGGAGTAGGTAAGCATCGAGCCTCTCAGGCCCCTCGTAGACCCCCCATCTTTTAAGCTGATTTCTCAAAATAGCCTCCTAGAGGTGGTTTTGTGGTTACTGAAGACATTACTAAGGTTATCGTTGAACTCCACTTAGACCTGAGCGAAGAGAGCGATGAGGCTCTGAGAGTTGCTTTTAGTGTAGCTGAGGAGTTACTTGATAAGTACAACATCTGGGTTGAAGTTATACCAGTACACGTGTGGTTCACAGATCCTATTGAGCAGAGCGCGCTAGACCTCCCAAAGATCTTTATAAACGGCAAGCTCAGGTTCATTGGGAGAGCCCCTCGTAGAGACGAGTTAATAAAGGCTATACGAGAACACGTGAATCTGCCTCCGCGCAGAGCTAACGCGTGGGAGGCTGTACCCACGAGGCCATTTGACGGGGGCTTACCGCAAGTAGCTGAGACCTAGTATAAAGCTTATAAGGGGCTAATACAAGAGAAAATACTGCAGAGCGCCCCCACTACTCAATGAGGAGAGTAGTACTACATATAGTTGCAGTTGTACTCTCAGCCAGCCACCTCCGCACTCTAACTACTGCGAGTAGGGTTCAGAGCTCCACTAGTAGCAGAGACGTGGACGCACACTTAAGGCATTACTAGAGAGTTGAGCTCTCTCATTGAGTAGTGGGGGCGCGATGAAGCACTCTATCTCTCTCTATAAGCCACTCTGTAACGTCTTCGTGAGCTCTATAAACAGACTCGACTAAGTCGTTACTAGCTAGGTAGTGTAGAAGGTACACTGAGAGAAAGTAGTCTCCAGCTCCAGTCTTCTCTCTAGCCACGTATTCAACGTCTACTACTACGTCTCTCACTAAGCCGCCGTAAGCCACTGTGATCTCTCCAAGACCCCTAGTAATCAGAATTACCACTCTACTAGTCCTCGTAATAGCGCTAAGACCTCTCTGCAAACTAGTCTCCCCGAGTCCCCTAACTAGGCACTCGGCCTCCTCCACATCAGCGTGAACCACATCTACTAGTCTGAGAGCATCTAAGGCTTCACTATGGGGGGTTAGAACCACGTCCCCGCTACTAGTAACACTCCTCACAAGCCCCTGCAGGTCTAGCGCGATTACTTCAGATTTAGTCCTAAGTACTCTGAGTAGTGAAACTCCTACTTCACCTATAACTGGATTTGCGATTACGTAGCAGGGGTCTTGGTGCGTGTTCCAGGGGTATATTGGCGGGGCCTTCTCGAGGAGCTTCAGAAACCTCTTCTCACTAGTGTAATTAAGCACGAAGATATTAGTTCTAGTCGAGTACTGTAGCCTAGTAATGTACTCGGCTATGGGGTGGCTCACTAGTCTAGGGCTCATCACTGAGTACACTTCGAGTTGCACTCCGCGTCGTAGTAGTGGTATAGCCGAGTAGTAAACGCCCCCGCCGTGTAAAGTCCTAACCCTCTCGCCCGCTATAATTACGTCTATTGTTGGGTTACCGTAGAGACAGAATCTCAGAGTCTCATCCCGCCTTCCAGCGGAATTAGTCCTCCTCTCTCAGCTTCTCCGCTAACTTAGCCGCTCTCTTCTTTAATCCGAGTAGGTGATAGCCTTTTAAGTGGTTTATTAAGTCCTCCACACTGTAGAAAAAGGCGTTTTCATAGGTGTAGTTAGAGGGAGGCTTCTCGCCGAGGCACCTTGAGGCCGCGTGAATACATATAGGGCAGGCTATAAGCCCCGTGATCCTGTCTCTACAGGTCCTGAACTTTATGCCCTCAACGTCGACCTCGAAGACCTCCCACTTAGGCTCCCACGTGTAAGTCACTGAACTAGCACCTCAGCCGGTTGATCCCTCTTCACCGCTCCGCGACCTAAAACCTCATCACTCTCTTTACATACCTCTCGTAGTCTCTCAGCACGTTATATATAGTAGTGGCCTTATTAATGAGTTGCACTAATTCGTAATCTCTCATACTCGTAAACTGTTTTAGAAATGTCCGCGTGTACTTACTGAGCAACTCTAGTTCCTGTGCAACTGACTCTGCATGGCGAATACTCAATTCTCATCACGGGGAAGCAGTCACGATAACAGACTTATCGTAGTCTCTCAGATTAAATGTGTTGGTGTTTAATCTGACAATATTGTAGTTCTTGACGTGCTTTAAGAACTCCTCTACGGGCTTGAGTGGCAGTGTGCAACCAGTCACCCAGTAGTGAATAGGCATGACATTTCTAGGCGTAGTCAACTCTACTATTCTCCACGCCTCTTCGGGCTCAACCGTGAATGTCCCGCCAACGGGGACTATTAAGAGGTCCACTCCGCGGAGTCTAGAGAGCACGGGCTCTTCTGGTATGTCACCTATATCTCCGAGGTGGGCTACTCTGACATCACCAGCTGTGACTACGTAGACCGCGTTTTCGCCTCTCCTCTTCCCCCTGAACTTGTCGTGAAAAGTCCTCAGCCCCACTACTCTTATGTTGTCTACTACTGACTCGCCGTAGAACATCTTGAAGACTCTACTAGTTTTCTTAGCGACAACGCTCACGGCATTGTGGTCGAAGTGGTCGTGAGATACGAGTATTAAGTCTCCCTGAATACTCGGCTTCTTCAGGCCGAGACTGACACCATCATGGGGATCAAATACCACGACATAGCCGTTTACACTGAGAGAGACACAGGCGTGTCCGTGCCAAGTTACCTGCAATATTCCACCTAGGTACTTAATATTCCGGGGCCCAGTATATAGATTTTTCTGTCAGCGCGGTGTCTGCAGTGCAGAGCAGTTACATTATCGGCGTTATAGCCGCACTACTCGCGCTGCTACCGCAAATAATTGTGTACGTATTCTACGCGCTCCTCGTCATTAAGAGTAGAGGTAAGAGCGGAAAGCCTGTGTATGCTACGGGAGTAGCTCACGACATATCTTTTATTATCCCCGTGAGGAGAGAGCCCGTAGAGTACATTGAGAGGGCTGTTAGGCGCATATGTGAGATGAGTATTCCAGGCTACGAGATAATTGTGGTGTCTGATGACGACGAGGAGTCTAAAAACACTATACTAGAAGCCGTAGAGGAGATGCGGAGAACCGGCTGCAATGTGTGGTTTATATGGAGGAGTGTGCCTCGAGGTGCGAGGTCTGGTGCTCTTAATACCGGCCTCTTCGCCTCCAAGAACCCTTATGTATACGTAGTAGACGTAGACACGTATCCCGATAGGTGCTTTCTAGACGTAGCCACTGCTATACTAGAGTCTAGTAGCGAGTACGCAGCCGTTGTTGGTAAGTGGGAGCCTCTCAACTACGAGAGTAGACTGAGCGCGGCGCTTGCCGCGGGCTTAAAGTACATGGTTGGCGTGCTCTACAGAGCGCGCAGTAGACTCGGCCTCTACACTTACCCACTCGGAACCGGCACTCTCTTCAAGTCTAATCTCTTAAAGGAGGTCCTAGGTGGCTGGGACGAGGAGAGAGTGCAGGACGACATGGAGATCGGCGCGAGAATAATGAGTTTGGGGTTGAGAGTAGCTTACGTAGACGAGTGTGCTGTACACGTCGAGAACCCCTCTACTTACAAGGCTTTTAGAGTGCAGCAGTACAGGTGGGCTTACGGCGCTCTAGACACGGCTGTAACGAGGTTTAAGCACATATTTCGCTCCAAGTACCCTCTACTACTAAGACTCGAAGCGTACACTTACCTACTCCAGTATATACCACAGGTTCTCGTCTTCACTGGTAGCCTAATACTAGCACTACTAGAACTCCTAGAGCCGCGTGATTATTTAGCTGCTCTCTACCCACTAGTAGTACTCTACGTGGTGGCTACTGCCTTCAACTCCCTGGCGCTCTACAGATATATTGGCGGCGTCTCCGAGTCCCCGTGGGGTAGGTTAACACTTATGGGGAGACTAGCCGCCGTAACGAACGTCGTCTCGCTCTACACCCTCCTGGGTACTGTGAGAGCTCTCCTCAGACTCAGAATCGGGTTTAAGAGAACTCCTAAAGGCTCTTACCAGTTAGTGTACACTAAGCTAAGAGCTCCCTGGGAGCTCCTGCTAGGACTTCTCTTCGCTGTTTCTGGTATACTCGCACTAGTAAGTGGGGCTCTGTTAACAGCCCTTTTCCTACTACTACACGCCGCCTCCTACATGTATGTCCTAGTGAGATTCCCGAGAGACGTCTTCTACGAGTAGGGGGTCGGCGCTTTCTGGGCAACTGCTTTAAAGACCTGTATAGTGTATAGTGCTGTGAGAGGTGTGTGAAGAGGTGCTTATATACGCGACTAGTGACCCCAGCGAAGAAGAAGTCTTGGCTATGCTGCGGCCGTACACTAGAGCGTGGTTTAAGTCCAAGTACGAGGAGATGACGCCTGTTCAGAGGAAGACTATACCGCTAGTTAAGCGCGGGGCTAACGTACTCGTGTCTAGCCCTACCGGTACTGGTAAAACCCTCGCAGTCTTTCTAGGGATTATTGATAACCTCTACGAGTACTACGAGAAGAACGGGTCTCTGCCGAGCGGGGTCTATGTCGTTTACGTGAGCCCGCTAAGAGCCCTCAACAATGACATGAAGAGAAACCTCCACGAGCCCGTTTTGGGCATTGTCGAGACTGCCCGTAAAATGGGAGTGGAGCTCCCCGAGATAAGAATCGCTGTGAGAACGAGTGATACGAGTCCGTACGAGAAGCAGAAAATGGCGAGGAACCCGCCACACATACTAATTACTACGCCAGAAAGCCTCGCCCTCGCGCTCAACGCCCCCAGGTTCAGAGAGGCTCTCAGAAATGTACACGTAGTCGTGGTAGACGAAATCCACGAACTGGCTTCTAGTAAGCGCGGGAGTCACTTAGCTCTCAGTATTGAGAGACTTGAGCACCTCGCTCAGAGACCACTCCAGAGAATTGGGCTGAGCGCTACTATAGCGCCTCTCGAAGAAGTCGCGCTCTTCCTTGTGGGCTATAGAGACAGCGGAGAGCCAAGAGACTGCGTAATTGTCGACGCTAGATTTGACAAGAAAATAGATATTCGCGTTAAAGTGCCAATTGTAGACATTGTACACACCCCCGCTGACGTGATTAACGAGGCTATATACAGGAGCATTATTGACCTCGTAGAGAAGCACAGAACTACACTAATATTCACAAACACGAGGAGCGCTACGGAGAGAGTTGTTTTTAAACTGAGAAAAATCATGGAGAGGGAGAAGATACTGGACGCCGACGAGATCGAGGCTCACCACAGTAGTTTAAGCAGAGATCTCAGGCTGGAAATAGAGGAGAAGTTGAAGAGGGGTCAGCTCAGAGTCGTAGTGTGCTCTACTTCGCTAGAGCTGGGAATAGACATCGGCTACATAGATCTAGTTGTGCTACTGAGTAGCCCAAAGAGCGCTACCAGGCTACTTCAGAGAGTAGGCAGGTCTGGACACCACATTAGAGAAGTGAGTAAGGGCTACGTAATAGCTGTTGATAGAGACGACCTCGTCGAGTGCACTGTTCTCTGCAAACTGGCAATGGAGAAGAAAATAGATAAAATAAGAATACCCAAAAACCCCCTTGACGTGTTAGCACAACACCTCGTTGGACTAGCCCTCGAGGATAGGTGGCGAATTGAAGACGCGTACAGGCTAGTTAAGAGAACGTATAGTTTCCACACGCTGAGCTACGAAGACTTCTTAAACACGCTACGCTACCTAGCGGGTAAGCTCGGCGACTTCTACGAGCACCAGCGCGTGTACGCCAAGATCTGGCTCGACGAGGAGGAGGGGGTGTTCGGCAAGAAGAAGTCGACTAGAATGATCTACTACTTGAATAGCGGTGTCATACCAGACGAGAGCAAGGTAAAAGTGTTTACTGCTGATGGGAAGTACGTGGGGGATCTCGAAGAGGGGTTCGTGGAGTACCTGACGCCCGGAGACCTCTTCGTGCTTGGTGGTCGCGTATACGAGTTCCTGTACAGCAGGGGCTTTGTAGCTGTCGTGAGGAGAGCTGATGGGCAGAGACCCACTGTGCCCACGTGGTTTAGTGAAATGCTCCCACTCTCATACGACTCAGCTATTGAAGTTGGCAAGTTCCGGAGGCTAGTAGCCGAAATGCTGAGAGAGAGGGGATTTAGTGAGACTGTAGAGTACTTGATTAGAGAGTACAGGCTGGAGAGGCACGCTGCTGAAGCTATATGTGAGTACATACTGGAGCAGATGGAGTACACGGGTGGACTCGTCCCCTCAGACAAGCTCATTTTAATTGAAGTCTTCGACGAGGACACTAGGAGAAATGTAATTGTGCACTCGCTGTTCGGGAGGAAGGCCAACGAGGCCCTAGCCAGACTCTACGCCTACGTAGTCGGCTCTGAGCTGGGCGTTAACGTCAGGATTACTGTGACTGATAACGGCTTCATGTTAACTCTGCCTAGGAGAATCAACGCCGACTACTTGAAGTTATTCTACTCTATACCAGTTGACAACGCGTGGGATATACTAGTGAGAGTTGTCAGGAGAACTGACCTCATAAAGAGGAGGTTTAGACACGTAGCTGTGAGGAGTTTTATGCTGCTTAGACGCTACAGGGACGCTGAGAAATCTCTACACAAACTACAGGTAAACGCTGAAGAGCTCTTAAAGGCTGTTGAAGAGATCAAGGACTTCCCCGTGTTGAAGGAGACTTACAGGGAGATATTAATGGACTACATGCACATAGACGAGGCCGTGGAGGTTTTGAGGGCTGTTCAGAGAGGTGATATAGAGGTCAAGCTCATAGGGCCTCTCGACGTGCCCTCACCATTTGCACACCACATAGTCGTGCACGGCTACAGCGACGTCGTGTTAATGGAGGATATGAGGAGACTGCTCGCTAAACTACACGACATGGTTGTCGAGAGAATTAAGTCGAGGCTGTTACAGGTTTGGAGTGCTTTGTAAATAGCTGTAAATGTTTTTATAATGCTTCTCTAGCCCAGCAGAGCTTATAAGTCTCAGAGGTCTGTAGGTTTATTGGTGTCTCCGGGTTTCCGAGAGCCGCGGGGCTTTGAAGCCCCCGGCGACGGGGGCAGAGCTACTGCGGTGAGGGGGCCCGGGGGCAGCGTGATGAACCACCCGCCAAGCTACAGGTCTTGGCGGGTGGTGAACGCTCGCTACCGCCCCCCAGCTCGCTCAGAGCTAGACTCGCTGCTAGGCTTGCTCTTCTCGATGCTGAGGACGCTGTGCAGCCTCTTCTCACTTATATTGAAAACAGCTCTGGCTATTTCCCACACGTACTTGTCACTGGGTGTTGCCTTGGGGAATCCCAGTCTTATTGCCAGGGCCTTCTTGTAGGCTTCTTTGACCTCTCTGCTCCTCACTTCACCCCTGTATATAGCCTCTGCTAGTCTCAAGCCTATGTAGAACTTCACGTAGTTGACTACTGTTCTCTCCTCCTCCGGTATAGCCTTGAGAACTCTCTGCAGTACATCTCTGAATTCGTCTTCGCTAATAAAGCCTAGTACTAGTTTAGTTAGTGGTATTCGGAGAAGCCTCGCTACTGTATTACTGTCTACTACTCCTGTGGGAGATACTGAGCGCAACTTCTCTCTCGCCTCTTCATAGTTACCACTCATAATACTGCTCAGGGCGCTCTCGAGCGCCTCTTCTATGTAGAACACTTTTGAGTGTAGTTCGGGGTGTTCCTCGTCTAGCTTGAGCCCGTACTTGCTAATAACATACAGTGTAGTCATTTCCTTATCGAATATATCGGGAGGAGTGGCTCTGCCCCTTATTGGCTGAAGACCGTGCTCTATGTACACTTTTCTCAAAATCTCCACTGCCGCTGCCCTGTCTAACTCGTCTATTCGCCTCGTGAACTCGCTCAGTAGTTTAACTGCTACTTGAATTCTCTTCTTGTAAGGCGATTTCACGCTTCTCCGCCTCGAGTAGCCTCTTGATAATTCTCTTTAACCTCAAATCCAGACTAGTCCTCCCAGTGAACACAAAGAACTTACCACTCCTCCTGCTAAAAACCACCTTTATTGAGGGGATGTTGGCCACGTTCCTCTCAAGCCTCATAAAAACCTCGAACTCACCTCTCCGCGCTTTGATCTCGCAGTGGGCTACGTAAAAGCCCTCTCTCCTCAAGTACGCTACAACTCTCTCCACAATATACTTAACCGTCTCGGGCTTCAAGCGCTATCTCCAAGAAAACTTCACTCTAACATAACCCAGAGACTCGAGCATTTCGAGTATCCAGCCGGCTAGCTGCGTAATGAGTATTTTCTTCACGAGGTCGCAACTAGCCTCGTGACCGTGAATTTCACTGAAAACTCTCAGCGCCAAGTCGCAGTCTACTAGACTACCGTACCTCTCCTCCACTATACTAATAAAGTCTGAGAACCTCGACAGCGCACCCCTCTCTACTAGTTCTTTCACTTCTAGTAAGAAGTCTGAACTCGGAATTAGCTTACTGCAGTCTAAATCGCTCTCCCTACACTTCTTCATGTAGTCTACTAGTAGTCTGTAGTTCTCGACGAGCTTACCTGTGGATAAAAATGGCTTCTCACTACTAGCGCCCACGAGAGACCACTACTTTATGATCTCTGCTAGCTTAGACTTTATTTCTGCTCTGTACTTGTCCTCCACGTTCTCGTAGAGCGCCTTGACAGCTCCGAGGAGGTCACTTATTATTATAGACATCGCCTGGTCCTTCTCGTAGGGGGCCAGCGACTCGATCGCTTTTAACAAGACCTCGTCACTGGGGTGAGCGGACCTCTTAATGTACTTCCTGACCGCTGTGGGTGTCACTCCCAGTATTTTCGCTAGCTCCGTTAAACTCCTCGTACTGAGCATTAACTCTATTAACTTGTATCTAGCCTCTCTACTCACCCAGTGAACTGGAAACTTACTCGTGGACTGCCTAGTCGTGGACACTTCTATCACCGGGAGTTTATTCAAAAGCTACTTAACTAGCCGGGAGTTTATAAGATTGATGCAGAGAGGTGTTTTGTCAGAGTGTGGTAGCTAGTGAGGTGGAAATCTATTGTATACAGTGGTAGTGCAGTAGAGGTTGTCGAGTACCCTGCTGTAGTAATATCTGGAGATATTCTAGCTAAAACTCTCTACGTTTACCTAGGAGAGCTCGAAAAAGCTCTATACTCGGGATTAATTCCCCTGACCAGGCCAGTTGTGCTCGGGTCTACCGGCGTCGTCAGAGTAATTGAGGTCTTGAGCGACAGGACCGAGTACACAGGCAAGTACTACACTGTCGCGCCACTGGGTAAGCGGGGGGTACTAGGTGTTACTACTAACGGAATACTCTCAAACTACGCCTCTCTAGACGACTCCTACCTCGAGGAGGAGCTGACTTCACCGCAACCGCACGACGCTCTAAGACCGCTCTTAAACCACGTAGTGAGTCTGGCTTCCGAGTGCGAGGAGCCCGTTCTCGTTGAGGGCTGCGGCCTCGTGGGGGTCTCCCTGGGAGCCCTCCTGAGAGAGGCTAATTTAGAGGTACAATTATACTGTGAGACCGATAGGAGAAACGCGTACACACTAGGACTCGACCCTATATCTCACACAAGTAATTTGAGTAAGAAGTGGAGAACTGTAGTTGTAACTAGTCTGAACGCGGCCTCGAAGTACAGAGTTATGCGCGAACTAGAATACAGCAACTTAGTAATCTCGGCGCTCTCGCTAACCGAGTGGATTCCTGTGAGGAGAAACTACACCGCTAGAGTCAGCGTTGTGGGTGTTGAGGGGGGCGTTGAGGTAGAGGAGCTCGCCCGGAAAAGTAAAAAAGTGCTGTACAGGCTGAGTAGAGCTATTAAAGTCGTCAGAGCTGGCGACTTAGACTCCGTGAAGGGGCTCATACCACCACGTGGACTGGGAACTGTGGTTGCTCTCGACTAGCCACTTCTTATTAGCGCCGCGAGTCTCCTCACGCCTTCAACTATCTGCTCGTGTGTCGGGTAGCTGAAACTTATCCTCATACTATTAGCTCCTCGACCATCTACGTGAAAGCTACCCCCGGGCACGTAGGCAACTCCGTACTTCTCAATGGCTACTGGGAGTAGCTTGCCCGCGTCAAACCCCTCTTTATACACGTATGCAAACACGAAGAGACCCCCCACAGGCTTAGAATACCACGTGTACTCGGGGAACTCCTCGCTTATGACTTTGAGCATTAAGTCTCTCTTAGCCTTATAGTGTGGTATTGCGCGAGAGATAACTCTGTCTACAACCCCTCTCTTCATGGCCTCTGCTACAATGTACTGTGTTAGGGTCGGCGAGTGCAAGTCTACGTACTGTTTAACGAGCTCAATTCTCCTAATTAAGTCGCCGGGGCCTACTATCCAGCCTATTCTCAGCCCCGGCGCGAGTATTTTGCTAATAGTGCTCACGTATATTACTCTCTCCTCCTCGTCCATGGCCTTGAGAACGGTCTTGTCTACACTCTCGTCGAAGACGAGGTAGCTGTAGGGGTCGTCTTCTACTACTAGTATATCGTACTTCGAGGCTATTTCTAGTAGGTGTTTTTTGCGCTCTTTACTAAGCGTGACGCCGGAGGGGTTCTGGGCGATTGGCACCGTGTATATGAACTTTACTCTTCTCCGCTCTTCCTCGGGCATGGACTTCAACTTCTCTTCTAGTAGGTGAGTTTTCATGCCCGAGTCGTCTATGTCTACTCCCACTAGTCTCGCGCCGACATTCCTGAATACTCCTATAGCCGCCAAGTAAGAGGGGTTCTCAGTTATGACTATGTCTCCCGGGTCGAGCAGCGTCCTCGCTATGAGGTCTATAGCTGACTGACTACCAGTAGTTATAATAATGTTCTCGGGGCCGCACTTAACTCCCTTTCTGGCTGCCAAGTAGCTACATATAGTCTCTCTCGCCTCCTTAACACCCTTAGTCTCACTGTACTGTAGGGCGTCATCGCCGTAGACCTCAATAACCTCTCTCGCTATTTCAGCGAGTTCCGCTCTGGGGAAGAGAGCTGGGTCCGGTATGCCCCCCGCGAAGCTAATGACGTTTCTCCTCGCCTTGATAATGGCTAGGAGCTCTCTTATTTCCGAGGCCTTAATACTCCTCGCGAGATTACTATAGTACTTGGAGTAATTGAGCACGCTTACACCGAGTATACTTGATTGGTATATACAGTATATAAGCGTTTATACGAGTGCGGAGAGCTATGGAGATCAATGTAGTCAGGAAGAGAGTGTCCAGGGTCTTGTCGCGAGCGGCCTACATTTACCCCAGTACTTACAGCGCCATGCTCTCCGGACTAGCCCCCGACATCATTTACACGCTGGTGAATAAGTACGAGGAGGTCTACCTCGAGCGGTTTTGCTGCAAGAGCCTCTACGGACCGGAAGAGGAGCCCCGCAGCCTAGAGACCGGGAGCAGACTGAGAGACTTTCCACTAATACTTACATCTCTACACTACGAGCTCGACGCCGTCAACTTAGCTAGGCTCCTCCTAGCAGGTGGAGTAGAAGTGCTCTCTCGTGAGAGGAAGAGGCACGTGGTTGTAGCGGGGGGCCCAGTAGTAATGGAGAACCCGATTCCCTACAGTGATCTAGTAGACGCCTTCATTATCGGCGAGGCCGAGGCGACTCTTCCGAGAGTTGTCGAGTTGTGGCTTGAGTATGGAGACGACAAGAAGAGGTTTCTCGAAGCGCTCTCAGAACTCAGCTACGTCTACGTGCCCGGATTGACGAGTAATGCTGTTGTAAAGGAGTACGTGAGGGACTTGAACTCCGCGCCGTATCCAGTGAGGCAAGTCGAGAACACTGAAGTCGAGCCCGTTTACGGTAGGGGGTTTAAGCTGGAAGTCAATAGAGGCTGCCTTTTTCACTGTAGCTTCTGTATTGAGACGCGCGTTTTTCAGCCCTATCGTGAGCGCGACCTAGGCGCTCTCAAGGCTATAATTGAGGAGGGCTTGAAGTACACTATTAGCGGTAAGAGAGTTGTGCTCTACTCGCTCTCATACCCCGTGACCGGGGCGCACATTAAGCTCTTAGAGTACCTCGCGAGTGAGGGGTTCACCGCGTCGCTACCGTCTCTCAGGCTGAGTGCTAGGCTGGTAGAGTCGCTAGATCTCATTAAGCAGTTGGGGCAGAGAACACTAACAGTCGCCCCGGAGTCCTTTTCGAGGCTACTACACAGTGTTTTCTTCAAGTACACCGGGCTCGTAGACTACGTGCTGGAAGTCATTAAGAGCCTAGTAGACGCGGGCTTCGACTTGAAACTCTACTTGATATACGGGGTTAAGGGCGTCGAGGCCGAGGAGTTCTCCCGCGACGCGGAGACGCTTCGAGGAGTAGTGAAGTACGCAAAGAGTAGGGGTAGGAGGGTCTCAGTCGCACTCAACCCACTCGTCCCCAAGCCCCGTACAGTGTTTCAGTGGGTGGGTATGCCTAGTAGAGAGGTCTTGGAGTCGCAGTTGAGAGCGTATAGGAGTAGGCTACGCGGAGTCGTCGAGGCGAGACTCTACGACATAGACCTCGCTATTGTCCAGGCGCAGCTGGCACTCGCGGCGAGGCCTATGGGCAAGCTAATACTGCTGTGGGCCGCGCACGGAGGTGGGCTCTCAGGCTGGAGGAGGGCTATGAGAGAGCTAAGTGGCGAGTTTACAGTAGACTACGTCTTCACCGGCTACAGCTACGAAGAGGAGCTCCCGTGGAGTTTTATTAAACTCGACGACGTCTCCGAGAGAGTTACTCGCAGCCAGTACGAGGCCTTCAAGAGGTTAGTGGGGACCGGAGGGACCCGGAGGGCCTAAAAACACCTACTCGCGAGGTCTCGGCGACTCGCTGGAGAGCACTGGTCTAAATGCTATTCCGTAGTAGACTAGACCCGTTTCACCCTCTTCACGTATTCTCCTGATAACGGGCTCCATTAGCATTCCAGGTTTCAGCTCGCTGGGCAACACGTCTGTTAGTGGGGCTAGTATCCTGGCTCTGTTCTCTACAGTCTCGAGTATGCCTATAACTAGTGGTCTGCGGCCCTCAAACCCCTCCATGACGCTGTATATTACTGTCCAGGTTAGTAGGCGCGCCTTCTCGTTTATCAGCTCTACTTGCTCTACTTCTCTAGACCCGCAGTGCCTACATATACTAGCTGGTGGGTAGAGTGTCACGCCGCACTTCTTGCACTTAGTCGCTACTAGCCTGTATCTGTGAATTCTCGCTCTCCAGAAGGGTGGTATACTGATTCTCACAGCCCGCCACCCGCTACTCGATCCTGTGTACTAGTCCGCGGTATTTAGCATACAGGCTGTAGTTAATTAAGTGTCTCCTCTTCAAGTAGTCCTCTACTGTGGGGGCTCTGTACTTCTTCTCCTCCACTCTCTCTGTCACTACTATACTAAACGCGTCTGAGCCCGCGCCACTGCCGAAGGGAGCTAGTAGTATTCTCTGCCCGGGCTTAGCTAGTTCTAGAACGCGGGCTAGTCCTATTAGCGCTGAGGAGTTGTAGCTGTTGCCTATATACGGCGTTACGAGCCCCGGTAGCACCTTCTCCTTGGGGAAGCCGAGCATGCGCGCAACTCTCAGCGGGAAAGTCCCGTTCGGTTGGTGGAAGACGGCGTAGTCGAAGTCCTCTGGTCTGAGCCCGGTCTTCTCGAAGAGCGCTTTGACCGCCCCGACTATGTGTTTAAAGTAAGCCGGCTCCCCCGTGAAGGCCTCGCCGTGGAGCGGGTACTTGGAGTGGTCTCTACGCCAGAAGTCTGGCGTGTCTGTGATGTACGTGGCGCTGGCCTCGAAGTACGCCGCGGACTCCTCTCTGCTACCTATAACTAGAGCCGTGGCCGCCGAGGACGCTGTGAACTCCAAGACGTCTCCGGGATTAGCCTGAGCAGTGTCGCTACCCACTACTAGAGTGTACTTGACGAGCCCCGAGGCGACTACACCTATACTAGCTCTTATGGCCTCACTAGCCGCTCTGCACGCGAACTCCCAGTCAGTGGCCATTGCGTGTGGCGTAGCTCCTATGGCCTCTGCCACAATAGTGGCAGACGGCTTGACGGCGTAGGGCTTACTCTCTGTCCCAAACCACACAGCCCCGATCTCCTTCGGGTTTACACCAGCTCTCAGAAGCGCGTTTCTCGCGGCTTCAATACCCATAGTCACAGCGTCTTCATCCACGCCCGCCACGCTCTTCTCGCTCACACCAAGCTCCTCGGGCTGCTCGGGATTAAACCCCCACACTTCAACTATTTCTTTTAAACTCAGCCTCCACCTGGGTATGTAAACGCCCCAGCCAACTATGCCGACTCTCTCCTCTGGGAGCAAGTGGGGCACCTCGAGAGAGTATAAGAGCTCGCACTTAGTTAATAAGACTTTACGGAGGCCTCGCCGAGAGCGGGTGTAATGGAATTAAGTGTAGTTGGGAGGTTCAGGGACGGCAGGCTAGTTTACAGAGCCCCTTCACAACTACCCGCGTTTGGCTACATAGCTCTTGGTGTAATTGACAGGGGCACTAATGTCCTCCAGGTGAGGCCTACAACTCTGTGCCCGCAGAACTGCGTGTTCTGTAGCGTAGACGCCGGCCCCTACTCTAGGAGTAGGTGGGCTGAATTTCTAGTCGACCCCGAGCTGATTGTGCGGGGAGTTGAGGAGGCCGTTGCCGTTAAGGGTTGCTGCGTAGAGGCTCTAATAGACACTGTGGGAGACCCGCTAACATACCCCCACCTCGTTGAGCTTGTTCGGGCGCTGAAGAGTACTAGTGGTGTGAGGAGTGTTGCTCTCGAGACGCACGGCATGCTCCTCTCTAAGAGGCTCGTTGACAGGCTACACGAGGCTGGTCTCGACAGGGTCAATTTGAGCATAGAGACTTTAAACCAGGAGAAGGCTGTGTACCTCTACGGCACGCGGGCCTACAGCGTTGAGAGAGTAGTAGAGGTCGCCGAGTACCTGGTCAGAGAGACTAGTATAGACTTGCACGTAACGCCACTGTGGCTTCCGGGTGTTAACGACGAGGACGTAGAGCGAGTACTAGAGTGGGCTTTGAGAATTGGCGCTGGGAAGAAGTGGCCTCCCGTAACGGTACAGAAGTTTATTAGACACAAGTACGGAAGGGGGCGTGGCCTAAGAGAAGTTTCTTGGAGTGAGTTCTGGCGATTTGTAGAAAGCCTAGAGAAGAGGCTCGGTGTGAAGTTGAGGTGGAGTATGGAGGAGTGGGGTATGCACTACGCTCCACGAGTGAAGCCTCCTGTGTCTAGGGGGGATCTCGTGGAGGTGACCGTGGTCTCGCGGGGGTGGCTCAGGGGGGAGTATCTCGGAGTCTACAATAGAGAGTACTTAGTGGGTGTTTTTGCGAGTAGACAGCACTCTAAGTTACTAGTCGGTAGGAGGTGTATTGTCAGAGTAGTGGGAGATAAAGACGGACTAGTACTAGGAGTAGTTGAAAAAGTCATTTAGAACAGGGCTATTTCTTAGCGTAGAGCCAGCACGCGACGTATCTCCCTGGAGAGACCTCTACGAGTGGAGGCTCTTTACTCGTGCAGAGACTTCTCAGAGCTGGTTGCTGGTCTAGAACTACACAGCGCGGGTGGAATCTGCAGCCCGGTGGGACGTTAATTGGTGAGGGGACCTCGCCTTTAATGGGTAGTTCCTTAATTACGTGTCTCCTCTCAGGCTCGGGTTCTGGTATTGCCTCGACTAGCGCCCTAGCGTAGGGGTGGTGGGGGTCTTCAACTACTTTTCTAGCATCTCCTATTTCAACTATCTTGCCCAGGTACATTATTGCGAGTCTATTGGAAATGTACCTCGCGAGCGCCAGGTCGTGTGTTATGAAAATGTATGTCAGTCCATACGCTTTCTTCAAGTCCATCATTAACTGGAGTAGCTCTGCTCTCAGAGACACGTCTATCATAGACACCGGCTCGTCTGCTACGACTAGTGAGGGTTTAGTTATTAGAGCTCTCGCTATGACAACTCTCTGCCTCTGACCGCCAGACAGCATGTGTGGATATCTCCACATAAACTCCTCGGGGGGTGTTAATTTAACGTCTTCTAGTATTTTAGCTACTATTTCTATTCTCTCGTCTCTACTAAGTGCTAGTTTGTGTATGTCTAGAGGCTCTTCTAGAATCTCGAATATTGTCCTGCGCGGGTTTAGACTTCCATACGGGTCCTGCCAGATCATTTGAATGTCCTGTCTCAGTGGCTTGTAGTACTTCTCTGGTATAGAGAGTATGTTCACGTGGCCGTACTCGGATACTTTCTTGTACCCGGGTACAGTAGATATTACTTTACTTATTCTCTCTGACGGCTTGTATATTATTGACCCGCTTGTTATGTCTACTAGTCTCAGTATAGCCTTACCAGTAGTAGTCTTGCCGCACCCCGACTCCCCTGCGAGCGCGAAGACCTCCCCCTCCTTCACGTCAAACGAGACTCCATCAACAGCTCTCACGTGTAGTCGAGGCCCAATTAGAAATAGCCTTCTCAGCGGGAAGTAGACTTTGAGCCCGCTTACAACTAGCTTTGTCTCCTTGTCTATTCTAGGCGTGTAAACGTTGGGAGCAGCCGCCACGAACACCACCTCTAAGCGTAGAGCCAGCAGGCTACGTAGTGCCCCTTCTCTACTTCTATAACTGGGGGCTCCTCCTTTTTACACTTCTCCATAGCGTACTTGCACCTGGGGTGGAATCTGCAGCCTGGTGGTGGGTATCTGAGGTCTGGTGGAACGCCTGGTATCCACGTCAAGTCTCTTATCTCGCCTCTGAGTCTCGGAATGCTGCCGAGTAGTCCCTGCGTGTAGGGGTGTTTCGGAGTCTTGTACACGTAGTCGCTTAATCCCTGCTCGACAATTTTACCAGCATACATTACTGCCACTTTATCAGCCAGCTCTGCTATTAAACTGAGGTCGTGTGAAATCAAGATAATTGAGGTCTTAAGCTCTCTCTTCAGCTTCTTGAGCAGGTTCATTATTTGAGCCTGTACTACTACGTCTAGTGCCGTTGTCGGCTCATCTGCTATTACTAGTGGCGGGTTTAGCGCCAGCGCCATTGCTATTACTACTCTCTGCTTCATGCCACCACTCAACTCGAAGGGGTAGCTCTTGAGCCTCCTCGGCTCTATTCCAACCATTTGTAGTAGCTTCGCTGCTTCTGCCAGCGCCTCTTTCTTAGTGTAGTTTTTATGTAGCATTAGTACTTCTGCTAAGTGATCGCCTACCGTTATGACGGGGTTTAAGACGTTCATTGCGCCCTGGAAGATCATTGAAATGCCTTTCCACCTAATTTTCTGCCTGAACTCCTCTTCACTCATTTTAGTTATATCTACGCCCTGAAACACTATACTGCCACCAACCATTCTCCCGGGCGGTGGTATTAGCCTTATAATAGTAAATGCCAGTGTGCTCTTACCGCAACCAGACTCTCCAGCTATACCCAGGCTCTCCCCTCTACTCAGCTCCAAGTTCACGTCGTCAACAGCTCTCACTACACCGCGCAGTGTGTAAAAGTACGTCTTCACGTTTCTTACTTCGAGTAGAGTCTCGCTCACTAGTTAACACCTACCTGGACTACGTATTACACTGCGAAAAATATTAAGTTAAATACAAAATTATTAAGTTAAATATATCTCTACGTGCAAGAGAGCGGGCAGCTATAATGTTCTCAGCCTCGGCTCCACAATCCTCTCTATTGCTAAGCCTAGTAGTATAAATGTCAGCGATGTCAGCGATATCATTATTCCCGGTGGGAATATCCACCACCACACGTCGTACCTGTACTCTGCTCTAGCGTCAGCTAGGAGTGAACCCCACGTTGGCCACCCGTGTCGAAGCCCTAGTACGCTTAGACCAGCCTCTGTTAAGATCGCGTCTGGCACGCGGAATACCAGCACAGCTGTAGCGTACATTAGTACTTGTGGGAATATGTGTTTGAATATTATTCTAGTGTTTGAGGCTCCGAGCGCTCTCGCCGCCTCGATATAGGGCTCTTCTTTTATGCTGAGAGTCATTGCGCGCACTGTTATTGCTAAGCCTCCCCACCCAAAGATAATTAGTATAATCATGTACGTTAGTATTATGTACAGTGATCTAAGGGGCCCTGTGTACATGCCCTGAACCATTGAGCCAATTATAATTAGAATTGGGAGGAACGGTATGTTGCCCAGGACGTCGACTGTTCTCTGTATGAACTCGTCGACGAATCCACCGTAGTACCCACTCACAATGCCCGCAATTACTCCTATAAACACCGAGACTACTGCCGTTATAAAGCCTATTGCGAGTGCTATTGGCGTTCCGTATAGTAGTACTTTAAACACGTCTATACCCTTGTGCGCTGTTCCAAGCAGCCCGTAACAACCGCCTTTAACTATTATTCCCACTTCTGCCTTTATCGTCTCGGGCGGCGTTTTCATTAAGTATACTAGTGAGACGTTAATTCTATAAACTCCCTGTAAAGCCTTGAAGTTCACAGCTGGACTTAACACCTCTGTAGTCATCGTGGCTGAGTCTATGAATTTACTCAAACTCGTGACGAGATCGCCTATTTGATTTCTAATATCTACTGGTATTCCAGCTCTCAGTGCTAGACGCTGCACAGCTTGCAACTCCCCCCTAGCATTATATAGTGTATTTAAGTAGTCAGTGTAAGTTGCTGTGTTAATATTCTCAATTAACCAGGTTATGTTACTGTACGCTAAATTGAGACTGCTGATTATTCTGTTCTTGTAGTCCTGTCTTATATTTAGTGCACTTATACTCTCATTTAGGCCTTTAATATCGCTTCTAAATCTCTCTAGTCTACTCGTATCTCTGTTTAGTTCTACTGTAATGCTATCTGGGTACACGAATATTGTTAGTACAGTCATGTATCTGCCTTCGAGCTCTCTCCTCATAACTGTTCTCAAAATGGCGTTAGCATATAACTGGTACGTCTTGTTCTCGCCGACCACCTCTACTGGTACTGTGACGTTGTACTTATCCTGTAGAAGCGTTACTGCTGTGGCTATATCAAAAGTCTCTTTTGTAGTCTTTTCTTCAGATAGTAATCCACCACACTCTAATGTCTGGTTGGGTTGTAGTCTTAGTGGTAATCTCCACGGAGTTAATACTATTCCGTCAGGTCTCTCAACTGCGACGACCATTATCGGTAATTTAAATGTAGTGTTTCCATCTGGTGTACTCTCGCAGAGTATTGGTGCTTGAACTTTAATGTATATGTCTTTTGGTGGAGTGTCTACGTCGAGTGTGTAGTTGTACGAGAACGTGTACGCGACTTCGCCTCTAGCAGGATTTGTACTAGTGTATAGCGGCTCTTGTAGGTATACTTGTGCTGTCTGAGGTGTTCTAAATCCGAGTTTATTAATCCAGCAGGGCGGTACAACTACTGGGTTGTCTTCCCAGTAAGTAACTGACTCCCATTCTAAGAGGAAATCTGGCGTTATTGACGTAGCTGCTATAGTGGCTAGGGCGAGCAGGAATATTAGTAGTACTAGTGCTACTTTACCAGGTGTTTCTCTCCATATTTCACTTAGAGCTGTCTTAAAGCCCCTGAGGAACTTCACAACTCTACTCTCAGGGCCTCTCCTACTAGATTTAGGCATTTTCCTCTACCTCACTCTCACTCTGGGGTCTACAATTATATACAGTATTTCTAATGTAAACCTCGCCGCTAAGTAGACTAGGACGTAGACTATGAATAGCGCCATTATCATTACCGAGTCTCCCGATTCTATAGCACTGTAGTAGAGTGTGCCCATTCCCGGCCAGTCGAAGACCGACTCTGTTATTATGAATCCGCCCAGTGAGCCTGCTAGTGCTAGAATTATAGTTGTCAAAACGGGGGGTAGTGAGGGCTTTAAAATGTACTTTTTAGTGATTAGTGCTTCAGGCAGGCCTCTCGCCTTTGCCGCCATAACGAAGTCTTCTCTAACTATACGGAGTAGCATAGCTCTAAAACTGTAGAGCCACCCTCCCAGAATAGCTATTAGGAACACTATTAGTGGTAGTGTTATGTGGTATAGTATTGAGATGAAATTGCCTAGTGGATCTCTCCAGAAGTAGTAGAACGCGACAGCTACTCCTCTCATGCTCCTCGGGAAGAGTTTTAACTGGTAAGCAAAGACGTAGAGGAATATCATTGCGAGCCACCAGAGTGGTACTGCGTTCATTATTGCCGCGTAGGTTACTATGAGCTTGTCTGTGAATGAGCCGTGTTTATACGCTATTCGAGGTCCAAATTTAACTGCTATTAGCGCTGCTATTATCTCACCTACTGTTACTACAATTATTGTTCTAGGTAGTATTGTGGCTATAACGTGAAATACATCTACAGGTGGCACAGTTGGCACTAGTTCTGCAACACTGTAACTAGTAGTCTTGCCCAGGTCTAGTCTGAGTGCTCTCCAGACTAGCGTCCACATTCGCACATATGGCGGTATAATGTTCCCTTTATCGTCTACGAGTCCATATACTCTCATGTAGTAGATTGTCATGTTCTTTTTGTACTCTTCTATAAATGTTGGACTCACATTGCCACCTCTCCTTAAAGCCATGATTTCAGCATTAACAGCCTCTCTCACCATTGCCTCGTATATTCTCATTGAATAGCCGCTACCCTCTAGTATAGCTGCAATTAGAATCACAATTATAATGTAAGATATTGCTAGAATTACACCTCTTCTCAAGATGACTACTTCTGGTCTCGCCACAGAACCCACCCCTAAACGGCTTTCTAGTAATTTTACTCTACACTACATTTTAAAAATCTTATTTCAGAAAATAATTGCAAGCTACTACAGGCACGCCACGCAGAGAGTCGTGAACGCACTATAGGATTTGGCCAGGGTTCCTACTAGGTCGCAAGCGCATAGAATGCTTTACTAGATCCTCGGAAGCGGGAGGTCATAACACTCAATGATCTCGAAGGCTCTCGAGTATGGAGTGCTCATAATTATTGTAGACCTCAGAAATACTTCAAGCACGTGCCCAAGGCGTGGCAAGAGACTCGTCTACACCTGCAGGCTAGCCATGTGCGGGAGATGTGGATTTAAGGCCGACAGAGACTCCGTGGGAGTCGTGAACATTTGGTTTAGGGCTTTGCAGGCGGAAGCCAGATGGAGCGGGGAAGCAATAGATAAGGGGATGAAGGAAATG
>Ga0326760_1000210_pt1 | contig 34228 bp, 44 predicted proteins | sample GCREP_S_FD_207668 | JGI IMG/M metagenome (GOLD analysis project Ga0326760, IMG submission 207668) | Hot spring sediment microbial communities from Geyser Creek Basin, Yellowstone National Park, WY, United States - GCR.EP_S | ecosystem: Environmental > Aquatic > Thermal springs > Near-boiling... | reverse complement strand
GGGTAGGCGAGTATACGTGCAGTTCTTTTAGGCTGTATCTCGCAGATATTTGTCTCCATTTGTTCTTTATTTTCTTCCAGTCTTTTAGGTCTTCAGTGACTATGGTGTCGGCTCCAGAAGATATGGCCAGGGCAGCATGAAGGGAATCATGTGTGACGCGCGCCGTGCGAGCTATTTCTCGGGCTAAATCTAGTGCTTCTAGGGAGAGGTCTTGATATAAGAATAGTGTTCTACTTCGACTTGTAAGCTGTTTTCCTGTGCCTTACATAGTACACGATAACGGTTTTGTTTTTATTATCAACCTGATATACTACTCTGTAATCTCCAACTCTCAGTCTGTAAAAGTTTTCTGAACCTATAAGCTTCTCAGAGTCACGCGGAAACGGATTTGTGCTGAGTTCCTTTATCCTCTCAATAATCCTTTGAACGTAAATGGGATTTATGTTCTTGAGATCTTTGTATACGGATTTCTTAAGGAGAACTTGGTAGGATACCATGCTTCTTCAGCTTCTCTATGATCTCATCCAGGGGGACGGTTGATTCATCTCTTCGCTCGGCAATGACAGCGAGGTCATGTAGATCCTCTATTAGCTTTTCATACTCCTCAATCGGCACGATGACTGCTTTTTTCTCTCCTTTCTCGTCGACAACGTAGCGCTTACCAGACATTCTGAAATTTATTGGTCTTTTTATTATTAAACTTTACCTAGACTAACCTCGTGTACACCTAGTGAAATAAGTCAGGCGCCTAGGGATACAAAGATAAGGTAACACCGAGCAAGAATTCCGTGAAAAAGTTGCGCCATGCTTGGATAATTTATAGCTTATGATTCGTGCGCTGGTCTGGGTGTCTTGTTGCAAGGCAAACAAAAATCTTTGTGTCAATGTATACCTGCTTCCCGATTAAGGGACTCTTCGACTAGTCTCACTGCGTTTATGCGTCTCGGCCCGCCGAAGTAGCGGTCGGCTATGCTTTCGAGCCTTTCCAACGCTTCTCTGTGTTTGATGGGCTGGAGGATTATTGCTCCTTTTTCTATTTTTACTATGAAGCGGTCTCCAGGCTTTATTCCTAGTTTTTCTCTCAGTTCCTCTGGTATCTCGACTTTTAAGTCGCTTGTCACTACAACTTCTTCCACAATTTGAAATTTGGTTTATTAGCTTACTTAAGTTTTCTTGTAGAAATTCAAAGACTGGGTACACTACTCTTGTAAAGATTCGATGGAACCGAAATGCGACAAGAAACGTGGCATGCTTCACATTTCTATACGCGTTCGGGAAGCGCACGCCGGATATAAGTTGCGAGCCTCACTTGAAGCTCTCTGAGAAGTATTTGGGGACCGAAAAATTTCTGCCTAGGGAGCGTCGTTGTCTCTTTTATTGATTAGCTTCATCACAAAATTATTAAATCAATTTGCATTCAGGATTTTTAGTATGGCTGGAAAGTTGAGGTTTACTATTATTTTGAGGAGGGAGGAGGAGGGCGGGTATTCTGCTCAGTGTTTGGAGTTGCCTGGATGTATTAGTGAGGGTGAGACTAGGGAGGAGGCACTTGAAAACATAAAGGAAGCTATCAGGGGCTATCTTGAGGCTTTCCCCGAGGAGGCAGAGAAACTAAAAGAAGAGAAGGAGCTGGTCGAGATAGTTGTCTAGTAAACTCCCAATACTGTCTTGGCGAGAGGTTGTTAAGGCATTAGAGAAGGTTGGTTTTCGAATAGTCTATCAGAAGGGCAGTCACTTATACTTAGCAGATGGTAAGCATAAACTCACTGTTCCTAGGCATGATGCCTTAAAGAGGGGTACCCTTCTCGCTATCATATATCAAGCTGGCTTAACAAAGGAGGAGTTCCTGAGGCTTTTAAGGGATTAGGTTTTTTGTTCCATCTCTAAAAAATGTTGTCAATTCATAGATCACAAACGGCACGTACTTAGCGCCAAGCTTCCCGTACCCTATCCAGCTCCCTTGTGCGCTCCTCGTAAACTTCCCAGCCTTTCGGCTCGCCGGGGTCTGGAAGATCGATTTTCTCAAAAATTACTTTGCCGTCTTCTGCCCTGACTGCCAGGATGTCGCCCTCTTTTATTCCTAGGGCTTTGCGGATTGGCAGGGGGATGGTAACTTGGCCCTTACGTGTGACCTTCACGTGGGTCTTGGGCCTCATCCGGAGGAGTAGCTCTTAGTGCTACTTTTTTAACTTTTTGTCATCTTGGTACGGATCTGGGCCTGCGGTGTTTCTCGGCTCTTCACAAGAGCGCTTAGGGAGCCCGCCCTGTCGCGTTGTCGGAGGTTGGCTGGCGAGGTAAGCGCCTGTGCAAAACTTGTATTCATTAAGGGCTAATTGACTTAGCGGTTTTCTGTAGACCGTGTCTGGACTGATGCAGTTATTAGGAACCCAGCTACGGGGAAAGGCCTGTCTGTAAAGGCTCTAGTTGACACTGGCGTAATGCTTAGTGTTGTCCGATGTGTGTTGCTGAGGAGCTTGTGCTTCCCGTGGTTGGGAAGATGCTGTTTTTCGACCGCGGGGGTTCTGCGGAGCTTGATGAATATGTGGGTGTTGTGGAGGTTATAGGTAGGAAGGCTCATACGCATGTGCTTGTTTCTGACGAGCTAGATGTTGTGCTGATAGGTGCGACGGCGCTCGAGATGCTGGGTCTCAAAGTGGATCCGGTTACGGGGAAGCTTATAGAAGGAAAGGTATACTTGCTCTAGGGCTGGATAGCTGGGGACCCGCTATTGTTATTGTGGGGCTTCTTGTTCCTGTGTGAGTAGTGTTCTCAGTTTTTCTATGAGCTTGAGGGTTTGCTGTCTGTGTGCTTCGAAGTTGAGTGGGGATAGGAAGTTGTGGTAGTAGTTTGCGTGTAGGCGTTCTGTGTTTGCGAAGAGTGGCCCGAGGGGCTCTTTTAGCTGTTCGGAGAGTTTCTCTACAATCTCGGCGTAGTCTCTGTGGCTGTAGTGTGGCCATTTCCTTTTCTCGGCGATGGCGTTGAGGAGGGCTGCTGTGGCTTCCCAGTATTTTTCTCCGGACTGTGGGAGGTCGCCCTTCTTGTAGATTTCCTCGGCTTCGGCGAGATACTTTTCGATGAGCTCTGGATATTTTCTGGTTCTAGTTTTCGGAGATGTTGTCTTGTTCTTCTTGCTCGCTGTGTTTTTCTTAGTGTTATCTCCAGCTTCTCTAGGTCGAGAAATGCTCTCTCGTTTTTTACTTGGTGTAGTTTTAACAACCATTTTTTCGCTCTGTCAATTTTGATGTTTTCTCGATTAAAACCTTTGGGTTATATTTGGTATAGGAATAGTGCTTGGCTTCTTGAAGTCAATGAATGCACGCTTATGTTAGCGTGTGCTGGTATTTAACTTTACTTTTCTTTTCGTGTTATGTTGAATGCTTTGGGAAACTATAGTTTCCTCTGTGATTAATAATTAAAGATGTTCTCTCAATTTGGTCTAAACTTCAAATAAAGGTTTGGGATTTTTCCTTAATTCTTAAGAATAGCTTTGCTAGAAAGAATCATATTAGAGTTTGCTACAGAGATTTTATTCAAAAGACAGGGATTATTAGTAAGGCACTAGGTATAGTCAGTAAGACTTATAACAGACTGCTAAATTTTTTAAATAAGGGGAGTAAAATTTGTCTGAAATACTGGTATTGTTTGATGAGTATGATAAAAACTGGTCTTGGTTTATGAAGCACTATGAAGAGCTTGTCGAAAAGTTTGATGGAGAATTTGTAGCCATATACCAGCAAAAGGTTGTAGACCACGATAAGAATCTTCGCTCTCTGATGAAGAGGATTAGAAAGAAGTATCCTTTAAGCCGGGTCCTTGTGGAGTTTGTTAGTAAAGAAAAACTAGCCTTAATATTATGAGGATTCCATGCTACTTTGACCCGAGGTTTGAGCCTCCTGCTCCATTTGTGAGGGTAACTGTTGACTTGAAAAGTTTGAATATTCGGGGGACAATATATTTCCTTATTGATACAGGAGCATCTACCACCGTCTTGTTGGATAAAGATGTAAATTTTCTTGGTATTGATGTTCGAAGATTGAAAAGAGCTGAAAGGGACATTGGGGGTATAGGTGGGTTAATCAGTACCTATGTTGTTGAAGATGCTTCGCTGTTCTTTAGAGCCGAAGATGGTGGAGTTGTTGAAGAAAAGTTACAGTTGCTTGTTGGGCGTCATGACTTATCAGGGCTATCTTATATAGAGAGAGCCTTGATTATGAGGTTACCCTCGTTACTAGGTAGAGACGTAATTTATAGGTTCAAATTGGTCTGTGATAGATATCACAACGAGGTTTTCTTAGAACGCTGAGTTAAGGGAAGAAGCCCTCTTTGAGCTCAGACTTTTCTTTACAATGGAAAGGCCTAAGCTTGAAACGACTGCAGAGATTTTGGGCTTTGTATATCCTAAGGCTAAGACGGGGCATATGCGATAAGTTTTTCTTGCTTCATGCATGGCACGGTTTTCTGGTGCCTGAGAAAGTTTTGTTGTATACCTCTATAATTTTTAAGCTCTGCAGATTTGTATTTTTGTGCTGAGGAAGATTAGCGTGTATTTAGATGTGTGGCTTTGGGAGAGGTTACGCTGGTCTTCAGCATCTGGGATGTAGGCGAGTTGATTGACTAGCACGCCAGGTCTGTAGGTTTGCTGGTGGAGTGTTTTGGAGAGATGTAGAAACATTCCTCTTCGTGGTCATCGCGTAAAGAGATAGCTTGAGCTCGGATCTATTGAGCCTTCGCGGCATTATTTGTGGACTTTTTTTCGTTAATCTTTGTTTTTAGCTGTTGCTTGTGATTCCACAATTTTTATAAGGGTTTGTGGATTTATATTCCACATGGGTTTCCTTAGAGAGATAACTGAGGAGTACCTGGGGGCGCTTAGGTATGTGAAGGAGGTTCCGAGGGACGTGGAGCTTCCCGTTGGTAGGGATATTGTTGCGCTTGTTGGGCCGAGGAGGGCTGGAAAGACGTTTTTGATGTTGAAGTATGCTAAGAACTTGCTGGACTCTGGGAAGCAGGCCCTCTACGTTTCCTTCGATGAGTTTCAGGTCAGAGGGATTGATGCTAGGAAGCTGGCCGAGATGGCGAGAGAGGAGTATCCCAGTGGCGAGGTCTACTTGTTTCTTGATGAGGTTCAGGAGTGGGAGGGCTGGGACGGCAAGCTCCGCTGGCTGCATGATGTAAAGGATTTCTTTTTGTATGTTACTGGGTCTTCGTCTGTTCTTCAGTCTTCTGAGATTCCGAGCAGGCTTAGGGGTCGTTATGTTTCTGTTCTTCTTCTCCCATTTTCGTTTCGGGAGGTTTCTCGCCAGGAGAAAGTTGACGTTGTAACTTTTAGGGAGAGGGGTGCTATAAGGGCACTGCTCAACGATTACATGACGTGGGGAGGTTTTCCTGAGGTCTGGATGTATAGGAGTAGGGAGAAGCTGGTCTCCCTGTTGGAGACGATGTTCTATAGGGATGTGATGGAGAGGCATAGGGTAAGGGATACTGCTGTTTTTTTGGAGGTTGCCCGTCTCGTTATCTCTAGCTATTCGTGTCCCGTGACGTGGCACTCGGTTCGCAGGTCTTTGAGGTCTTCCGGCGTAAGTGTGGATGTGAAGACTGTTATGAGCTATGTGGAGTACATGAGGCAGGCCTACCTGGTTTTTCTCGTCAAGAGGTTCACGTATTCTGATAGGGAAGCCTTGGCGGCGCCTAAAAAGATATACCTCGTGGATCCGGGCATAGCCACGCTCCTGGAAAAGCCAATGGACAAGGGTAGGAGGGCTGAGAACCTTGTTTTCCTGGAGCTTGTGAGGAGGGGATACGAGCCGTACTACTATGTAACGAGGAGCGGCAAGGAGGTTGACTTCGTCACGAAAAAGGAAAAAATTGTCGTCGAGGTTGCTCTAGAGGACTGGGAGAAGCATGTTGGAAAGGTTGCTGAAGCCGCGAGGGAGCTGGGCCTTAACGAGGCCACGATAGTTACATGGGATGCAGAGGGCGAAGAAAAGGTTGGGAACCGCCGGATAATTATAGTTCCTCTCTGGAAGTGGCTACTTCAAGAAACATCATAAAGCAAACCATAGTTCACAGAACGGTACTCATTATAGCGCGCGGTTTTGTACGTGTTGACATATTAGCATGTAAGTACTGTGAAACTCTTGGATAATACTAGGTCGACAAGCTTTATAACGAAGGGGTGGTGGTATTGGAGCTGGAGCTTGTTTTGTCCAGGGAGATTGAGAAAAAGCTTGGGGAGGAGTCTGTGAAGATGGAGATCAGTATTGAGGGGCTCGCCTTGGATGCATTCAAGGGAATGAATGAAGGGATGGATCCTGCCGACAGGGCGGAACTATATGTAAGGCTCTCTGAGAAGTATCTTAGGGACGCGGAGGAGCTGTTAGCTAAGGGGGACTATGTTCAGGCTTCTGGAAAGCTTTGGGGCTCCGCAACTCTCATGGTTAAGGCTGTTGCGTCTAGTAGAGGTGTCTCTGTCTCGTCTTACGGCGAGCTTTTCAGCTACGTTAGGAAGCTGGGCAAAGAGCTGGGGAACCCCGAGCTTAGGATGCTCTTCTCTGTGGCTAGCACGTTGCACCAGAATTTCTACGAGAATTGGCTGAGTGGGGACGTAGTAAGAGAATATGCGGAAGACATGAAGCAGTTGGTTGGGGAGCTCAAGAAGCTGGTAAGATTCTAGCACTGTTTATTCGCGCTGGAAGATGTCCTCCTAGCAGTCCTTCCCCATGACTTGATAATAGACTTTACCCTGTTCATAAACATGAGTTGTCAATTGCCATGTATTCATTAAGAATGACTTTACTCTTTCTTGGCCCAAAAATTTCCTCCTCTCCATCCAGTTCTTCCTCTGCTTCCTCGGCACTGCCCTGACAGCACCTCCACTCCTTTTGCCAGAGGTCGATGGGCTCAAGGAGGATTTTGCCGTTTTCGACCCTTAGTTCTAGGAGGGTTCCTTCATCGATGCTAAGCATTTCTCTTATTCTCTTCGGTATAGCTATGATTCCCCTTTTATGTACCTTGATTATGTCCTTCTGCATATACATCAAGTCGTTGCTGGGGCTGACTTATAGCTTTAACCCTAAGTTGGATATGCGAAATACCGCGTGCGCCCTGTGTTAGTATGAATGTTTCGTGGCGACATGATGCAGGGATTCTTGAAATTGTTTAAGGAGATAAGGGAGGAGCTTAGGGAGCTAAAGATACTATATAAGAGTAGTGTTTGTGGTAGGCTTAGTTCAGAAAAGCCTCTCGAAGATGAGAGGGAGGCTATAGAGTCTAGCGATGAGCTAGTCGGAGAAGATGAGATTTTTAGGGTTCTCGGATAAAGTTTCGGCGCACGCTGGGATACGGTTGCTTGGTTTAGCAGAAAAATATACGGATCTCCAAATGTAACTTTTTGGAAGCATGGAGGACATCGAGAAGCTTATTGTTCCAGTTTTGCGGCGGTATGGTGTGAGGAGGGCGGCTGTTTTTGGGTCTTTTGCTCGTGGGGAGCCTATGGAGGACAGCGACGTGGATATTATTGTCGAATTTGAGGAGGGTAGGAGCCTGCTGGACTTGGCCGGCTTGAAGGTTGAGCTAGAGGATGTTCTTGGCAGGAGGGTGGACGTTGTTACGTACGGTTCCCTGCATCCACTCCTTAGGGAAAGAGTTCTCAAGGAGGAAAAGAGGATACTATGAGGAAAGACCCGAAAAATACTCCTCGAATATATAATTGAGATAATTTGAATTAGAAAAAATGCTTAGGGGATCGTATTGGCATGAGTAAGAAAAAGCTTGTCTTCACTAAACATGCAAAGGAAGCTATCGTTAAAAGGGAGCTTAATGCAGAGTCAATACTTAATGCTATTCTAGCTCCAGATGAGCTTTTCTGGGATAGGCGTTCGGGTTGTATGGTTGCTATTAAGAAGGACGCACTGGCACTTATTGTTGTTTATGACGTGACAAATGAAAAGTTCCGAGCAGTTACAGCATTTAAGTCATCCAGGTTAGTTAAACCTATTAGGAGTGATAATAAAGGATGCAGGGGTAAGATTAGATGAGGGTGAGGTACGACAAAAGACATGGTATACTTTATATCGATATTGCCCCGTGCAAGAAGGCACGTGAGACTCAGCCATTGGACGATGATATCTTTGTGGACCTGGACGAGGAGGGGAACATTGTGGGTATAGAGATTTGGAACGCCTCTGAGAACATTGTAGATGCGCTTGCGGAACCACTAATAGAGAAGGTGAAGAAATCGCTTGAAAAGACTGTCACGGCAGGGAAAAATTCATAGTGATTTATGGGAAATCTGTTGGTGTCTATTTCCTGTTGATGACACAGACGTGAAGTTCAGCAGTTATAGTGGTGGGGTCTTTGTCGAGCTTGAGGGGCTTGTGGATACGGGTGCAACTTTCACGAAGATTCCGGGGTGGGCGGCTTCGAAGATAGGTCTTCAAGCCAGGTACGCAGCTGAGGTCATGCTTGGCGATGGGAGAACTGTGACGCGGGGGCTAGCATATGGAGAGGTTGAGATAGAGGGCATTAGGAGGCTTGTCCCTGTGGCTATAGGGGGAGACGAGGAGATGCCAGTAATTGGGTACACTGCGCTAGAAATTTTGGGCTTTAAGGTTAACCCCGTCACTGGGAAGCTAGAAAGAACACCGGCTATAGAACTATAATGTGTATTCTCTGAAAAGTCAGCCAATATTACACGTGACGAGAGGCGCTCGGATATATATGTAAACATATATTAGGCTGTGATAGTTTAAAGGAAAAACATCCAAGCGCGCGCTTATTTTGCCTTTTCTCTATGAGGTAAAAAGGGTCTTGGTGAGGCTGGTATTGCTTTATATACTTGATTATTTCTAATTTGATATAGGATGAGTGTAAAGCAGAAATCGAGAGGTATATCGCGTACTCGTTCAAGTAGTGGGGAGAAGTTGTCTTCAAATATGGATAAGTGGAGGGAGGGTCTTGAAGAGCTCATAAGGTTGCTGGAGGACACGTGTAGCAATATGGGTAGCCTAGATGCTGACAAGCTTTTGGAAATCCTGGGCCTTGTGGGTAGGTTGGAGAGGGGGCTTGGAACGGGTTCTCTGCAGGCTCTGGTGTCTGGCGGCCCTGCTAAAGGAAGCTTGGAGAGTGACGGCTTGCTTTTGATCAGGGAATACGTCAAGGAGGCTGTCTACAGGTTTTCGGCTGGCGACGACGCTGGGAGTGTTCTGGCCGAGGCTCTGAGTGTTGCGCGGGCTCTGCGGGATCTGGGTGCGCTTGCTGAGAGGGGGGTCGAAAGTATACGTCTCGAGGACCTGGTGGTTGTGGGGTATATAGATGGGAAGCCAGTCTACTCGTTTAGGCAGGGAAATAGTCCTAATAGATAAGGAGCCTGAGAAGGTTTTCATCGAGAAAATGGGGGATAAAGAGATACACTATTTTTACTGGAGGCTTGACCTATACAAGCCCTTCGATTATGAGCCTGTTACCTTGCTTGACGGCTTTCTGTGTTCCCGTTACCATTGGAGGGGGCTTGTCCTCTGGACAGAGCCGGTTGTCAGGGATAAACCGTTAATGACTTTTGCCTTGGGGGTTCACACGCCACTTGTATACTCGAGGAAGTGGCAAGTCTGGCTTGTTTATTGTTTTCCAGAGCTTACTCTTAGTGAGAGGTTCTGGCTTGGCTTTTACTTGACTATATTTAACTCGTTGCTTGGGGGAGTTATAAAGCTTCCAAGCGATAAGGTTTTCCACGGCTACATGGATAAGGCCGTGGAGGGCGAGGTTCCCGAGGAATACAGGTTCAGGCTTAAGAAGTGGACGTTTCTCATCATTGTAGGGTCTCTACCAGAGAAACTGCCTAGCCCTGTGTCGGACAGGCTTAGGGAGTGCGGATAGGCTTTTCTAATGCTGTTTTGTCTAGCCCTAAACAGCCTTGTTTGCTGGATGAGATTGGAGTTGGGTATTGTTTTCTTATGTTGACAAATTGAGGATATGTTGCTTTGGGCAAATTTTATTTCTTGTATTCGCGAAGAGCTATGTGTGGAGATCAGGAGCTTGGTGTCGCAGGCGTGGGAGAGCCTCAATAAGGTTGAAGAGCTGGTTGGCTCTGGTGTTTCTAGTGATGTGGAGGAGGTAGCCTTAAGATGGTATCTTTATTCTCTGCACCAGAATATTCTTGATGCTTTGGCTTCTCTGCTTTCCAAAGCTGGGTTTAGAAAACCAGGCTCCTACGCGGAGCTTGCGAAACGCTGGCTGAAAAGGGCTTAGTCTCTGAATGGTTTGTTGATGAGGTGGCAAGGGTAGCGCGCGAGACGCTCCTGGGGTGAAATTAAGAGGAGGCTGGAGGCTAAGCTCAGACGCATACCGGGTGCCACACTGGCAAAGATACTTAGAAACCTGGTGTCATGGACTGATAGTAGTTAAGGTTAACGATAAATACATGATCGCAGACCCGATTCTCCGTAGGGCTATTAGGAGGATTTAACAGGAATGAAATCTCTTTCTTTATTTTACAAGTTTCAATCGTTTTTATGTGGTAGTTTCCATACGAGTTTCCGGTACTGGTAGCTCGGCATGTCGAGGTTCTTGCCTCGCTAGGTTTTTATACCCTGCAATGCCACGCGTAATATCTGGTGTAGTATTATGTACGAGGACGACATATTGAGCATATTGGCAGCTGCACAGGAGCCTCTGTCCATCGCTGAGGTCAGGGAGGCGTTGATGAGGAGGCTTAAAACCTATATATCCTATGAAACGACGAAGAGAAGCCTGTTATCCCTCTCTGCTAGGGGCTTAATTCACTCTAAAAGCATTGGAAGGGGGAAGAGAGTTACTTGGATCTTCTGGTCCCTTAAGAGTGAAGAGCAACGTGAAGCCCTGGCTCGAGCGGGGACATTTAAGCCCTTCGAAGTCTCAGCTGCTGAGAGAGACTCCATGACTCCGGAAGAGCTTACAGCCCTATATGATTCTCTAGTGGAGGAGAATAGGCGCCTGATAATGGAAGCCTTGAGGAGGGGCTCACGTTACATAGTGCTCTGCGACGGAAAGGTTGTGTATGCATCAAACCGTGAGCCCTCGGATGAAGAAATCAGGAGTATGGAGAGGAATTTAGGCAAGGTCTGCTACGTGTTAACTGAGGATCCAATCGAGGAGTCCCGTTGGATCCCCATTGCGGATGGAGACTACTACCCAACGATCGACGTGTTCGTCGGAGGCGTCGAGTGGGATGAAGAGGAAGTCTTCCATCGAGGCCTAAAAATAACCTCAGACTTCGACACAGGAAACCCAGACGTAGCTGCCTTCAACAATGAAGACATCAGCCTCATTCAACCGACTACGACGTACATCATAAGAAGGGCATTCCACCTTGGGAGGCACTATGACTACTACCTAATAACGCTGAAGATAGGGATTAATGATGCTAAAGGCGTAAGACGGTGCATAACAAAGCCTTGCAGGAGCGTCCTATCATGGACCAAAATAGAGAGAAACCCATTCCTCATCGCGAACCCAAAAAGAAGGGGATTCGTCGGCAGAGACTTAATGCTCGCATTCCCGCTTAACATTCAGCTCTCTGGAAAAAACAAAGAGTCCAAGATACTCATCGAATAAATTGTAGTATCCGTTGATAGCTCACGTGCTGCAGAACCATGTCATCTGACGTAATCCTCAAAAGCCTCATGTGCATGGCTTAGCGCGCGGGAGGTGAGGGAGGATAGCAATGTGAATATTCTTAATGCCATTCGATGTGGAGCCTGAATATTTAGCGCGCGCTAGCCCGCGGCACTCAACAGTTAGACGATGATGTATTTGTGGATCTGAATGAGGAGGGTAGTATTGTGGGTATAGAGATTTGGAACGCTTCGAGGAATATTGTGGAGTCGCTGGCAGAATCATTAGTAGAGAAGGTGAAGGAAAAAACGCGGAAACAGCTACCAAGTGAGCGCGTGCATGCATGTCGTGCGCCTTGAAAAACGTCCTCCCTCTCTAGGTTTCAGCGCGCGGGCTTCTTCATCTTCTATTGTTCTTTGAAGAGTTGCTCTGTTAGGTTTTTCAATTGGGGGGAAGATTTATAGTCATGACTATAATAGCTGAAACTATAGTATGAGGCCTCTAGTTGACAGAAGAGAAGAGCTTAAGGCGCTTGAGGAATGGTTTAGGAGGGGCAGGGTTGCAGTCATCTTTGGGAGGAGGCGTGTAGGCAAGACTAGGCTCGTCCTGGAGTTCATAAAGGATAAGAAGGCTGTCTATCTACTAGCAGCGGACTCGACCCTGGAGTACAACCTTAGGAAGTTCTCAGAAGAATTGTCTGAGAGATTCAGTGTTCCCGGCTTGAGGTTTGAAGACTTCGAGGAGCTTTTCCGGCTCGTTGAGAGTAGGCGGGACGTGGACTTGGTCGTCTTGGACGAGTTTGGCTATCTGGTCCGGGCCGGGGCGCTACCCCAGTTCCAGCGGGTTGTTGACTTGGTTCTCAAGACCAAGAAGCTGGTATTGACGGGTTCAACTGTCTCCATCATCGAGTCCAAGCTGCTGGGCTACAGGAGCCCCCTGTATGGACGCGTGGACCTGGTTAAGAGGCTTCAGCCCCTGAGGTTCCACCACTTATTCGAGTGGTTCCCCAATGCCTCGCTTGACGGAGCAATAGCTGTCTATGGGGCGACTGGTGGAGTGCCGCGGTACCTGGAATTCTTCTCGGAATGCACCCAGGAAGAAGTCAAAAGGGTAATGCTTAACCCTGACTTGTTGCCGTTCCGGGACGCAAAGCTCATAGTGGAGGAAGAGTTGCCGGAGCCGCACCGCTACTTCCAGATACTGGAGACGATCGCGAACGGGAGGACAAGGCTAAGCGAGATATCGCAGATAACTGGGCTAGAGCCGCACAAGCTGCCATACTACCTGGGGGTCCTCAGAGACCTAGGCTATGTTTCATATGAAAAGCCGCTTCTCGGGGGTAAGCGGGGCATCTACAGGATAACTGAGCTCTACTTCGCCTTCTGGTTCAGATTCGTATACCCCTTCTATGAGGAGATAGAATCCGGGCTAAGGACACATGCTGAAAAATATTTCGAGAAAAACTTCAACACATACCTTGGCCAAGTCTTCGAACAGGTTGCCCGGGAGCTGCTCCTACCCAGAATAGAGCACACAAAGGCAGGGAGATGGTGGAAAGGAGACGCCGAGATAGACCTCGTAGCAATAGACGAGGAAACAGCCAAGGCCTACTTCGCAGAGTTCAAATACAGCATAGACGTTGACCCGGAAACAGAGCTAAACAAGCTCAAAAAGAAAACAGCACTATTCAGCTGGAAAAAGGACACAAGAAAAGAGGAGTACATAATCGTCGCGAAATCATTCAGAAAGACAATCGGCGAAGCCACAACCATCGACCAGCAAAGACTCCACCAGCTAGCACTAGAAACCCTAAGCAAGGAAAAAGAGAAGCACTAGCTGGCGCACCTAGACAATTCAGCATTTCCTTAGCACCGCGAGAGGCTGATTTGAAGCCAGATCCTGCGAACTGGAAGGCTGTTAAAGGGGAGCTGCTTGAGATTCGTTGATGCAAGTGTTTGTATACATTTTTGAGTCCTAGAAGGTCTCTAGCACCTCATGAAGTTGAAGCAAAGGAGGATGCGAAGAGAATAGTGGTGAGGATTAGTAAAGGTGAGCATGTTGGATTAACAGTCGTACAGCTTTTGGAGATAGCCAATGTGCTAGAGAGATACGCGCCTCTGGAAGCTGCACATAACGTTGAGAAATTCCTCCTCTATACTCCGCATGTGGAAATCTACCAGGTAGATAGGGAGACATACCTAGAGGCTTTTAAGATTGCAGAAGAGAAGAAAGCGGGGTCGAGCGATGCAATAGCGCGCTAGCACCAAGGTGTAAGGGAAATACACCCCCTCTATGTAGACTTTGATAGGCGCGCTTGTTGGCCAGCTGTCTTTGCAATAGGGCGCGCGCTCAGATTATTGCTGAGGACGGTGGGATCTCCTTGAACTTTAACTCGTCGCCCTCAACGTAGATGCCGTACTTCTCCATGAGGTTCAGCCCGATGATCGCGTCGACTCGCAGACCCTCGACGACGCCTATCGTCTCCTCCTCAGGTAGGAGGTAGCCATCAACCTCTATAAAGACCGCTGTCCTGCCGATCACCTTGGCGGTTTTCCCCTCAACCGCTAAGCCCACCTCCCTCGCCACCTCGTAGGGCTCGTATCCTATCTTCTCAGCGAGCTTGTCGCTGAAGTAGCTGCCCCTTGAGCCCGTGTCGAACAGCGCCCTCGCCCTTACCACCCTCCCACCTTTACGGATCCGAATCTCCTTCTCGACTCGAACCATTCGCCCTCACCCCCAATTTCACCCCCCTCCTTAATTACTTTTTTGGCGCAAGCGCTTAATGAATGGTCTGAGGGGCCGCTCACAGGGCTATTTAGGCCTCGCCCCATCCGTCCACGCGGATCAACCTCGGGGCACAAGCTCTTAAGTACGTGGAGCCAAACGTCCTCGACGTCTCACGAAGACCACGCGTAGTGTGCGGAGAACCCATAGTCGTGGGAAAAAACTGTCCTACTGTTCGAGAAGAAGCATAGGGCAATGATCCAGCTCCTGGATCTAGAAGAGGGCATGAGAAGGCTTCAGACTCCGGCAGATTAGCTATTTGTATGAGCCTCTCGGACCGTTTCTCTCTTAAGCCCGCGCCTATTAATCATCAGTATCTGTAGACTTAAGTGATGCTCCAGCAAACGTCTAGTGCATGTAGCTAAAAATCATAAACCCGTGTCCACGTCTTTGAATAAGTCTCTCTTTGAAGCATCATTACTAGGGCTTACACTGCTTAAAGGCAAGGCAAAGAATCCACCCTGGTTGCGAAGTTTAAAATACTTCGTTTTCTTTACTGTGTGTGGTGAGACCATGAAGTTCAGTGTGGTCATAGAGAGAGATGAGGATGGCTACTATGTCGCTCATGTCCCAGAGCTTCCAGGCTGCCACACCCAGGCCAAAACCCTTGACGAGCTCCTGGAAAGGATTAAGGAGGCAATAGAGTTGCACCTAGAGGTTGAGGGGTTATCTACAGAAATGAGAAGAGAACTTGTCGGCATTCAATTCATTGAGATCGGTGTTAGTGAGCCTAAGACCCGTTCCAGCCGATAAGGTCATAAAGGTTCTTATGAAAGTGGGCTTTAAACCCGTAGGGCAAAAGGGCAGCCACATCATACTTAAACACGAGGACGGAAGAGTAACCGTCATACCGGTGCATAAAGGCGAGGAGATTGGTAGAGGTTTGCTTTCTAGAATTATTAAAGAGGCGGGTCTAACAAGGGAAGAGTTTCTCAAATTGCTACAAGAAACCTGACCATAGGAAAATATGAGGTTTTGAGTGCTTATGTTAAGCACGCGCCCAGGCCCGAAAGATTTGCTTAGCCCAGGGATTAAGATGCAAAAGCTTCCAGTCATACCTCGATGGGGATCATGACATGTTCTTTATAAGGTTTAGGGAGCTATGGGGGACGAGGTAGCGCGCGTTTTTCGCAGGCTGCCCGCATGAATGGAGAAGTTGCGTCCACAGAGGGTCTTAGACACTTCAGTGCGCGCCAAGATTATCATGGATTACATTGTTTCCTATGAAAGATATGGGGTGCGTGTTTTCCTTGGTGGGAGTGCACACATAGGTTGAAGGCGCCTTCAGGCAAACTTTATTTCCCACTTAAGCGAGGTGTGTTGTGTGGAGATTAGAAGCTTGGTGTCGCAGGCGTGGGAGAGCCTGAGGCTTGCGAAAGAGCTGATCGGCTCAGGGAAATTTAGCGTTGTAGAGGAAGCCGCCTTGAGATGGTACCTCTACTCTCTACACCAGAACATTCTTGATGCATTAGCCTCCCTGCTATCTGAAGCCGGGTTCAAGAAGCCCGGCTCATATGCGGAGCTGGCGGAACCGCTGGTCGAGAAGGGTCTTGTGTCTGCATGGTTTGCTGAGGAGGCTGCGAGGCTAGCGAGGACTAGGAACATGCTGGCGCATGCGTATCGAAGAGTGCCCAGGGAGGATCTCGTTGGAACCGGAAATAAGATTGCGGAGACTGCTCTAAGGGTCTTGGAAAGCATATTGAAGCTGGCTGAAACGCTGGGAGTAGATCCGCCCCTCGGAAGTGCATCCGAAGAGCTGGCAGCGGTTTTAAAGCAGCATCCTGGCATCATTGCAGTTCTGCTTTTCGGCAGCAGGGCTCGCGGCGACCATACTCCCGAGAGTGACTACGACATCGCTGTCCTGGGGGAGGCTCCACTAGCCACGCGGGAGCTGGAGGAAATCGCTGTGAAGATAGCTGGGGTGCTAGGGGTCCCGGTAGACAAGGTTGACATTGTGGACCTGCAGGTTGCTCCCAACGAGCTGCTCTACAAGGTTATCAGGGACTACATTCCCCTCTACGTCTCTGATGCTCGCCGCCTCAAGAAGTGGGTTTTAGTGAACTATGTAAGAATCCTCGACGAGGAGGAATGCTTGAAGGAGACTTACCACGCCCGCTTGCAGAGGATTCTCACGGAAAAACACGTCTAAGCAACGATCCCCTGGAGCGCGCGCTCAGCTTGTCCTGAAGGGCTGCATTACTTCTGGCTTGCACTGTGTAATAAGGGAAGGATAGGTGAAAAGTAGATATCTGCTAAAGCTAGCATGCGCTATGATTAGTTAAAGGCTTTCTGACCAGCTGAAGAGCTTAAATGGGAGGATACGCAAGTAATGCATTACGCTTAGCATGCGCTAGTTTAATTGAGTAAAAGCTAAAGGCTGATAAAACAAGGAAATAGACGACGGAAAGGAAAGCTGTTGAAAAAGCACGCGTGGCGCCTCTGCACCTATGTCCCAGACCCGCGCGCTAGTATTCTGTGAATTCCCGCTTCTTAAGGGCTGTTAGATCGATCTCGCCTGTCCTAGGGTTTGGGGTCAAAGCCCACTTCTCCATCGCTAGCGCGCCGATTACGGCGTCTATCCCCCTCCCCTCCTCATCGAACCCCAAATCCTCAACTGGGTGGGCTTCAATGTCGAACGGCAGCCCGTTAATCGCGCACTCCACCAGGCAAACCTCTGTGATCCTGTAGACGCGTCCACCCAAACCCGCGTCGAAAGGCGTTATTCTCCGCTTTACATCTGAAGAAAACTCCCTCCTAATGTAGGAGCGCAGCGAACCGGTGTCAAACAGGGCGTAGGCCCTCTTCCCCTCTATCTCTATCTCTATCTCCAGGAACGTTCGGCTCACGCTTATCACCAACATTAAGGCTCAACGCTACGGAAATATAATTTTTGAATGCTGCAAGCTCCGCGCGCGGCAGACCCAATACACAGAGAGTCCGTCAAAAAAGGCCCTAGAGGAAAACGCTCTGTGAGGCCTGCCCAAAAGCCGAGCACAGCGCGTGCTTCGTCGATAAAATCCGCCGTGATAAGCCTCCTGAAGGAGAAGCTGGAGAGGCGGTAGTGCCCAACGCGGGCTTTCTCGTAGCGGCGGTCTCCGAGACTGGAGGGGGAGGCTCCTCAAGGACTCCGACAGCCTCTCTGAGGCTCGCATAGCGTGTAGCTTGGTCAAACGCATCCTCCGGGCCGCTCCACGAATGTGGGCCGCATTCTGCTGAGGGCGCTGGCCAGCGGCCTGGGATGTACCCCGAAAGTCCGCGCGCTGCGCAAGGCATAATAGCTGGCGCACACGTTCTTCAAGGTTGGTGCTGGAGCAAGTTTACGAGGCTCTCAGGGAGCTTCCCAAGGCGCTGAAGGGTCTCGAGGACGTGAAGTCAGTCGTGGTGTTCGGCTCCGCAGCGCGCCCAGAGGACTTCGTGGAGGGAACGAGCGATGTCGACGTGCTAGTGCTCGTCGCCGGCGAGCCGCGCGAGAGGCACTACACGCTGGAGCTCGGCGGTGGTTTGAGGGCGGAGGTGGTCGTGCTCAAGGCGGAGGAGCTGGCGAGGCTCTCGAAGGAGGGGGATCCGCTCGCCTTCATGGTGAAGAGGTGTGTCGTGCTCGCAGACGACGGAGCTTTCGCCTCGCTGAGGCTGGAGCCAAGGGTCACCGAGCGCACGGTGAGCGCGCTGCGCCGCTCAGCTGTTGTCGCCCTCGGCTTGGCGCTGGAGAACCTGCTGAGGAGGGATCCGCTGCGCGCGGTGCACCACGCTTACCACGCGGTTAGGCACGCCGTGAGGTACCGGGCGGCGCTCGAGAGGGGCTACGTGCCCATTTCCGACAGGGAGGTTTCCGAGGCGGGCGGCAGCGCGTCGGAAGCTTTCAACCTGCTCACGAGCGCGCGGCGGAGCAAGCGCGTTGACCGGAAGATAGCGGAGTGCGTGCTCCAGCTTGCCACAGAGACCGTGGCGGCACTGCTGGGCTTGAAGGCGCCGAAGCTGAGCGAGCTCACGAAGCTCGAAGGGAGGGCAGTGGCCGCTTGGGCTCGCGAGGAGGGTGGGGAGCTCGTCTTCACGATACTGTGCCTCGAGGGGGAGGGCGAGAGGGTTTACGAGCTAGCCGCGGGCGGAATCTCCGAGGTTCAGGCTTAGCGCGCGCTAGTCGACAGCCCATACATGCATGGCCATGCCATCTCTAATTGCTGCATGCCCGCGAAAAGTATTTGTCATCAATGCAACGATTTTGCCACATGCGCAGCTGGGTTTTCCTCGTAGCAATCCTCATCGCGGGTATTGGTGCTTTTGGAGCCATGCTCTACTTTCTGGGAATCGCGCCCAGAACTCCTGAGAAAGGCGTTGGCAACGAATCCCGGGAGCACGTCGGGTACGTGCGCCTAGTTGTCCTCGTGGACAACAACCCCTGCAGGGAGGGTCTAGAGACGGCGTGGGGGCTCGCGGTCTACATAGAGGCAGACGAGGCCAGGCTGCTCTTCGACACGGGGCCGGATCCTGGCGTCCTCGAGAGAAACGCCGAGAAGCTAGGCATAAACCTAAGCAAGGTAGACTTCGTAGTTATCAGCCACGTGCACGGCGACCACACGGGGGGCCTGAGGCTCCTCTCCTCGATCAAGCCCAGGCTCAGAGTATACATACCGCCAGACCAAAGCCTCAAACGCTACGTTGAGAGCCTCGGCCTCGAGCCCTTCCAGGTAAACAGCACAGTCGAGGTGGCGAAGGGGGTATTCGCCGTCAAGCCCCTCTACGGACCCCCAATCGAGGAGGCGCTCGCCATCAGGACGAGCAGAGGGCTAGCCATCTTGGTCGGCTGCAGCCACCCGGGAGTCGTGAACATCGTTTGGCGGGCGGCTAGGGACCTAGGCGTGAAGCCATACATCGTGCTCGGGGGATTCCACATGGCCGGGGCACCCATACAGGAGGTTCGGGAGGTTGTTTCACAGCTGGTGGAGATGGGGGTCGAGAAGATCTACCCAATACACTGCAGCGGCGACACTATCAGAAGCTACCTTGCAAACAACTACAAGGACAAATACGGCGACGGGGGAGTAGGGCTAGAAATCACTATACAAGGATAGCTCAACATAAAACCAGCTTCAAAGGTATGAATCCTTGGATTTAACAGGATTAAAGTTAGCTTCGTTATATATTGGGAAGATATAACCGCGCGCGCTAGTTGTTGTTTGGAAAAATTGCTGTAACAGCATACCTTATAAACCAAGGAAAAATATGATAAGTATTAGGAAAAATGGATGGGTGGAGAGGTGAATAGAAAATGGGAATAGCTTCTCTCTTAGAGCTTGATTTGAAAAAAATACTAGACCTTATTGAGAGGAAGTACAGCATTAAATTGCCAAAGAAGGTTATAGAGGTCTACCTAGACGACACCCATGACCTGCTATTTGTAAGATTCAAAGAGCCCCAAGGAATCGAGGCCGGCGAACCCCTCCCAACAAGGACCATAGCAACGATATTTATCGAAGATAGAACAGGCGAAATAACCGCCCTCGAAATAGTAGGATTAAGCGACCTACTAGAAGAGCTAGCAATAGCGTAGCTTTTTCGTTCTCCCTAGAGTCAAAAGAGGACATTAGAATTTAGGACAGTTTTCAAAATATTAAGCCAAATCCTGGCTATGCAGATGGTTACCTCAGTATAGATCTTTTGAACTTTGTCACGCAATTCCCACCTCTAACCCACGTATGTTCTCTCAAGCGCAATAGGTCTTAGGCCAAGAGAACCTTTAACATCAAAAAAGAAAATATTATAAATTAGACTATAGTAGTCTAAATCTATAACCTGAAACTTTAATTGACAGAAGAGCAGAACTTAGGGATTTAGAGGAGTAAATTAAGAAGTGCAGGATGGTGTGCCTATAGAGCCATTTCTTGTCCGCCCCTAGTCATGACAATACCATCCTTAATACATGGTATCTTGTGAGATAAAAAGAATTTAAGTAAAAGAATCTGCAGGGACACTTTAGCCACGAATCTTTAGAAACAGTAGAAAAGGGAGTAAACAGCTTACGTAAAGAGAAACATAGATAAGCTCAATGTGGCAAATGTGGAGAGTGCGCGCATTTTGCCGCATGCGCAGCTGGGTTTTCCTTGCGGCAATCCTCTTGGCGGCTAAGGCTAAGACAAATTTTTGGGTGCTGGATGAGGACGCCTAGGACGATGTCGTGAGTCTCTTAAGGATCTTTTCCACGAGATCGACATACTCCTTCGCTCTCTCAATTAATGGTTTATGCTCTCCCTCTTCGTATATGAGTCCGTAGAAGCATCCTCCGTGAAGCCTATCCCTAACATCTATGAAGTATGATGCTATCTTGCTCGCTTCTTCTTCGCTAAGACCAGACTTCGTGAATGCCTCCTCCACGAAGCTTCTCCAGGAAACACCCTTTGGCGGCGAGACCTCTCCAAGGATTCTAAGGGTCAGAGCCATTGTCGCGTGCTTAACGCTGGCCCAGACCCTTTCACAAGCATCGTAGGGATCTCCACGACTAAGAAGCTTGTACGCCTCTTCAAGGTAATACCTAGCCATAGCCAAGTAATCCAGGCTCACTATCTGCACCAAGCGGAGGGTGGCACGTTGAGGGTATTTAAGTTTTCAGATAAAGCGCGCTATCATGAGAAGATGGACGCCGCTGCGTGGAATGTTAGGAAGACCTATCCCATTACCTTTAAAATGGTGAAAGCGTTAAGAAGGCGTGGGTTTACTGCCTTCGATCTTAATGTTGGTAAGGATTGCATGGTAAAGATACTCTCCAAGACGAAGATATTCCTCAGTATAGGCATAGCGCGTGCTGCGCTACCCCGCGAGGTAGTCGCTCTCGATAACATCACGATAGTCAACAATCACGGCGGTTGCTACTGCTTTGCTGGCTGGGTGAATTCCAGCGGAGTACAAATGGATTGCTACCTCGATCGATATCACGAAAGCGTAGATAATATCGAGCATTACACGTGCAGAAAGGTTAAAATAATCCGCTAAAAAAATAGACAATTGAAATGGCGAAGGCTGCTGCTAAGGTTCCAAGCTGGAATTCAAAGATTTTGCTTCCAGAGATAAGAGCGTGCGCCACAGCGCTGGGATAACACGCGTGCACGTAGACACCCCAAACGAATACTTCTGCTTCGGACCCGTCCCGTCTAGAAGGCTAGGCACAAGCCTAGGCGTAAACAACATCCCCCACAAGACCTGCACCTATAGCTGTATCTACTGCCAGCTTGGCAGGACTATTAGGCTCTCTGTTGAGCGGAGATGCTTCTACGACTGGAAGAAGATTGTAGAGAGCGTAGTTAAGACGCTGGACAGCCTTGAGACGCCTTTAGACTATGTAACCTTTGTCCCAGACGGGGAGCCGACCCTTGACAAGTGCATCGGAAAGGAGATCGAAGCAATAAAAAGGGAAAGAAAAGCAAAGATAGCCATCCTAACCAATGCATCCCTGCTCTGGGACCCAGAAGTAAGAGAAGAACTCAGCCAGGCAGACTACGTCTCCGTAAAGGTAGACGCAGCCAGCGAGGCTACGTGGAGGAAGGTAAACAGGCCGCACCCCTCCCTGAAGCTCGGCGAAGTCCTGGAAGGGATAAGGGAGCTCACGAAGGAGTTCAAGGGCACCGCAATCTCAGAGACAATGCTAGTAAAGGACGTAAACACTGATGCCGAAGAGCTAGAAAATATTTCCACCTTCCTGGCATCCCTAAGACTAGACAAGGCATACATAGCGATCCCGGTCAGGCCGCCAGCGGAGCCCTTTGCCCAGCCACCCACCCAGGAACAGCTCGTAGCCGCATACAATGTTTTCTCGCAAAAGCTAGGAACAGGCAAGGTGGAACTTTTAAACCTCCCAGAGCCGCCTAAATTCGCAGCTCATGGGGAACCCTCTGACTGGCTTCTAGCAGTAGTTTCTGTTCATCCTTTAAGGTACGATTATGCGCTGAGAGCCCTTGAAAAGCTCACACACCAGCCCGAGGAACTAATCGAGAGGCTTTTAGCTGAGGGCTTACTCTCGAAAGTTACCTATAACCAAGAGATTTTTCTCATAAGAAACTTCAACGTAAAGGCTAAAGGAATAACTGTGGATTGGATTAAAGAGCATAGCACGCACTAGAAAGTTGTCTGAGTGTTTTATGTTAATAGAGCATTCCTTACGATCTCTACCTCATTTCTAATGACTTCTGGTCAGCTCTTCATCATGGGGCTTTACCACAACCTCTTCTTATTCCAGAAGTTGCAGGGCTTCTGTTGCAAGTGCTTCGATACCCCCTCTTTAACCAGAAAGACTCCCTGAGATTTTTCATAGCACACCTGTACCCTGAGTTTAGGTCAATATTGTATTGCCTAGCGCGCGCTAGTTATGGCGCAGGACTGGTATGTTAAGTTTTAATAGCTGGTATGAATAGCGGATCTAGGCAGCGCCAATGGAAGGGTCTCTCAAGATACTAATCCTCGCTTATCTCATCTTCACCGTGTTACTGCTGAGCAGTGCTTTAGGAAACTTCTCGTGCAGGCTTCAGCCGCATAGATTAGAGACGCTAAATATCACTGTCTATCCTCAATGGCTTAAGCTGAAGCAAACACAAGTAAACATAACGGGCTTTACATTCACTTTTGAAAGTACAGCTCTCCGGCCAATGAGCCTGCAAAACATCACGGTTCTACTGTTTTCTCCAGACTCGGAGCTTGAAGAGGTCTCTTTAGCAGTTGAGATTGACGGGTCGCGGATCGATGTGCCACTGAACTTGCAAGTAATCGGGCCCACCTTGACCATTACGACTAAGAGGTTCAGCGTGACGATTCTGGAAAAACAGCAAGTAAAGGTAGCTGTCAGGTTCATCCCAATCATTGGCGAGTCACTACTGCAGAAACAAAGAACTAACATTACCTGCATGCTTATCCTCGACAGCTACAGGATAACCAGTCATGCATCGCTCTATACGAAAACAAACCTGACAACGAGAGCCAGAGGTCGAGGAACACTTGTAGACATCGATGCAAAAATAACTATCGATGGCAACAGCTCCCTTAAACTGAGATTTACAAGAGATAAACCGTTAACCCTATGCACAAGGGGGGTGGAAATACTCAATGCGACGATAAGTAGCGGCGGAAACTACTCCGTAGAACCCATTGGGAACTGTCTCTCGATAACTGGGCAGGGCAGGCTACCAGTCACTCTCAAAATAAACATGAAGGTGAGAGTCGAGAGGCAAGACTTGGCAATAGCAACCATACGCACACAGCTGAAGGCAGGAAACACCACGATAGTAGGCGGGGAGGCAAGCGTAGAGACAGGCAAAGTAGTGACAATGCAGAGGCCCTACCTGGTCCCATACATTTACACCTTTACAACCCTGGAGCCGGTAAACGCGACCCTAACCCTTAAAATCGGGGGAGATCTCAGCCGAGTAAAGCTGGTGAACGGAAAAGCAACAATCTTCCTCAAAGAGGCGTTCTGGCCGATCCTAACCCCGCTAAGCATAGAAGCTAAGGAAATATTCATAGACAACGAACAAACAACATACTACGCTATCCAAGACCAGCCAGAAACAGTAATATCAGGACTAGCTACACTCACCATACTCGTAGCAGCAGCCGTCGTAGCCTCGGCAGCAGTTCTCAGAAGGAGGAAGCGAAAGGGCTCACCACCCGTTGAGGAGTTCATAGAGGAAGTGATCATCGAATAAGACCGCGTATCGTTAACATTTACAGTTTCTGTGCACTAAGTTTTTCTAGCAGTGTCCGTTAACCTTGTTAACCCTTCCTTGGAGTGCTCAACGAGGAACATGTTATGCATACGGCGCGTGTGCGAAAATTGGCTTTAAGTAGGAGGAAGAGCATCAAGGCCGCCAGGGGCTATGCATCTTGGTGAGAGTTTTGCATTACTATGTGGAAGGGGAAAGGTGGCACTCATCACTATCTGAAGCCATTAATGGCTTCAGATAGTGATGAGTGTCTAAGCCTCTCATGGGAGGATTATCGAAAAGTAAATATTTTTGTTAGATTAAGTTCATCTGTACAGCTTTAAGGCGGGGCGTATCGAGGTGTAAGGCTGCATGAACAGCTTGTATCCGATTTTCATGGCTTTCGAGGTGAGGGGTAGATGCTCGACACTCAAAGCTTGCTAGGATTTGCAAGGGTGCTCTATGCTTTTCTCTCATACCTAAGCACTTTCACCCTTTTTCTTATACTCTCATGGACTATTTACCACACGCCCATCGTGCTCGCGGCTATTCTCTCTAGGAAGAGAGAGGATGAGCCGCCCAGAAAGGAAGATGCCCCGAAGATTAGCGTCATCGTGCCCGTGAAGGATGATGCTCGTGTAGCAGAGAGAGCCTTGCATTCAATACTTTTACAGGACTACCCACGTGACAAGATTGAGGTTATAATTGTGGACGGCTCGAGGGAGGAGGTCTCTGGCAAAGTGAGGTCTATCCTCGGAGGTTTTCCCATGAGCGTTAAGTACGTTCGGGAAGAAAAGCCTAACGGAAAGCCCTCTGCACTAAATAGAGCTCTTCCCTATGCAACTGGGCAAGTAATTGCCGTTCTCGACGCAGATAATATGCTCGACAGGGAGGCTTTTAAGAACGCTGTAAAATACTTTGCGGATCCCAGGGTTAAAGCTGTTCAGGGGGTGATAGACTCGTTAAACGAGAAGGATTCCGCGTGGACGAAGGTAGCTTCAAAAGAGGAGATGCTATGGAACAGGGTTCTCTTGAGGGGGAGGTCCAAGCTTGGGCTCTTCACACCTCTAAGTGGGAGTTGCTTCTTTGTCTCCAGCGAGGCTTTACGCAAGGTAGGAGGCTTTCCGAATACGCTCGCAGAGGACTTAGACCTCTCTCTTATGCTCGTTAAACAAGGTTACTGGATTGTGTATGCTGAAGACGTGAGAGGCATGTGGGAGACTCCCAGGACGCTGAGGGCACTCGTGGTTCAGCGCAGGAGGTGGTATAGAGGCTACATGGAATCATTGCTTAGGAACTGGAGGATAGTCAGGCCTAGCAGGAAGCTTGTAGATGCAGAGATAGTTATGGCGGGACCAATCCTGCTCGTGTTGAGCTTTTTAACGATTATATGGTGGTTGGCAATAAACGTTCTGGGTTTCCCAAGGCTTGACGGTGGTGTATCAGCGTACATAGTCACTTCTCTCAACTTCTTCTCAATATTTACAGTAGGAGCTGCTCTGTCATTTGGCGAGAAGCCTCGGCGCTTAGCAAATATTGCATGGATCCCGCTGGTCTATGCTTACTGGCTAGTAATGATGGCTGTTGCTTTCTACGCCTTTCTACTGGTATTGTTCAGAAGGCCGGCTAGGTGGGAAAGAACACCTAAATACTAATTAAGAAGATTATTTTGGGTATGGCTGTATGAAGCAAGGCTCTCCGGCTAGATTGCTGGCACTTATAATACTGGGGCTGACACTAGCCGTGGCACACCTCGGCTTTTTTACTCATGGTACTACTGTAGACATTGAGGCCAAGCCAGAAGTAGACTGGTTAGAATTAGCGAGGTCTGCTTGGAACTATTTCCAGCCGGGGGTGGGCTTGAGCAATAGAGGCCTTAACTATGCATCGATCGGGTGGCACTTTCTCACGGACTGGGACTTGGGATGCTACATCTCTGCGATTATTGACGCAGAAGTTCTCGGCTTGATACCCAGGGACGGACCCATGGGGGCGGATGACAGAGTAAGGAGGGTTCTCAACTTTCTCGCGTCGCGCCCCCTTCATTCAGACGGCGTTCCCTATGGGGTCTATAATGCTGATACGGGCGAGCCCGGCACAAGTGGCCCCTCTAATCCCAGCGATGCGGGACGCTTGCTCATTTCTCTTTACCGCTTGAAGCGGCATCGGCCGGATCTTTCAGGCTACATTGAATTTGTCATTGAGAGAAACGGTCTCCTAAAATTCGCCAGCGGTGTTCTGAACAATGGCTTTTACTCGTACTACTATGCGCATGGTTACTATCTGTGGGGAGCAAAAACAAGGCAGGTGGATGATGCCCTTGGCTTAATTGCTACCCTGAGAAGCAGGAAAATGGTTGATGCTTATGGAGTAAAGCTGCCCTACGTGGAAATCACTATGGAGCCAATACTCCACTCTATCTTTGAGCTCGACCTACCGATGGAATATTTTTACTGGGCAAACTTGACTCTTCAAGCACAGATCAACAGGTACAAGGCTACAGGCAAGCCTACAGCCTTCACAGAAGGAGGGCTTACCGTTCCTCCATACTACATCTACGAGTGGATAGTAGACATCTATAGCGGGCGAACATTTACTGTGTGGAATCCCTCGCTTAGTGGCATAAGCCTGACCCCAATCATTTACACTAAGGCAGCAATAGGTATGCATGCGATCTGGGGAAACAATTACACGCTGATGCTTGTAAACTACGTTATGAAGACTAAGAGTCCTAATGGCTTCTATGAGGGGGTGGATGAGAGGGGCAACATGATTTACCTGTTGAGCGACAAGACGAACAGCCTAATCGTAAACGCTGCGAGATACGCACTCGAGAAGGCTAACCCCCCAACAATAGTTGGACCTGCAAAGATAGACGTGTACCCTGGGGACACGACAACTCTACACTTCTTTATTAATCACTCCCTGAACTTACCTGTATCCGTAAGCGTATCAGTGCCTGGTTCAGCACTTAAAGTCGCGCCTCAGACAGCTACCGGCAAAACACCGCTAAATCTCACTTTAAGCCTAGAGGTTTCGAATAGTACCAAGCCCGGGACATATACAGTGATCGTTACTGTCAAACCTTTCCTCGCTCAACCGGTAAGCAAAACCCTGGCTGTAATTGTTCAGCCGCCCGGATACACTTTGCGGATAAAGGCCCTAGATGCCTGCGGCGGGCCAGCTCCCAATGTGACAATCATCCTTGGATATCTCACGGGCACTACTTCAAGAGACGGAACAGCGTTGTTTAAACACGTCAATGGTACGTATACCTTGACAGCTACACTCGGAGGAGTACCAGTAATTGATCCACAGACAATAACCCTGGAGTCTGACAGTGAAGTGGTCCTGAGGCTGAGGGTGTACAAGGTACTGGTCGAGGCGAAAACAATCAAGGGAGCCCCTGCAGACAATGTCCTCATAGAAGCTTACGTCTCTGACCGCTTCTTGTCATCAGCGCTGACGAATAGTAGCGGGAAAGCGATCCTTACGGGCATACCTCCGGGCAACATAACTGTAAGGGCGTTCACGGGTGACCGAAAAGTTGAGCTAGGCTCCTGGACGATAAGTGTGAGGGGGGATACCGACGTATTGGACCCGGAAATAGTTATACAATCCCTCAATAAGGAAGATACTTGAATTCCTTTTGGTGAAGCTGAATGCGTCTCAGCAACAAAACGGCTAGTGTCCTAGCAGTGCTCATCCCGCTCGCAGTCAGGGCGGCTCCAGAGGCTCTTTCTTGGCCCTATCCCATCGGCTTTGACACCCTCGTGTATGCAGGATACGCTGCGAGTGAAGCATTCCTAAGAGTGCAACTCCCCCAGCTCTTTAGGACTACCAGTTTGCTCTACATAGCTTACACATTGCTCTACAAGGTACTCGGAGATCCCCTCTTGCCGGCGAAAATCCTCGGCCCCCTACTCACAGCTATGCTTGGTCATGCAACATACCGTTACGTAAGGAGAGTAGGCTTCCAGGCAGATACCGCCCTCGTGGCGTCGGTGCTGGCTACTACATATTTCGTCGCGCTGAGGATTTCCTGGGAAATGTATAGGCAAATGCTCGCGACAATATTCCTCTTCACGATATTCTGCCTAGAAGCAAAGCCGGGAACGCGGAGGAGCAGGCTACTCCAAGCATTCCTAGGATTCCTAACCGCCTGGACACACGAATTCATCACAGTAATCCTTCTTGTGCACAAGGCAATACAAGCAACGTCAAAAAAGAAATCAAGACAAATGATGCATGAGGCAATTCCGGCAATGCCGGCTGCGCTACTCTTCCTCTACCAAATATACAACCCACAACTTGCTACACTCCATGTACCATTCTCAAACGTGGTGGCACCCACACCCTTATACCTATTCCTTTACATCACAGGCTTCATTACATACCTTTACGCCCCCCTATCTCCGCTACTCATAGCTGGTCTAGGCGCTACAAAGGCATCTCAACTTAGAAACTTTGCGCTAACATGCTTAGCTCTCACCTATCTACCGGTGCTAAACCCCCTGGGAATAGACATCCTGTGGTTCAGGTGGGCAATACTCCTAAACTACCCTTTAACGATTTTAGCTGCTGAGGGATTTGAGAGGCTTATAAATGGGGAGACATGGGTGAGTAGAAACACTGCCAGGAAAATAGCCTTTGCCACATTAGCTTTAAACATAGTTTTCACCACGACATATGTTGCTCTGCCTCCTGAGCAGCAGTTTAACAAGTACTTTGGAGACTGGAATGTCTACAAGCACTTCATCCAGACATCCATGCTGCAGTCGTGCATACCCCTCAGAGACGTAGAGCCGACAATAGAGGCTATCAAGTGGGTAGACTCCTTGCCCGGGAACAAGACACTAGTCCTGCATGAGGCTTTCCACAACTGGGCCCAGATCTACGCAAAGAACACTAGGCTCATCAGGATAAACGAGCAGAAGCTATCCTCCCCAATAAGGCAGAACATCTCGCAACTGCTGGTAGCCCTGGCAGAAAAACAAAACACAACCGTCTACACGATATGGTGGACAAACACGACATGGTACAACATGTCTGCGCCACCCCCGCAATACAAACCCATAAAAACATTCCAGGAGATAGCAGTATACGTATACAATCCTTGAGCTTTGAGAGAACATTTTCTGAATGTGTTTCGGAGCTTTATAGTTAATTGTCTTCTTTTTCTGCTATTAAAAAGTAGAAAAAGTAAATAATTATTTATAAATGAGTTAAGCATATGTGTTTGATTGCTTACTTGGTTCCTCCTCTGAGTGTTGAAAGTTTAGCTTCTCGTCAGCTCTTGAAGAGTATTGAGAAATTTTCAGTTGATATGGGTCTTTGTGTAGAGGGGAATGTGAGAAGGGATCTTAGGAACCCGTACGAGGAAATAATGAACAAGAAGGCTCTTATATTTCTGCGAAAATTGGAAATTTTGAGAAGATTATTATTTTCTTGCACAAAATATAAGGCTGTAGTGATTCCATATAGCACCTCTTTTTTTAACCCTTTAAGCGTTCTGGATGTGAAATATTTACTTAGACCCATGGAAAAGTTGCTAAGCAAGGTTAGGGCTATTTTGTATGTTTATGACTCGCCTGTTTTACAAAGATTTATATTCAAAGGAGTGTTGCCATCTTTTTTTTCGCTAGATGCAGAATCTCGATTTTTAAATAAGGCACATGCTATAATGGTGTTTAACTCTTATTTTGCCAAATTTCTTGAAGATGTTTATGGCGTGGATAGGGAACGGATTTTTGAGTTCCAGTTGCTCGACGACTTTGTCGAGTTTATGCCGCCGCGAGACAAGAAGCTCAATTTTCCAAGTGAAATAATACGGATTGGAAATTTGTCTAACTTTAAAGCGTTTACTGGAAATATTGGGCAGATAAAAAATGCTGTTTTCTCTGTTTATGGATATGGTCACCTATCGGAAAAGCCGACAAATTTGAGATACAAAGGATGAATTTTGGATGAAAATTCTCTGTCTTTAAAAATCTCAAAAGCAGACTTTGGTCTGCTTGCTTATCCAAAAGATTTCGCCGATTACATGCTTTTCGGGACTAGCATGAAGTTTTCAACATATGTGGTATCAGGTCTTCCAATAATAACAATGTCTAACCTCATTTACCCAGCAGAAATTGTCGAGAAGTACAATATTGGGTGGGTTTTTTCATCTCTAGAGAACCTAAACGAGTTTCTTGAAAATTTAAATGAGAAGGATTATAATAGAAAGAGGGATAATGTTCTAGAACTTGCGAAGAAGATAAGGAGTGGATACTTTTTCAAAAAAGCACTTAGGGAGGTTGCAGAAACTCTGTGAATTTAGAATATTAAGATTCTATTTTTGCGAATCTGAGTTGAAATAGAGAGATCTATATTTTTTATAAACTACTTGCCAGTTGTATTGCTCTAGGACTCTTTGATAAGCTTTTTCAGAAAGGATCTTAGCGCGTTCTTTGTCTTGGAGTAGCATGGATACAGCTTTTATTATTTCTTGAGGAGTTGGGTCTACAAGAAGTCCCGTTTCTCCGTCCGTGATCAGTTCTGTGTTTCCGCCGACCCTTGTTGCGACTACGGGGACTTCTAGTGCCATGGCCTCTAATAGGGCTGTGCTCAGCCCCTCATATATGGATGGTAGAATAAAGACGTCTGAGCCTTTCACTATTTTTAGTGCTTCTTGTCTTGGGAGCTGTCCAGTGAAGATTACTCTATCGTCGTTCCTTGCCATTTCTCTGAGTTTTTCCTCTAGGGGTCCGCTGCCAATGAGTACTAGCTTTGCTTTGAGGTCCGAGTTGAGGAATCCCTCGAGCAAGATATCGACGCCTTTCTCGCGGGATAGCCTGCCGTTGTAGACAATCTGTTGGTCGTGGAAGCGTTTCGCCTCTCTTGGGAGATCTTCAAGGTCTATAGCGTTAGGTATGTAAACCATTTTGAAGCCTTGCTTAGAATAGTGTTCTGCTACTATGCTTGAGACAGCTGTCACGGCATTTGCCCACCTGAGTGCCCGCCTCTCTACAAGCCTGCTCAGCCTGCCTAATGCCGAGCCGTGTAGGTAGCCTATTTGCTCCGAGTATACACCGTGGAGTGTGAGGACTCTATACCCGCTCGAGACCCTCATTGCAAGGGCTGAAGGAATGTTGTGTGCGTGTATGACGTCAAATCTTTCTCCTCTTAGACGCTTGTAGATTGCCTTCAACGCCGATGTAGCTGTAAAGCTCGGGTTCATGAGGCCCTTAACGGGAACAATGGGCGTATTTTCACTTGCAATGACTCCGACCTCGTGCCCGTCTCGTCTCAGGAACTCTACAAGCTTGGAAACATGTGCTGCTACTCCACCTATACCGCTTATCTTTGGGGTTATCATTAAAATTTTCATCTGTTCACCTCTTCAGGTAAGCCTGCAATGTATAGGTTTGTATTGGTAAAAAGACTTCCCCTGAAACATTCCCATGACTGAATATGCCAGCATAAGGAGTGATAAAGGTAGACCTACAAATAGACTTAGGAGGGTTGCCCTTACAGCGCCTCTAAGGCCCCTGCGCTTAGCTTGTAGAGAAATGTATAAGAATAGCTCTAAAGGTAAAAGAGAAGCCAAGTATATGTTTCCAATAGCGAGCCCTAAAATGAAGAGTGGAATAATAATGATGTAGCTTAGGTAGAATAGGTATCTCTTGTTTTGCAGGAAGTATTTAGCTACAACGATGGGTGTAACTCTGAAGCCAAGCCCGAATGTTTTTGCCTTAGCTCTCTTTTTCAGGCTCCTTATCTGAGGCATTATCGGTGAGTAGACATAGATGTCGCTCAGCTTGCCTGAGCCAACATTTACGTCCAGGGCAGCCGCTCCTCTATGCAGGCAAACGTGGAAGCCTTGCTCCCTAGCTTTGATGCAGAAATCAGCGTCCTCGCCAAAGTTGAGTGAATTGTCAAATCTTACTCTTTCAAATACTTCCTTCTTGATTAGAGTGTGTCCCATCGCCACTGAGGGCACTTCTACGATTTCTTCTTCCAGTTGGTTTGCTTTTTCTAGCTCTGGTAGGAGGCTCCTGATTTTACTCGTGTCCTCGACAATTATTGATCTGCAGTTGGCGGAGACTATTTCGCATCCACAGGTTAGTGAGGCTTTTACAAGTTTCTCTAGGGCTGCGGGCTCTATTAGTACGTCGCTGTCAAGGAAGAAGAGCATTTGTCCTGTCATGTTTTCTATGCAGATGTTCCTCGCCTCCGGTATATTGCTTTTCTTCACAATCACTTTATAGCCGTAGAAGTCCGAGGACTGGAGAATTGACCTGGCCTTGTCGACCGTTTTGTCCCTGCTTCCCCCGTCGACTATGAGGACAAAAATTTTTTCATGCGGATAAGTCTGTTTCTTGAGTGCTTCTAGAACCGTCTCTAGAGACCATTCTCTGTTAAGGGTTATTATCCCTACCGTAACCAATGGATAGCTTACCCATTCCACACTGCTCCCAACTACCTTTGTTTAAGCGCTTATTATTCTTTACTTAGAAATAACTTTGTCAAAGAACTTAAGATACTCTTCTGCGGCTTTCTCCCATGAAAACTCCGAGGACCGCTTGAGGCTTTTCTCCGACATTTTCTCGTAGAGTTCTGGGTCCTCCATTAACGCCTCTAGTTTTTCTGCCAGGTCGTAGCTGTCTCCTGGATTGAACGTTAGAGCCGCGTTGCCTGCAACTTCATAGGCCCCGCCGCTTCTAGGTACAATTACGGGCAGGCCGGAGGCCATGGCTTCTAGGACAGCTAGACCGAAAGGCTCGCGGGAACACGTATGAACATATATCGAAGCGCTTCTATAGATGCTGGGTAATTGGTGGAAGGGGACTGGGTCCACAAACGAGACAAGGTCGCTTATGTTTCCTCTTTTAATGTATTCGGCTATTTCCCCTCTTAGGGGGCCGTCCCCCCTTATGCGGACAAGGAATCCTCGTTTGTTTTTGAGTTTGTGGATTGCCTCTAATAATACGAAGGGTTCCTTGAATCTGATAAGTCTAGAATTCCACAAGACAGTGTGTGCTCCTGGGGCTTTTCTCGGTGAGTTAGCTCTAAAAATGTCGAGAACCCCGTGATAGATAACATTTGAAACCTCGATTCCAAGCTTTTTCTTTATTTCGCTTGCTGTGAAGTGGCTTATTGCAACTATTGGTACCCCACTCTCGGAAAGCTTTGTTAGGCTTTCTTGTTCATGCTGATAGAGCTTTTTGCTTCTCCCTTCCTCGACAGAAGGGTCAGGAAAGCCGTGCTCAGTGACGACTAGTTTGTCTAGGTTTTTTACTGCGACACCGTCAAGAGAGCTGTTTACGTGTATGATGTCGTAGTTTCTTGATATCCATCTTAGGACAAGGTTTCTGAGGGATGTACGCTTCCCTGGCAGTGGAACTCGCGGGACAATTATCTGCTTTGCTGGTATATCGTATTTTTGGAGGCTAACGAGTGTAACTTGTGTTTTTCTAGCTAGTTCCCCGTAAAGCCCCAGGGTATAGTGTTCAATATGTGGAGTTGCAATTATCCTGATATTCATGGTATCGATCTCTATGTATTGTAAAAATAGAGAGGGATAAAAATGTTGAGAAGTCTAAATGTTTTCTAGTGGTGTTCCTCGTCTTCTTCTCGGGGACCTGTGGCTTCCTCGGCTTTTCCGGATAGGAACATTTCTATTGCTTCTTGCAGGGTCATCGTCTTTTTGCCCTCTGGGGGTGTCACGTAGTAGATCTTTATGCCGAGTTCTCTTAGCCTGTAGTAGGCTCCGTAGCCCGCTCCGAGCGATATGAGGGTGTTTACCCCCTTCTTTGCTAGTTCGTTGACTATTCCTACTCCCCTGCCGTGTGAGTGGGTTAGGAAGGGGTTCTGGAATATTTCGACTATTCTGTAGCTGTTTCCGTCTAGGTCGATAATCGCGAAGCTGGGAGCCCTGCCGAAGTGTGGCACTAGGAGGATTTTGTCCCCGGACTTAACAACTGGAACCGCTATCCTCATGTTCGTCGATGTGTGGTAGTCCTACTTTAAGAAATATTTTTCCATTTCTGAATAGACAGGAAGATTTTTGCGTCTACAGTTGGCTCGTGATCTGCTTTATCACCTTTTCTAGGTATGGTCGGAGCGTCTCGGCTAATCTGTCGCGGTCGCCCTCTAGGCTGGGCATCTCTTCCTGGTATGGGATGCTAGCT
>Ga0326760_1000207_pt1 | contig 34269 bp, 34 predicted proteins | sample GCREP_S_FD_207668 | JGI IMG/M metagenome (GOLD analysis project Ga0326760, IMG submission 207668) | Hot spring sediment microbial communities from Geyser Creek Basin, Yellowstone National Park, WY, United States - GCR.EP_S | ecosystem: Environmental > Aquatic > Thermal springs > Near-boiling... | reverse complement strand
CCCGAGATCAGGGTTAGGAACTACCCGCACGAGCTCTCAGGAGGTATGAGGCAGAGGGCTGTGATATCGATAGGTCTATCTAATAGGCCTAGACTACTAATAGCTGATGAGCCCACCACCAACCTAGACGTCACCGTTCAAGCACAGATACTCGACCTACTTAAGGACCTCCAGTCCAGGTACGGGATGAGTATAGTACTGATAACCCATAACCTAGGGATAGTTGCTGAGATGGCTCAGAGGGTCTACGTGATGTACGCCGGTAAGATCGTTGAGGAGGCTGAGACCGAGGAACTGTTCTACAGTGCAGAGCACCCGTATACTAAGTTACTCCTGAGGTCCGTCCCGAACCCGGCTAGGAGGATCGAGAAGCTTGAGAGTATCCCCGGTGTTGTACCGTCCCTGATAAACCCACCACCTGGCTGTAGGTTCCACCCGAGATGCCCCTACGCTATGGATATCTGTAGAACTAGGGAACCCCCTCTAGTGAGTGTAAGTAAGAACCATAGAGTTGCGTGCTGGCTCGTTGAGAGAAGGTGATGTACGTGGAGCCTCTAGTTAAAGTTGAGAACCTACGTAAGTACTTCAGCGTTAGGGGGTCCTTCACTAAGAAGGTTAAGGCTGTTGACGGCGTAAACCTGGAGATCTACCCGGGAGAGACTCTGGGTGTTGTAGGTGAGAGCGGGTGCGGTAAGACCACCCTAGGGAAGACCGTGCTAAGACTCTACGAACCTACATCTGGTAGGATACTCTTCGAAGGTAAGGACGTAACGAAGCTGAGGGGTGGGGAGCTTAAGGAGTTTAGGAGGAATGCCCAGATGGTCTTCCAAGACCCCCATACATCGCTTAACCCGAGGCTCACCATAGCTGAGACCCTACTGGAACCCCTCAGAGAGCACGGAGTAAACGTAGGTAACGCAGAGGAGTACTTAGCTAAGCAACTGGAAACTGTTGGGTTAGGTAGTGAACACCTCTACAGGTATCCTCACGAGCTTTCGGGAGGTCAGAAGCAGAGGGTAGCTATCCTAAGGGCTATAATACTCAGACCCAAGTTCGTGGTCCTCGACGAGCCCACATCGTCACTGGATGTATCAGTACAGGCTCAGATCCTAGAGCTACTGAAGGACCTTCAGAGAAGGTACAACCTGACCTACATGTTCATATCCCATGATATAGCTGTAGTTAAGTACATGAGCAACAGGATGGCCGTAATGTACTTAGGTAAGGTAGTAGAGGTCGGAGATTCTGAGAGCATCTTCAACGACCCCAAGCACCCCTACTCGATGATGCTACTATCATCAGTACCCATACCCGACCCCAGGCTATCTAGGGAAAGGAAGAGGGTAAAACCGCAGGGAGAACCCCCATCGCCTATAAACCCACCACCTGGCTGTAGGTTCCACCCGAGATGCCCCTACGCTATGGATATCTGTAGAACCAGGGAACCCCCGTTCTTTGAGAGCTCTAAAGGGCATATGGTAGCCTGCTGGCTCTACTCTAAGACTTAGTAAGCTGCGCTATCTTACGCAGGGCCTCACGGTCTCTGGATAGCTCTGAGCTAACTACGTAGTTCCTCACCAGCATATCTCCAACCACTAAAAGAGCCTGGGGTTTCCTTAGGTCTATTACGTAGAGTACCTTTACAACCTCGCTAACCCCACTACCGAGGAACTCCGCGAGCCTAGCTACGATATCTCTAGCTAGGGACGATGCTATCCCAGTACCAACACCCCTCTCGAACCCCCTCGTATCTCCTAGGACCAGCCTGGTTGGTGAGAGGAACCGCGAGAGGAGCTGTCTAGTGAATCCCGGGAACCGGGGCGCGGCTTCCGCAGACTCGCGGAGGAGCTCCAGGAGGTACTTAACGGAGTTCTCGAGCCCTTCCGGGCTGCAGTCGACAGGCTCTAGCTCCGGCGCCTCTAGGGGTATCCTATCGGTCAAGCTAACGGCTCTACCAGGTACCACTACGGAGGATAGCGCGCGGATAGCGTCCCGCCTACTGAATAGGTAGCTGATGGAGCAGTCAGAGATCAGCACCTCGTTACCCGGCTCCGGACTACCGAGTAGTAGCGAGGGGGCCCAAAGCACCACCTCCTCAGCCGTATTACGTATCGCGTACCTACCTAGAGAGGCCCTAATGTACCTCACCCTACAACCCCCTGGGAGAGTACTCAACTAGTTAGAAAACTACCACCTGGGGGGCTGTGGTGAGCTCGGCGAAGCCTAAGGAGGTCCTTACGTCGATCGATCTAGCGGTAGTGCTTAGGGAGTTGGGTAAGCTCTCTGGGTGTAGTGTTCGGAATGTTTACGTACCCCTAAGGGACCTCCTAGTGCTGGAGCTTAGGTGTGGAGATGACGTACTCTACTTAGTGGCTGAGGCGGGTAGGAGGATCCACGTAAGTAGGCACATCTTCACAACAGAGTCCCTAGGTGTTGCTAGGCAGTTCAGGAAGTTCCTAGATGGAGCGAGGCTCGTTGGTGTAGGTCAGCTAGGTCTGGAGAGGGTGGCTGTACTCGAGTTTGAGAGTGGTGGCAGGAGGCTCAAGCTCTACGTCGAACTCCTACCGAGGGGCATCATAGCCTTAGTAGACGGTGATGGTAGGGTTCTAGCTGTAAACAGGGGCCTGAAGGTTAGGGACAGGGAGGTACGCCCCGGTACTAGGTACGTGCCACCGCCAGCGCCTACCGATATCCTTAGAGCCAGCCCCGAGGACGTAGTCGCAGCTGCGAGGGGCTTCTCGGGTAACCTAGCGCAGTTCCTAGTAAGGGTCTTCGGCATACCCCCGGAGGTGGTTAACGAGGTCCTAGACCCTAGGGTGCGTACAGCTAAGGTTGCGGAGCTGGGCACCGACGTGGTCCTCAAATACGTTGATGAGGTCAGGGAGTTCATTAGGAAGGTCCTGGAGTCCCCTAGGCCGTGCCTCATCATATCCTCAGGTAGGCCCGTGGGCTTCCTACCGTTCACCCCGAGTAGGGTAGCCGAGGGCCTCGAGGTAGTGGAGTACAAGTCCATGAACCAGCTAGTCGAGGAATACTTCAGAGAGCTATCCTCCCACGAGCAGAAGCAGGCTGAGCTCGCGCGGATTAAGGAGGAGGAGGCTAGGGTATCTAAGACCCTGGAGGAGGCTGAGAGCGAACTTAGAAGGCTGGAGGAGTACGTAGCCGCCGTATCCAGGGAGTTGGAACTATTCGAGAGGAACTACCACGTCGTTGAGGAGATATGGGGGTGCTGCAGAAGGGCTATCAAGGACTGCGGCTGGGGCTGTCTAGAGAGATGCGGTCCGGTAGAGGGGAACCCGTCCGAGGGTTCGGTACTCATTAGGCTACCCGATGGTGAACTGAAGCTACTTGTGTATAAGGACCTTGTGGAGCAGTACAGCGAGCTTAGGGGTAGGTACGTCCACCTAACTGAGAAGTACGGGAGGGCTAGGGCTGTAGTTGAGGAGCTTAAGAGGAGGTTGGATGAGCTAGCTAGGCGTAGGGTCCTCCTGGAGGCCCTTAGGGTAAGACCTAGGAGGGTCTCCTGGTTCAGTAGGTTCCTGTGGGTAGAGACCTCAAGCGGCTTCCTAGCTATAGGGGGGCGCGATGCCTCGCAGAACGAGGTTATCGTTAGGAGGTACCTAGGGCCTAGGGACATATTCATGCACGCGGACATCCACGGAGCCGCGGTGTTCGTCATACTGACCCAGGGTCGTGAGGTAGGTGAGAGGGACCTCTACGAGGTAGCTACGCTGGCAGCATCCTATAGTAAGGCCTGGAAAGCCGGGCTCGCCTCAGTCGACGTCTTCTGGGTCTACGGAGATCAGGTTAAGCTAGCGGCACCCCCCGGGCAGTACTTACCGAGGGGCTCCTTCATGGTCTACGGGCAGAGGAACTACATTAGGGGGGTTAAGCTGAGACTTGGGATAGGGGTAGCATACTACGGAGACACCTACGACATCGTTATAGGTCCTCCAGAGCTAGTAGCCTCAAGAGCTGTTGCCTGGGTTGAGGTAGTCCCGGGGAATCTCGGTATTGATGAGATCTCCAAGGAGATAAGGGGTTACCTTGTTGAGAGATGCCCGGACGTGCGTGGACTCACCGTTAACAACATAGCCAAGCTAATACCGGGTAGGGCCTCTATAGTTAGGAAGGGCTAGGGCCTCTCCTCGACTTTAAAAGCCTTGGCATAGTCTAGTATACTGAATACGTATGCCGTCCCCAGTACCTGAGGGTCTATTCAAGTACGTGGACCTGGCGAACCTGAGGGGTATTCTAAGGAAGTACTTCAAGTCTCTCGGGGTGGAGGAGGTTGATGTAACTAACTCGGTTGGTAGGTTCCTAGCTGAGGACTTGACGGCTCCTAGGGACCTGCCGGAGTATGACATATCGCACGTAGATGGGTTCGCGCTGTCTTCCTGTAGCGGGCTATCGTATAGGTTGGTAGAGGGTAGTACCCTAGGTAGGTGCGAGGCTACCTACGTTAGGACCGGTGAGCCCGTCCCCGAGGGTACTGTGGCCGTGCTTCCAGTCGAGGCCGCCCGCGTAGTGGGGGGTGAGGTCATAGCTCCGAGGTTCCTGGAGGAGGGGTCTGAGATCATACGTAGGGGATTGGATGTAGCCAGGTCGGACATAGTAGCTAGGAGGGGCTCCCTAGTTACCCCAGCTAAGGCTAGACTCCTAGCTGAGCTGGGTCTCTCCACGCTCAAGGTGTTCGTCAGACCTAGGGTACTTGTAGTACCGGTAGGTACAGAGCTTGCTGAGGGCTCTAGAAGGGAGACCAGTAGCCTAGTCGTTAGGAGCATGTGCGAACCTCTGGCAGGTGGGATCACCGTATCCAAGCCCGTGGAGGACTCTACCGAGGTCATTAGGGAGGTGGTTGGGGTAGGTGTAGAGGAGTACGATGCTGTGGTAACAATAGGTGGTGCGTCACTAGGGGATAAGGACCTAACGTTCCGGACTGTAAGCTCTCTAGATGGTGTTGAGGTCCTAGTCAGGGGTGTAGCAGTTCAACCCGGTAGGGTGACGTCGCTAGTATCCCTACGTGGAAAACCTGTGGTACTGCTACCCGGGCTTATCCAGTCTACCGTATCCGGGGCTGTCTTCGTACTCCAGCCCCTACTTAAGGTTATGCAGGGAGGTGACCCAGTAGCCCACTACCTAACCGGACTACTAAGGCTAGGCCACGACTACACTTACAGGGGGAGGTTCACGGCCTTCACAAGGCTGAGGTTCGTTAAGCTGATCAATGAGGAGGAGGGTACTGCAGAGATTTTCGAAGCTCCTTCACCTGTGCAGAGACCTATAGCAGAGTCACATGGCTTCACCATTCTAGAGCCTGGGGTAGTTAAGCTAGCTAAGTACACCCTAATTAGGGTCTACAGAGCACCTGGACTATACTGAGGAACTCCTCCTAGTAAGTCGATCATAGCTTTAGAGGGGGTGTGCGGCCCCCTCCCACCCGGAGCTAACCCACTTCCGGACCTCTCCGCGCCGTCCTCTACCCGGTGACCCGTGAACGTCGACGTCGGGGGTTAGGTTGCTCCCTTCCGGGCCTGGCCAGGTTCCCCCCGCAAAGGCGGTAGACCCTCCCCTCCAGGAGGGCCTCCGCCACCGCCGACCCCACGGGGCGGGCTTCACCGCTGACGCGGAGTTCCGGGAGCGGGGATCTCCGGGTGGTACGGGTTACTGGCCCCGCCTTACGCCTTCGGCGAGGGGAGGCGGCGAACTCCCAGCCCTACCCGCACACCCCCGAAATACGTCAGTTAGGAGCTTATTAGCTACTTAACTCTCGCGAGTTCTACATCGACTCTTCCACGGTCTAGGTCTACCCTGGATACTGCGTAGTAGCCAACCATAGCTGGTCCAGGATTAACTACGGTGGTTCTACCAAGTGTAGAGACTCCGCGACTCTCGTGTACGTGTCCGCATACGTGTAGGAGGGGTTTGAACTCCTCTAGGAAGTTCCGCAATGCTTTAGACCCGACGACTTCTCCGCTGTACAACTTATCTACACCACTATTGTAGGGTGGTGTGTGGGTAAGTAGTATGTGGAGGGCTCTGGAAGACCTCCTCAACTCCTCGGAGAGTTTCTTAACGAAGTCGGCTATGTGGTACTCAGCTAGGTAGGGTATACCCCAGAAGCTAAACCCGATCCCACCACCTACCCCGGCAACCAGTAGGCCGCGTACATCGACTACGGAGGTGTGTAGTATAACGACGTTCCCCAGACTTAGGTTGAGGATCTCCGGAGGATCTACGTTCCCGGGAACAACTATAGTGAGGGGTAAGCTCTCCGATAGAAGCTCGAGAACCTCCCCGTAGCCCCCGCCGGCGTAGTTGGATAGATCCCCAGCTACGAGCGCTAGGTCGTAGTCGGAAGTCTTAACGATCCTTCTAAGTAGGGATACCCTACCGTGTATGTCTGAGAGTAGTAGAGCTAGCACGACGATCCCCGGAAGCTTATAACCTGAGGTTAAAAGAGCTCCTACGATGAGGGTTAGGTACCTCTGCGATAGGGTTATCGAATACTACTGGAGTAGGATAAACCCCCAGAACTTCACAGCACTTACAGCTCCCAGAGACCCTTACTACATCCTAATAGCTACGATACTATCTCAGAATACCAGTGACGTAAACTCCTCTAGAGCACTAGCTAGGCTTATCGAGGTAGTTGGGGTACCGGTAGATGTGGGGAAGATACTTGAATTAGGGGTTGAGAGACTAGCCGAGCTTATAAGGGTTTCGGGTCTTCACTACGCCAAAGCTAGGACAATCCTACAGTTACTGAGGTCCTTAAGTAGGGAGGAGCTTGAGTATGATGAGCCGGAGCTACTGAGAACTAAGCTACTGAAGATACCGGGTATAGGCTATAAGACGGCGGATGTATTCCTACTTATGTACAGGAACCACCCCATATTCCCTATTGATACCCATATAAGGAGGGTTCTACATAGGTACGGAACAGTAGACCTCAGAGAAAACTACGAGAGAGCAAGGAGGCGCGTAGAGGAGGAGCTACCTAGGGAGGCTAACTACCTACTCAAGGCACACCTTAGTCTAATACAGCACGGTAGATCCACCTGCAAGGCCAGGAAGCCCCTATGCAATACGTGTATAGTAAACCCGGAGTGCCTCAAGAGGTTATAGACCGTAGCCATCCTCATAACTATCTAGGAAGCTATCTACGGTAATCTAAACCTGGGAAAACAGACGAGGAGGCTGCTTAAAGCCTACGAGGAGGTCTTTGAGGAGAGGGTCTTCCATAGGGTGTTTTAAATGGTTTGCAACTGAAAGCCTCGCCCTTTAGGGTAGAGAGGAGGTCAGAACAGTACACCTCCAGCACTTAAGGCTAGGGGTTTTAGCGAGTTTAAAACTGTGCGTAGAGCTAGTACCATGATAGGTGTAGGTACAGAGAGGTAGTCTAGAGGTAACCAAGGAGGTGCTACCGGTAATGCCGTGGAGGTACAACGAAGGCCCCAAGTGCCCTAAATGCGAGAATAGGGCCGCTGTCCTAACTGAGAGAACGGTCTCCAACGGTGTAGCTATCGTGAGGTACACCCTAAAGTGCTCTTCGTGCGGGTTTAGAGAAGTCCTACAGGAACTAACAATAGCTAGAACGGACGGAGGTGTAAGAATTAGAGTAGGTGCACTAGGGTAGTATTAAGGATCCGTTTTTACCTTTCGATTGCTGGATCTCGCCACCCGGTTAATCCCGAAACACTAAGTTTATGTAGGATGGAGTATTACGGTGGTCTCACTCAGATAGAGTTCAGAACACCGGGTGTAGCGGGCCCGCCGGGATTTGAACCCGGGACCTACGGGTTAAAAGCCCGCCGCTCTACCTGGCTGAGCTACGGGCCCTACCCCCTCTAAGTAGTAATGTGCTACAGCTTAAAAGCTTCGGGAGAGCCCTTAGTTGCCGTTTCGAGTTCCATATAGGTTTAATAGCTTGATGTCGCTCCCTTGCCTTGATTAGTGCTAGGTATCGGTAAACGTCTAAAGTTCTAAGGTAGGTGTATGGGTTAGATACCCAAGATGCGGGGTCTCCTAGGTGGTCCTGAACACCCCCAAGCCCGGTGAGAACCCGAGTGGGATGTGGAGGGATAGAGATGAGGCCATGATCACATAAAACACATAAGAGCTGAACCCCTAACGGGGGAATCTGGTGGGGGGCTTAGCTAGGTGCTTATTAGTTCTTATCCACGTGGTATTTGCTGGTAGGTCGTAGGGAATGGGTAGCCCTAGCGTAGTTAAGCTCCCTCCGAGACTCTACGATATTGCGGTACTCTTAGCTAGATTTAGGTCCCTACCGGTCTCGGAGCTAGCGGTAGCCCTAGGGAGGAGGGAGCAGGATGTAATGAGGGATCTGGCTGAGCTTGAGGCCAGGGGCTTTATCAGGGTCTTAAGGAGGGAAGTCCGCGTAGCTGAGGTAAGTGATAGTGGTAGGAGGTACCTCGATGTAGGTTTACCGGAGGAGAGGCTTGTTGAGGTGCTCCTCAAGACTGGTAGGCTAAGCTTTAGCGACCTCAGAGGGCTGGGCATGGCTGAGGATGAGTTAAACGCAGCTATAGGGATTCTGAGGAGGTGCGGAGTTGCTGAGATAGGTAGGGAGGGTATTACACTGAAGTCGGAGAGAGTTAGGGCCCTTAATGAGTATGTTGAGAGGGTTAAGGGTAGGCTCAGGGAGTACCTGAGCCCTAGGGAGTTTAAGGATGAGGAGATCGATAGGGAGCTGAGGAGGAGAGGCCTTATCTCAGTTAGGGAGGTTAAGGACTTAAGGGTTGAGGCTACGGAGGTTCTGCTCTCAGTAGCTAGCTCACTCACTAGAGGAGAGGTAGTTACGGTAGTAACCCCGGAGGTGATATCACTAAGTAATTGGGACCACATAGAGTTTAAGCCCTTTGACCTCAGCGTTGAGCCCCCGAAGCTTAGGCTAGCTAGAAAGCACTTCTTCGTCGACATCATAGACTACATGCGGGAGGTGATGGTATCCCTAGGGTTCGAGGAGGTTAAGGGACCTCACGTAGAGCTTGAGCTGTGGAACTTCGATGTACTCTTCGTACCGCAGTACCACCCATCGAGAAGACCTACCGATGTTTACAGAATTAAGGGAGGGGGTCAGGTTGCTGTTTTAGGCGGGGCACCGGTCAGTCTAGTTAATGAGGTTAAGAGATACCACGAGGCATTTGCTGGGTATACGTGGGACCAGGAGAAGGCACTTAGGCTGATACTGAGAACTCACTGTACGGCTGTATCTGTTAGGACACTATTCGAGCGTGGGGAGGGGGAGTACAGGGTCTTTACGATAGACAGGGTGTTCAGACCGGATACCCCAGATCCGACGCACTTAATGGAGTTCCACCAGCTGGACGGCATCATGGTCGGTAGGAACATCTCGTTCAAGGATCTCCTCCAGTTCTTCAGGGAGTTTGCTAGAGCCCTAGGCCTAGGTGAGGTCAGGTTCAAGCCAGCCTACTTCCCCTTCACAGAGCCCAGCGTCGAGGGTTACGTGAAGCACCCTAAGCTAGGGTGGGTTGAGGTACTCCCAGGGGGTATGTTCAGGAGGCAGGTCCTAGAGCCCTTAGGTCTCCACGGGTATAACGTAGCGGCCTGGGGTATAGGAGTCGATAGGATAGCTATGATACTACTGGGTATAGATGACATAAGGGAGCTGTACAGCGATGACATTAGGGAGGTGGAGATACGTAGACCACCTAAGGTGGTACTAGGTGCCGGTGGTCTCAGTTAGACTGTGGGACCTCGAGAGACTAGTTGGGAGGAGTATAGACCTCGAGGAGCTCCGCAGACTAGCAGACTTCCTGAAGTTGGAGTTTGAGGAAGTACGTGGGGATAGCATAACCTTCGAAGCACCTCACGATAGGCTAGACCTTTACTCAGCCGAGGGGTTGGCCAGAGCCATCGTACTACTACTGGGACTTAAGAAGCCGACAGTCTATCCAGTAGGCTGGAGTTCTATACATGTAGACGCTAGGGGGGCTCCGAGGTACAGGCCCTACGTAATGGTAGTGGTAGTTAGGGGGGTGAAGCTGGATGATGAGGCTATTAGCCAGCTATTCCAACTACAGGAGAAACTCCACCTAACCCACTGCGGAAACAGGGAGCTGGTATCCATAGGATTGTACGACTTAGACACCATAAAGCCCCCAGTGTACTACAGAGCCGTAGCTACCGCGGAGTTCAGACCACTGGGCTATTCTACCAGCATGAGTGCCGAGACCATACTCGAGACTACCGAGAAGGGGAGGCTATATGGTCACCTAGTTAGAAGAGGTAAGTACCCCCTACTGGTAGACTCTGCTGGGACAGTACTCTCCCTACCCCCCATAATAAACTCCGAGGACACTAGGATAACTGAAAGGAGTAGGAACATCCTAATAGATGTAACCGGTACAGAGCCTAGGTTAATGGCCTCCGTCTTAGCTACCATGGCTTTAGCCGTCTACGAGCGTGGTGGTGAGGTCATAGAGGTAGCTAGGGTAGTAAGTCGGGAGGAGCTCGGTGAGATGCTCTTCAGTACTCTACTGGGTCGGGAGCTCATCGTCGGCCTTAGAAGGGTCGAGAACCTAATAGGGGCTAGCCCAGGTCTAGAGAAGATCCCAGAGTACCTAGAGAGGTACGGTTACAGAGTACTTGAGGTAACGGAGAGTTACGTTAAGGTCTGGGTACCTCCCTACAGGGTCGACGTTATAGACGAGGACGATATCGTGGAGGACATAGCGATCTCCATGGACTACAACGCTATAGGGGGGTACCTGGAGGTCCCCGCAGCTAGGGGTTCGGTACACCCGCTGGAGAGAGTTACGAGGTTCGTTAGGGATATATTGGTGGGTATGGGCTTTACCGAGGTCGCCAACTTCATACTTACAGACCCCGACTACCTTACCTCACTGGGTTACGTAAGGTTTACCGAGATTGAGAACCCTAAGATGCGTACGTACTCGGTTCTAAGACCATCACTCCTCCCCTCAGTACTAGCCACCGTATCTAGGAACGTTAAGAAGTACGGTCTACAGGATCTTAAGGTATTCGAGGTCGGTGACGCGGTGGACCCCGATAACCTAACTACGTCTAGGAGGGTTTCAGGGTCCATCTACGGTTCCGGCGTAACTCTCACGGATGGACTAGCTACGGTCAAAACACTTCTCGAAATCCTAGGGATTAAACCCGTCTTCGAACCCTTCGATGGTCTACCTATAGCGATACCTGGGAGAGCCGCTAAGGTAGTAGTCAAGGGCATTACCACAGGCTACGTTGGAGAGGCCCACCCCAGGGTACTGAAGCTCCTAGAACTCAGGGCACCACTAGCCTTCTTCGAGATCTTAATTAGCGAACTCCTAAGGGTTCTTTAGACTACTCTCAGACCCCACTACCCTCTACATAGCTACTGCTATACTTCAGGTAACTACGTATACCCTCTACTAGCTCTCCAACCCCCTCAACCACCTTTATAATCCTCAGGGTCGGGTAGTCCGGAAGGCTTAGGTCTACTTCGTAATTCACCTTGCCCCGCAACCTACTGAGTAGCGTCATAGCGTCCCTAAATATCTCGGATGCGTCTGCGTACTCCTCCTCTGTGGAGGATGCAGAGGGGAGGGGTATCGAGGTCTCAACTATGAGCACTCCCTCGCCCTCACCCACCTCCACGAGGGCTCTCCCAGCACGGAATCTTAGCTTCTCTTCTAGTTCGAAGGGATACCCACAGCTCTCAAAGACCTCTCTGAGGGCTTTAAGGGCTTTCACCGGACATTACCCCCCATTAGTTGCGTTAGATAGGTTATATGTAGCCGTAGCACTATCTACACCTTATGGGTGGAGTAGGCTGAAGTACGTACTAGAGCTACCGCCGTTTAGCAAGAATTTTGTCGATAGAGTAGCTCCTAGAGTGGGTGGGATTTTCGACGCGGTCTTCGTACCTAGTGCTCCAGCTGGGGTACCCCTTCTAGATGGCCTGGCTACTAGCGTCTACCTAAGTACGAGCTTCGGGTTGAAGACGATATTCAGTATTAGGCTTAGGGATTTAAACCTCAACCACGTGCTAGAGAAGGTGAAGGTAGCCGAGGAGTTCGGTCTCTACGGTGTCCTACTTACCCAGGGGGATCCCCCGAAGTACGGTACAAGCCGGAGTGAGCTACTTAGTGAGGAGGTTATGCAGTACATCAGGAAGATGGGTATTAGAGTTAGACTAGGACTAGTTGTGAGCTTAAGGTACCCCATAGAGAGTATAGTTAGGAGACTGGAGCACAAACCCGACTTCGTTTTCGTAATACACTACGGACCTAGTAGTAGAGAGAAACTGGGGGAAGTATGTGGGGTAGTCTCTAGAGCATCGAGCGAGGTCTACCCGTTCCTACTTCTAGGTGTAGGTAAGAGTAAGGGGGTGTTCGACAAGCTTAACCAGGAGTACTTTACCTTAAGTGATATTCACGAGATACTCGAGGAGCTCCGGGGTCTTGTTAGTGGTGTGGTCATATCCTCACCTCTAGATGTAGAGAAGGTGGTGGAGTTCTTCGAGACTATGGGGATATTCTCCACTAAGGATATTAACCGTAGCTAGCTCTGCTAAAGTAGTTCTTTAAACCTGCTACCGCAACTTTATGGGTAGGCGTGACTAGGGTATGGTAGGAGCCAACTCTGGGGGGAGGTTCAGGTGCTGTGTATGTGGTAGGGTATTCCCCAAGGGTCAGGGCATAGTGGTTGCGCTATCCGGTGGAGTACTGGCATTTCATAGTAGTAAGTGTGCAGCTAGGTTCCTGAGGCTACTACTCGATTCGGGCTCGAAAGAGGTGATGAGTACCGCCCTTAGACTAGCTAGGGAGCTCGAGTCTAAGCTAGTCGAGGCCCAGGAGAGGAGGGCTAAGAAGATTTAGCTGGAGGGCTTTCTAGCAACTATAACAGCAGGCTTCAGACCCTCTGGGGTCGGTATTGCCAGGAGCTTAGATTTATATACCTCAGCCTTCCTTACCGGGTAGATCTTCTTAGCGCGGGCCATCAGCTCCACGGCTAGGTTACCGAGTACCACGGCCTTAACGAACTCGTTGAATGTATTCTTCTGAGCCCACTCACTCAGGGTTTGGAATATGATCTTCCTTATAGCTCTCTTGTGGCTGGCGTTACAGTTGTACGCAGTTAGGACTAGGCCGGTAACCCTGAGGACGTAACCATCGCTCGTCGTTACGTCGATTATTCCCGCAATCTTCGAGGACTTCCTCCTAATTATGGACTTAACGTAGTCCCTTGAAAGTTCGTGTCCCTTAAACCTAGTGTAGACTACGAGGTTAGTTTCGTCATAGCTGTAGACCTGGAAGTACAGGTGTATGTAGTGCTTAGTAAAGTCTCCAGTTAGATCGAAGAGGGTAGTCTCAATAACCCTACCGAGGAGCTTCCACCCCTCGTCAGCCGGTATAGTACCTATAGGTATACTATTAAAGGCCTCTGGAGCTAGTACGGTGTACCACTTCTTAGCCCTCCACTTACCCCTTACAGCAGTTGACACCCCTCTCGCCTTAGCTTTAAGGCACAGCTATGCTTAAAAGCTTATCTCGGTACCCGGCTTGACCAACCCAAGGTACCTAGTCTAAGGCCCTGGGAATACTGTACATCAGGAGTAGTAACTCACTAACTATAGACGCAAGAGTCAGTAGGTCCTCAGTAGAGCAGGTGGGGCAGGTTACTTCATACACTAGGTAGTCGCCCTCTACACGGTTCACAAGCCTAAAGCCCCTAGGCGCTGACACGTCATCAGGTTTCAGAGCTACCGAAAGAGCCTCGGCAATTCTCCTCCCTAGGTAGACCCTAATTGTCACGGCTATCCCTATGTGAATACCGCCCCCAAGAACTTTAGCCACCCGACAACTGTTTTAAGTTTTACTCTAATGACATTCTCCTGCTACTACTACGTGGACTCTGCTTGGTTTTCACATAGGTTTAATAGGTTTAAAGGGTTGGTGCTGCCACGTTGATGAGCTACCCTGTGAGGCTCTGAGGGTAGCTCCAGGAGCTCAAGATGTGGGGTCCCCAGGGTGGCCCTGAACGCCCCTAAGGCGGATGCAGACCCAGGGAGCGATGCGGGGGAAGGAGATGAGGCGATGACCATAAAACAACGTAAACTCACATAAGAGCTGAACCCCTCACCTTTAATACATACACTTAAGTTTTGAAAGTAGGTACCTAAATCGGTGAGTAATCCTATGAGGAGTGAAGAGCCTGAGGTTATTGAGGCATTAAAATGAGGGCTCTCCCGAGGGTGGCATTAGGAAGTTCGAACTCTTAATGATCCGCACTGCTGTAGGGAGACTTGGTAAGGTGAAAAATATTGAAGAGCGTTCTTAGAGTTACAAAGGTGAACGGAAGTGTTCTTGAAGAGATGCTGCAGGAGCGGTTGACATTGTATTGAAGTGACTAAACTCGGATGGGAGCCCCGTATTGTTAGGCTCGACGAGAGCCCATAAAGTGTGGGTGAGGCTAGCGAACCCACATCGAGGTGCAACTCATTAAGTACCGCCATCGGGGAAACGTCAGATCCGTGTAGTGCTACGGAGTTAAAGCTTATAATTCAGCTTTACCTAAGTGATTTCGGTGGGCCGGTAGCTCAGCCTGGAAGAGCGCTCGGTTGGCATCCGAGAGGTCCCGGGTTCAAATCCCGGCCGGTCCACCATACCTACCTAGTTTTCCCTGTACTGCTAGGGCGGGGCGGTACTATTTGCGTATAGCCCTTAGGAAGGTGGGGTAGTGTGCGGGTCTTGGAGAGGGTCAGGGGCTCCCTGAGTACGCAGCAGATGCTTGAGGAGTCCTCCCAAGTCTTGAGAGGGGCTATTGAGGGTAGGAGGTACGTACTGGTGACCTCTACCGGCATGTTTAGAGGTTTGGGGAGGTACCTAGCACAGCTAGTTAACTCCCTAACCTCCTCTAGTGCTTACTATGTAGAGCCCTACGAGCTTACCTACTATATAGCCCCCTACGATGAGGGTAGGGAGGTGGATGTCCTAGTTACCGCTACACCCGACGGCTACTCGGACCTATACATACTCCTCGACCAGCTCATCCTAACAGGCCACAGAGTGACGGTACTCTCAGGAACCCTCCCGGAGCAGCTTAAAAGTAGGTTCAGCTACGTAGACTCCGTTGAGGTACCCTGGGACGAGCTCGGCTTACTTAGGCTAGTTCAGCTACTAGCCTACTCAGTAGCTAGCTTAGGTAGGAGGGATCTGCAGAGGAGGGCTACGAGGATTTTAGATGAGTGTAAAACTCTCCATACAGTAGTTGAGGAACTTGTTGAGCGGTATAGGGAGGAGCTTAATGCCTTGAGGAGTACCTTAGTTAGACCTCACGTAGTTACGTATACCCCAACCATGGAGGTAGCAGCCCAGCTACTGGTGTACGGCTCTGATAGGAGCTTAGCTGTACTAGCCGACCTACCCTCAGTACACGCTTACCTAAGGAGGGTATCGAGGGATGTGCTGGCCTTCACAACAGATGTCGAGGTCTACTCCCTGAGGTACCACCTAAGTAGGGTGGCTGAGCTAGGTGGTAGAGTGGTTGAGCTAAGACTTAGGACAGACCCCCTAACAGCCCCCCTCTACGCCCTTATACTAGTCTACTACGTAATCCTTGGGGGTGCTCAATAGACCTAGCACTACTTACGGGTGCTACCGGGGTACTGGGTAGGAGACTAGCTCAGTGCCTATCTAGGAGCTATAGACTGGTACTACACTATAGGAGTTCTGAGAGTGTCATCGAGGAGCTCCTCAAGGACCCCAGTGTGCGGGAGTCCACAGTTAAGGTGATTAGGTGGGACTTCGGTAGAGGGGGTCTAGACTCCTTTATAGGGGAGGTACTATCAGTAGGTGTACCTAGGCTAGTAGTTCTCTCGGCATCCTACTACGACTCAACCCCCCTTACAGGTATAAGCGAGGACTTAGTAGACTACTTACTCAAGGTTAACTTAGCCACACCCCTCTACATAGCTGTAAAGCTGGGTACTGCGATGAGTGAGGGGTTGATAGTCTTTCTGACAGATATGGTTGCTATAGAGGATCGCTGCGTTTACGTAGGTCTAAGACCGTCGTTACCCTACGTAGCCTCCAGGAGGGCTCTGACGGCTGTAGTAAAGTACCTAGCTAGAGAGCTGGCACCTAAGGTACGGGTAGTAGGTATAGCAGTAGGCTGGGTAGATAACCCGCGGGCTAGTAGTAGGCTAAGGCAGAGAGCCTTAAGCTCCATACCTACCGGCCGCTTCGTAGAGCCTGAGGAGATCTGCAGTCTAATTAAAACAGCTACAGAGCTCCCTAACCTCAACGGCGTCTTCCTAGAGCTAAGTGGGGGTCTTTAGCTGACACCATTTCTCAGTAGATGACGGGGAGTCGGAACCAGCAAACATGAAGAACGGTGAACCGCCACCTACTCTCAGCGGTCCTTGTACTAACCACCCCCCAGCTACGGGAGTGTGTTACCACCGTACAACTGAAAGCTACCCTTTAGGACGGTAGGAGGTTAGCTAGTGGCTCATCCCATCCTAATCACCGAAGGTGTCTCTTGGAATCTCCCTCACCTAGCTCATTGGATAATTCAGCTAGTACCAGTTACAGAAAACCCTATAAGTACTTCTCAAGGCCACCCCCTTATAAGCCTCCTAAGCTGTAGACCGTGGTACCTGCGGTGAGTAGAGTACTAGCTACAGTACTACTTGGGGTGTTTAAGGGGGAGAGGTTTGGCTACGCACGTACAGCAGTTATCGACGGGCTTAACATCTCGTTCTTAGTAAGACCTATAGCCGAAGACATTAGGTGCGTGGAGAGGGTTGAAGATCTTGAGGAGGTGACCCTATTGATCGAGGGCATAGGCACCTTCCTCCTAGATTCGGTGTGCGTTGTGGATAGAGCAGTACTTAACGGCTACGAAATACCCTACACAACAGTCTTCCACGTAGCTAGAATACTAAGCGGTTCAGAGGAGTACGAGGCCTACATAGGATCAGACATTATCAGGTACTGGCACCTATACCTAGACCCCCTCACCAACACTGTAAGGAGTGCTATAGGTAAGAGGGTGCGCTGGAGTACTTAGCTGGAGTACTCAGTCAAATGCCTTAACATCACGTCTCAGTGCCGGAGGAAGTCATCACGGCGGGTCGTAGCGTGGGTTACACATCACTACTCAGCGCTTATAGACCCATCTCATCCCTAGGTACTACTAGTGTTGAGAGCTTTTATAGAATCGCTCACCCCGGATTCTCATCTACATCAGTACCGGTTCATGCCTTCTCGTCGTACTTGAGGAACTTCTCAACCGCCCCTCGTAGGTAGCTACTTCACCAGCTTGTCTGGGGCAAGACCTCTCATCCACATCAATAACCTAGACAGACAAGCCCTCTCCCGATCATTAACTTCCGAGTAACCCCAACCCCACACCGAGAACTAAGCTCTTTGAATAGAAATGAAGAGAGATTTAGAAGCTACTAACCTAGTCCCCTAGTGATGGAAGCTAGGAGTCTGCAGACTTCCGGTTGTAGTTCCGTTTGTCCCTAGATGCTCACCCTCATCAGTCTACATTCATTGCACCTAGGGACTTCCACCTCGTCCACACCTCATGGGCGATCAGCATGGGGTCATGGGCGGCCGTCGAGCCCAACGGCACGGGGCTCCCATCTAGGTTTAGCCCGCCCGGGCTCGGGGCAGGGCCCCCATCGCCTAGGCGGGCCCTGAGGAGTAGACAGAAACAGAGCTTATAAATCTAACCCCTAGCCATCAACTACGAAACAGCCCAATCCCATACCGTCTCGACTAGGAGTGTAGGTGACGGCTTCCCGCATTAAAGAGCGAAGTCTCTAGCAAGTGGTGAGGACTAGGGTTTCTACTATGTAGAGATATTCAACCACAATTCTCTGCTTAGTTTTCAGACCTACCCGCATCCCGCGATGGACTTGGGGGCGGTTACAACTGAAAGCCTCGTCTTTTAAGGTGGGGATGAAGGGGAAGCCTATAAGCTCTTTGATGTTTTCATGATTGCCCCCAAGCTCCCTACATCCATCCCACTTAAAGGAAGTTTGTTGTGGAACGAGGACTTAGTAGTTGAGGCTCTAACTCCTGGAGGAGGTTTATATACTCTAGGCCGTGAGCTAGGGTCGGAGCTCGCTGTGGTTAAACTGGTGTACTCGAACTTGAGGAAGAAGGACGTTAAGAACTTCGTAAGTACGTTCTGCTCGAAGTATCAGAGGTTGTGTGCAGTGCTTGGAGTTGGGGAGAGCTCTGAGGGGCTTAGGGTTGTCTACGAGGATGTGGAGATCTTCGCTATAGGGGGTATCCCGCTGGCATTTAGGCTTAGGGAGGAGTTCGTACCGACCCTAGTTGCGGTTAAGACTGCCGGGGTGGGCTCTACCCACTACGCGGTGGTTGATGAGGGTGCTGTTAAGCATATACTGAGAGGTGCTGACGTTATGGCCCCCGGGATCGTTGAGGTGAGCGGGTTCGCCGTCGGTGATGTGGTAGCAGTGTGGGCTCCGGGTAAGGTAAGCCCAATCGCGGTTGGTAAGGCTTTGATGAGCTCCGAGGAGGTACTGAGGATTAGGAGAGGTAGGGCTATAGAGAACCTCCACTACGCCGGTGACAGGATCTGGGAGGCGTCCCTGGAGGTCATCAAGAGGTTTAGCGGAGGATAAAGGCTTTTAAGGTACCTGGGAATTATGTGGGGAGAGCTCTAGATGAGTGACGCAGCTCAGAGACTACTTGGGGAGAACCTGGGTCAGGACGTAATGGTTAAGCTCAGGTCTAACGAGGTTGTCCGGGGTAGGTTGAAGAGCTTCGACCAGCACCTGAATATAGTCCTGGAGGATGCCTACGAGATAGTGGAGGATAAGCCCAGGAAACTCGGGACGGTGGTTATCCGGGGGGAGAACATAGTACTGATAACACCGGTAGCTAAGAGGTGAACCTAGGTGAAGGGCACCCCATCGATGGGTAAGAGGAGTAAGGGTAAGACCCACATAAGGTGTAGGAGGTGCGGTAGGCACGCCTTCAACGTAGCTAAGGGGTACTGCGCTGCCTGCGGCTTCGGTAGGTCTAAGAGGTTGAGGAGGTACTCCTGGTCCTCTAGAAAGGTAAATAGGATTAGGATTAGGTAGGAGAGGGCTTGCCGTTCACCCGAGAGTGGTTGTTTATGGCACTTTAGGGTCGCTTAGCACCACCCCCGGGCTCCTCACGGCACGGTGCTGAGCCGCGCACCGCGGTTAAGCTGCGGGTCTTGGGACTCGGCACCCACTACCTTAATAGTTGAGCAGTAGGTTTATAAACCTAAAGGTATATACCAGGTATATACCCTAGTAGCGGGCTAAAAGTGAGCTACGTAACTATTGCGGCGGGTTTTAACGCATCTGGTGGAAAATGCGAAGCTCCTATTATCGACTGCGTGGCTCTTCAAAGTGGCCACACATAGGCTATTTAATATCGTTAAGCAATCTTCCGCCCTCCCAGCCTCGGACATAGGCTGGAAAAGCACGTTCTATAAGACTGTCTACAACGTGATACCAAATAGGAGGTACTCCTATGGAGCGATTACACTAGTTAGAAGTGTTTACGAATCGTGCAGACAGCTTGGCATAGACCTTAGGAGTGTCGAACTGTCTGGCTGGCTGATGTTTCAGCAGAGTGAGAAGGAGTACCCGCCCAGGAGCATAACGCTTAAAAGACCGAGCGAAGTAGAAGTCACAGTCTTCAGCTTCAGCAAGGAGAGTGAGAGAATGGCTCTAAGAGTCAGCACGTCAGGTGCCTACAAGAAGTTGCTCGACGCTATCCTCAGGGAGAGGCAACCGTATATGCCGAGAATATACGTGAAGTCTTGGAATACCGGAGATGGGAAGCTGTATGTTAGAGGGGAGCTACAGATAGCGATACCTGTGGGTTTCTACTACAGCCACGCGACCAGAGTTAGAGCAAATAATGGCAGACTCTATGGCGGTGTAGACGTAAATGTAGACAGGGTAAACCTAGCGGTAGTCGATGGTGATGGGAGGCTCAGAGACACCTATACCTTCTGGTTCGAAGAGGCTTCCAGAAAGGGTTGCGATAGGCACAGGGCTAGGAGCATTATCGGTATGAAAGTCCACGAGATGCTGGAGTACGCATACAACCACGGAGTCAGAGTACTGTTCCTCGAAAACCCAGAGGTTCTGGGAAAGCTAAAGCTTCTCTGGGTTAGGAGCAACGACAGGAGGCGTGAGAACTACAACTACAGGGTCTCGGTCTTTAGGAGCTCTGTCATCGAGATGGTAGCCCTGAAGGCACCGCTATACGGCATAGAAGTCAAGTACGTAGACCCAAGAGGCACAACAAACTCCAGGGAACACGACGAGATAATGAAAAGGTATAGGCTAGACAGGCACACAGCATCAGCATATCTCATAGCCCTAAAAGGACTTAAACAACCCTAGCCCACCTTATTTACGGAAACAGCCCCTTAAGAAGCTGATCCTGGACGTCCTCAAGACTATTAGGGGGACGTCCCTAGTAGAGCTAGCCGAGATGATCGTTAGGGAGTCCGGTGTTAGAAGGATATCGATAAGGGTTAGTGAGGTCGACGTCGATACGGTAAGCCTTACCATATCCCTAGTGTCGGTAGCTCTAGGTGTAGCTGTACTCACCGCAACTCTAAGGCGGGGCCTTAGCGTAGGTATCCTCAACGCAGTCACCATGGCTGTGCTCTTCACTGCGGTAGGTCTATCCGTAGATAGCGTAGGCCCTCTTCTAGGGGGTACTTCATAGGTATGACCCTAGGGCTAGCTAGGTCCTCGGGGGACCCCCTCCTTAGGGTAACTAGTCACGTAGAGGCAATAGCTGATAGCCTGGAGGTAGTGAACAACCTCATTACGTCACCCCTGGTATTCACGTACGTAGGCTACGCAGTTAGCCCAGCATCGGCAGACCCGGTACTGGTGGTTGCTGGACTAGCAGGAGCTGTAGCCGGGAAGGTAGCCGTAGTAGCAGTACTCAGTAGGACCGGGCTACTACGCGTCTTCTCCAAGACCGAGGTAGCCTCCCTAGTTGCAGTTAGGGGAGCATTAGAATCAGCCATAGCCCTAACAGCCCTTAACCTAGGTGTGCTAAGCACTAGGGAGTTCTCCTCACTGGTACTCACAGCACTCCTTACCTACCCACTAGCAGCAACCACACTAGTACTCCAGAGAGTCAGTAATCAGAGGAGAGGTCTACACCGCTAGGTCCTTGCAATGAGATTGGGGTGTTAATGAGGTGCGGGGGGTGGGATTCGAACCCACGCAGGCCTACGCCATCGGGGCCTCAGCCCGACCCCTTTGACCTGGCTCGGGCACCCCCGCACCATAGAAACTAGGTAGAGTAGAGAGTAATAAAGTTTATAGGATGCGTGTCTCTGAGCTATAGACCGGTACTTTAGGTTGTTCATTTATCTAGAGGTTTCTAAGGTATATCGGTGTCGCGGTGACGATAGTCCACAGAGTTAAGGCTATAGGCTTCACCGTTTCCGCCCTCATGCTGACCCTCTCGTTAATTGCCTTAACTATCGGGGTCCTGGGGTACGCACTCTCTGCAGATCCGTACACGGCTAGCACTGGTGTTAGGATGGTCGTCGTATCCTCCCTAGCTACTATAACCTCTCTGTTAGTCCTCCTGGTATGTAGGGGGTTTATTGTAACGGAGTTACTAGATGCCTACATAGTGGTCTCAATTTTCTGGTTACTAGCGCCTCTGTTTTCTACAACTATATACCTCTACACAACCGACCTAACCCCTCTCGACGCGTTCTTCGAGTCCCTAAGCGGCTTCTCGGGGACGGGGCTTAGCGTTATTAGCATACCTGAGTCCTACCCACCCATAGTCCTGATGTGGAGGGCGGTAACTCAGTGGGTTGGTGAGCTAGGTATTGTGGTGGTCTCCGGTGCTCTATTCCCGTTCCTACATAGAGCTATAAGGAGCATCTACGTAGCTGAGAGAGGGGTTAGGCTAGTCCCATCGGTAGTCGAGACAGCTAGGAGGCTATCCCTGATATACCTAGTGTACACAGTAATAGGTACTGTACTCCTAATCGCGGTAGGCCTCGACCCATTCAACTCCCTAGCACACTCCATGACGGCCATAGCTACTGGTGGCATGTCAACTCGTTCCGAGAGCCTAGGCTACTGGTTTAGGGGTAGTAACTACGCGTTACTCGTAGCAGCATCGGTACCCATGGTCCTAGGAGCCCTTAACTTCTCAGACCTCTACAATCTAACTGTAGGTAGACTCAAGGACTTCGCGAGATCCGTTGAGGTTAGAGGCTTCCTCGCAGTACTCGTAGCACTATCAGTCCTCCTAGCAGTAACCTCCCTAGTCTACGGCTTCGTGGATAAGCTCCCCGTATGGCTGTTCCACCTAGTATCAGCCTTAACTACTACAGGCTTCTCCGTCACCCCACTAGGTGAAGACCCGGACATTGTGAAGGTAATTACCGTAGTAGCTATGGTCGTAGGTGGAGCAACATTCTCAACAGCTGGCGGGATAAAGATGAGGAGGGTAGCCATAGCCTTAAAGAGCATAGTGTGGGAGATGGTCGAACCCTCACTACCCAGGGCGGTCGTACTAGTTAAGAAGGTCGGTGGGGACGTAGTTAGAGACGATGAGGTGAGGTCAGCTCTTACCTACGTATTCCTCTACCTAACCACGCTCACCGCGGCTTCGGTAGCCCTACACATAGCTCTAGTGGGCTCAGGCCTAGCGGGGTTTAGCTACCTGGACTCACTATACGAAACCGCTTCAGCTCTCTCCTGCGTAGGGCTCTCCGTGGGTATCACAGCTACGGCACCTCCATCAGCTAAGGCTATCCTAATGGTCTGCATGTACCTAGGTAGGATAGAGTTCCTCCCACTTTACGCAGCTGTAGGAGCCTACTACCTAAAGAGGCTGACCTTCTAGGTAGCCCGGGGTAGGCTGAAAAGCTTAAATACTCTAGCCTATCATTTGGATAGGGTATCCAAATGGTAGCTAGTAGGAGGTGGTTACTACCCGTAGTAGTGGTAGTGGTAGCCGTACTAGCAGGTCTAGCAGGTTTCTCAGTAGGTACTCAGGGAACTCGAACAGTAACCCCGGTAACGGTTTACCTAACGGAGGTACCGAGAACGGTCACCGTCGAGATCTCGAGAACTACGGTAGTTAGGAAGTTCCTCGATGCTCTAGGGCGTGAGGTAGAGATCGCCTCAGTACCTACGAGGGTGGTATCACTAATGCCCAGTATAACGGAGATACTGTTCGCCCTAGGTCTAGGCCAGTACGTAGTCGGCGTTACGACGTACTGCAACTACCCACCAGAAGTCGTTGAGCTAGTCAAGGAGGGTAGGGTATCGACGGTCGGGGGTCCGTGGACTGTAGACCTAGAGAAGGTGCTATCCCTCAAGCCGGACCTAGTACTAGCCATGGTATCCCCCCACGCGAAGCTTAAGGAGAAGTTTGCTGAGCTCGGCCTAAGGGTCTTCTTCCTCCCGGATGCGAGAAACGTCGACGACGTCATAGCTACCATAAGGCTCGTAGCCGCCATCTTCGGGGTAGAGGGGAGGGCCGAGCCGGTGGTCAAAGCTATAGAGGACTCGGTAGCTAGGGTTAGGTCAGCTGTAGCCAGCGCGGGTAGACCTAGGGTACTCTACCTGATAGGACCACCCTCCTGGGGTCTATACAGTGCAGGTGGAGATACCTTCATAGGGTGGCTCATAGAGGCCGCCGGGGGGAGTAACGTAGCCAGAGTCTACAGCTCGTGGCCTAGGTTAAGCAGGGAGTTCATAGTTAGCCAGGACCCTGAGGTAGTGATAATAAGCGTTATGGGGGCAGACGCGAAGGCTATCTACACGGACATCCTAACCAACCTCCCGGAGCTCCTCGAGACTACCGCGTGGAGGAACGGCAGGGTCTACCTCATCACCGGGGAGGCTGACGACATGGTATCTAGACCCGGACCTAGGATCGGTAGGGCCCTGGAGCTACTGGCCCAGCTAATACACCCAGAGATCTTCGGAGAGCCCACGAGGGTGGACGTCATAAACCTAGTTAAAGCTGTGGCAACCCCAACTCAGGCTACTGCGGCGGAGACTCTAGTAGCTACCTAGGTGCGCTACGTGCAGGTATACAGGTCCCAGCTTAGGAGGTTTCTTACCTCGGTATCCGCACTCCTACTGGCCTCGCTAGCTACGCTCCTAGTCTCCCTAGGTATAGGTCCCGCGGGCTTCTCCCTTAGTTGGCTCCCGGAGGTAGTCTCCGGTAGGGCGCCCCGGGAGGTAGTGGTAGTGCTCTCCTACAGGTTAGCGAGGGCTGCGGTCAGCTACCTCACCGGGGGCATACTAGGTCTCTCCGGAGTCCTAATGCAGTGTATAACTAGGAACCCTCTAGCAGACCCCTTCATACTGGGCCTCTCCTCATCGGCCCTAGCCATGGTATCCGCAGCTGTAGTCCTAAGACCAGAACTACTAGCTATGAGGTACTACCTCATGGCACTAGCGTTCGCCGGGGCCCTACTGGGCTATAGCCTAACGGTAGCTCTGAGTAGGCTAGCCGGTGGGGGCAGTACGTCGCTCGTACTCTCGGGTATAGCTGTATCGGCCTTCTTCTCGGGGGTATCCCACGTACTTCTCTACGCTGTCCAGCGGGTTACCGGTATGCCCTACGTACTCCTACTGGCAGGTTCGGCCTCGAACGCACTATCTAAGGACGTCCCCTACCTCATAGCCTCAGCGGCCGCCTGCCTAGGAATCTCCCTAGCTATCTCGAAGGGGCTTAACGCCTACCTCTACGGCGATGAGTACTCGCAGCAGCTGGGTTTCAACCCCAGGTTCCTCTCCCTAGCTGCCTCAGCTACGGCGAGCCTAGGTACTGGGGTAACGATAGCTGTGGTAGGTATAGTGGGGTTCGTAGGTCTAGCAGCACCACACGTATCCCGCTTCCTAGTCGGCTCGGACCACAGGTTCCTGGTACAGACCTCCTTCCTAGTCGGGGGTGTGATAACCCTGGCGGCTGACATCGTGGTTAGGCTCATATCCATGGGGTCCCCGTACGGTGAGCTACCCCTAGGGACGATCACCAGTGCTATCGGGGGGCCCTTCGTAGCCTACGTACTACTGAGGTGGTTTAGGAGGTGAGGATCAGGGTAGAGGGTGTTGAGGTAGAGTACGACTCCACCCCAGCTCTCAGGGGGGTGACCGTAGAGTTCGAAGCTGGTAGGGTGACCTGTGTCATAGGGCCCAACGGGGCTGGTAAGACCACCTTACTGAAGACCATAGCTAGGCTAGTAACCCCAACGAGGGGGGCTGTCTACATAGACGGTAGGGACTACAGGTACTACAGACCCAGGGAGCTGGCTAAGCTCGTAGCCTACGTAGACCCCTACATCTCTAGGACCATACCATCAACAGTCTTCGAGTTCATAGCTACCGGTAGGTACCCCCACCAGGAGGTGCTCAGCGTAGGGTACGGGGAGGAGGACCTAGCGGTAGTTGAGAGGGTGTCTAAGGAGCTAGGCGTATACCACCTACTCAGTAGGAGGCTCGACCAGCTTAGTAGTGGTGAACTGCAGAGGGTCCTGATAGCCAGGGCTCTAGTCCAGGAGCCCAGGGTCCTACTACTGGACGAGCCGTCGGCGTACCTGGACATTAGGTACAGGTTAGAGGTTCTCGACACCGTTAAAAGAGTTACTGCGAGGTTGGGTAAGGTAACCGTAGTAGCCCTACATGACCTCTACCTAGCCTCACTGTACTCAGACCTCGTCGTACTACTGGAGGGCGGTAGGGTGGTAGCCGTAGGTAGTCCTGAGGAGGTACTTAGAAAGGACGTCGTAGAACCTGTCTACGGCGTCGTCGTAGAGGAGACTGAGGTACGTGGGAGGAGGGTACTCATACCCGTGGATCTAGCTAGGGATAGTCGGGTCCTCTAATCTCCTCCCCCGCCCTGAAAGGCGAGGGTTCCCTTAGGAGGTTCGTAGGTTCTCCGCATCTACTCGGAAAAGAGTACACCATCCGCGGGGCAGTCGGGAGTGGAGGAACCCCCCATTTTAGTTAGTTTTACGTAGTTACCTGACCCGCATCCCCAGAGGAGTTGTGAGGAGCTCCTACTTGTGAGCTTATATTATGGGAAAGGTAAAGCTCCGGGGACCTGGAAGTGAAGGTAGCTCTATTAGATACTCTAGCCGGTGCTATAGCTGTTGCTGAGGACGGTAGTGTAGAGTACGTTGCAGTACCTAAGGAGGATAGGGGCTACATAATTGAGAGGGCCCTTAAGATCGAGGGTGGTGAGGTAAGCTCAGAACTAGCTGAACTAGTTGGTAAGCTAGTTAAACCCGACACGGTCTTCGTAGTCTCAACAGAGGTTGAGGCCTCATTCCTAGCCCAGAGGGGGTTGAAGTACCTGCTAGACCCTAGGGACCCCCTCATACTGAAGGCTAGGGAACTACTGCCCAGCCTAGCGGTTAAGACCGGTCTGGTGGATAGCGAGGAGAGGTTCCGTGAGTTTACGTATGAGATATCGCTAGCTGTAACTAGGTATAAGCTAAGGCGTGAGGCCCTGAAGCGGGACCTGATGGCCATCCAGGCTATTAGGGCTATAGACGACCTGGATAAGACGATAAACCTGTTCGCCTCTAGGCTTAGGGAGTGGTACAGCATCCACTTCCCGGAACTTGACGACCTGATTAAGGAGCACGAGGAGTACGCTACCCTAGTATCTAAGCTAGGCTCCAGAGACACCTTCACTATGGAGAACCTAGCTAAACTGGGAGTTAAGGGTAGTAGAGCTGAGAAGATAGCTAAGGTAGCTGGGGAGAGTATCGGGGCCGACGTCCCGGAGCTGGATCTAGGCAAGATCAGGGAGTTCAGTGACCTGATCTTAAGGCTCTACGAGCTTAGGAGGGAGCTCTCGGAGTACCTAGAGCAGGTTATGAAGGAGGTAGCTCCAAATATAACAGAGCTCGTAGGCCCTCTACTGGGTGCTAGACTTCTAAGCCTAGCTGGGAGTTTAGCCGACCTAGCTAAGCTACCGGCTAGTACCATCCAGGTTCTCGGGGCTGAGAAGGCGCTCTTCAGAGCTCTGAGAACTGGTGGTAAGCCACCTAAGCACGGGGTGATATTCCAGTACCCGGACATCCATAGGTCACCTAAGTGGCAGAGAGGTAAGATCGCTAGGGCCCTAGCTACTAAGCTAGCTATAGCTGCAAGGGCTGACTACTACACCGGGCGGTTCATAGCCGACAGGCTTAGGAAGATCCTCGAGGACAGGATCAAGGAGGTCAAGACCCTCTACGCTAAGCCACCGCCAAAGGCTCCCCCACCTAAGCCAGCTAAGAAGCCCAGGAGGTCTGAGAGGTAGATTATAAGCTACCTAAGTGAGTGTAAAGGGGTAGAGCTGTGATCGAGGTAGTCTCCGTTAAGGAGCACCCTAGCTACAGGGGTGTCTACATAGTAGAGCTGGAGGACGGCTCGGTTAGGCTAGCAACTAGGAACCTAACCCCCGGGAGGAGGGTCTACGGTGAGTACCTCTTCGTCTACAAGAACGTGGAGTATAGGGAGTGGAACCACATAAGGAGTAAGCTAGCTGCAGCCCTCTACAAGGGTATTAAGGAACTAGCCATATCGGAGGGGTGTAGAGTACTCTACCTAGGAGCTGGGAGCGGTACGACGGTAAGCCACGTATCCGACATTATAGGGCCGAAGGGGGTTGTTTACGCAGTCGAGTTCGCACCGAGGGTAATGAGGGAGCTGGTTACGGTAGTTGAGTATAGGAGGAACGTAGTCCCAGTACTCGCCGACGCTAGGTTCCCGGAGAGGTACTCCTACCTAGTCCCCCAGGTGGACGTACTCTACGCTGATATAGCACAGCCCGAGCAGGCGAGTATAGTGAACGCCAACGCTAGGATGTTCCTGAGGAGCGGTGGGGCTCTGTACCTAGCTATAAAGGCTAGGAGTATAGACGTAACTAAGGAGCCTGACGAGATATACGTCAGGGAGATCAAGACCCTAGAGGCCGGGAACTTCGAGATAGTGGATGTAGTTCACCTAGACCCCTATGACAAGGACCACGCGATGGTATACGCGATCTACAAGTAAGGTACCCAACTCACTAGGGGGACCCTACGTAGAGCTGTGCTACACTGCTAACCACGTGGTTCAGCTGTTAATATCTTTCTCAGAAGTAGTTCTGGACTGGGTAGGCTGGTGGTATTACCTCTAGAGTCGTATCTAGGGTTAGTTAAGGCTAGGAGACTTATGAGTAGTGTTAGGGTTCTAGCCCTCAGGGACCTGGGTAAGCTACCAGTGGATAGGGAGTGGATCGAGGTTAGGAGGGGGGACGAGGTCAGCCTCCCCCTATGGCTAGCTCTGGAGCTCTCTAGGAAGGGCTGTGTTGAGTTCCGCGAGGGGGGTTTAAGGGATACGGAGCTCCACAGGTACCACCTACTTGAGCGGGGTAGTAAGGGAGGTAAGCTAGCTGAGGTTAGGGAGGACCTATACCTAGTAGCTGGGTTAGCACTAAGTAAGCTCTACGGGGAAGGCTCCGGAGAGTCCCTCGTAAGGGCTGACAGGATGAGGAGCGTTCTAGCTAACCTGCTGGACATGAGGGTAGGTAAGCTTGTTAACGCTGTTGTAAGTGTAGGTGATAAGCAACCGAGCGAAATAACCTCCGTACTCGAGGAGGTACTCCTATTCAAGTTCCTTAAGAGGGCTCTGGAGGTCTGGAGGTCCTCGGTGTTGGGCTATGCCGAGCTCTGGCCAAGGTAATCCGGAGAGCATGGTAGTGGACTACGTAACCCTCTTCCAGGACTTCCTGCAGAGCTTTACTGACGAGAGGGGAGAGAGGAAGTACATGAATAGGATAAGGGAGATGGTCTTCTACGAGGGTAAGTCCATAGCTATAGACTTCGAGGACCTGGCTAGGTTTAGTGATGAACTCGTACTAGCCCTAGATAGGGAGTCACAGAAGGCCCTGGAGGCCCTCTCAGTAGCTATAAAGAGCATAGTTGAGAGTATAAACGAGAGCTACGCGAGTAGAGTTAGGAGGTTCTACGGTAGGCTAACAGGGTGGGTTAAACCTACTCCAATAAGGGAGCTCAGGAGTGACCTACTAAACCGGCTAGTCCTTCTAGAGGGTATAGTTGTCAGAGCTACACCACCTAAGCAGAGAATGGTTAGAGCAACCTACGTCCACGTACTACCCGATGGCTCTCAGCATGAGTTCGCGTGGCCTCCGGATGAGAGGGAGCTTGAGGAGCTTGAGAAGCCCTCGTACTGCCCGGTGTGCGTAGCCGAGGTATCTGAGGAGGTGGGCTCCTTGAGGAGAGGTGCGTTTAGGTTGGTCCTCGAGAAGTCCACCTTCATGGACTGGCAGATGATATCCCTACAGGAGAGGCCCGAGGATATACCCCCCGGGCAACTACCTAGGTCTGTAGACGTAGTCCTTACCGAGGACCTAGTGGATGTTGTGAGACCAGGCGATAGGGTCTCACTAATAGGTATCGTAAAGCTGCTGAGGGGTGGTAGGAAGACCTCCTCAGTGTTCGATTTCTACATAGAGGCCAACAACGTCATACCGGCTCAGAGACTTCTGGAGGAGGTTAACATAGGTCCAGAGGATGAAGCGAAGATCAAGGAGCTGGCTAGGGACCCCCTAGTCAGGAGGAAGCTCGTTGCTAGCATAGCTCCAGCAATACACGGCTACTGGGATCTCAAGGAGGCCATAGCTTTACTACTCTTCGGTGGGGTACCTAAGGTACTTAAGGACGGTACTAGGATTAGGGGGGAGATTCACGTACTGATAATAGGTGACCCGGGTACGGCTAAGAGTCAGCTACTCCAGTACGCGGCTAGGATAGCTCCTAGGGGGCTCTACACTACGGGTAGGGGGTCGTCGGCTGCGGGTCTTACAGCTGCTGTTATTAGGGATAAGCAGAGCGGCGAGTTCTTCCTGGAGGCCGGGGCTATGGTCCTAGCCGACGGGGGTGTGGTAGCTATTGACGAGATAGATAAGATGAGGGATGAGGATAGAGTAGCAATTCACGAGGCCATGGAGCAGGGGACGGTAACCATATCTAAAGCCGGTATACACGCTAGGCTTAGTGCTAGGGCATCGGTGTTAGCGGCCGGGAACCCGAAGAGGGGTAGGTACGTAGATAGCCTAGGGCTAGCTGGCAACATAAACCTCCCGGTGACTATCCTATCCAGGTTTGACCTGATATTCATAATTAAGGACGTAGCAGACGTAAGTAGGGATAGGCAGATCGTAAGGCACGTTCTGGAGGTCCACGGTACGGAGGGGGTTAGGGCAGAGATAGAGCCCGACCTCCTGAGGAAGTACATAGCCTATGCGAGGAAGTACGTAAGACCTAGGCTAACGAGGGAGGCTAGGGAGATCATAGAGAGGTACTACATAGAGTTGAGGAAGAGGAGTGCCATGGACCCCAACGCACCCCTCGCGATAACTACTAGGCAACTCGAGGCTCTGGTAAGGCTTGCGGAGGCCCATGCTAAGGTAGCTCTCAAGGAGGAGGTGGATGCGGAGGATGCTCTTGAGGCCATAAGACTTATGAACGCTGTACTGGAGAAGGTCGGTATGGACGTTGAGACGGGGTTGATGGACATAGATACACTAATGACTGGTAAGGCTAAGAGCTTAAGGGATAAGGAGGTAACGATACTAGAGTACATCAGGGATGCGAGTAGGAAGGGTGAGTGTGTTAAGTACGGTGAGCTCGAGAAGCTAGGGCAGGGTCTGGGGCTGGACCGCCCAGCACTCGAGAGGATCATAGCGGATCTGAGGAAGTCCGGGGATATCTACGAGAAGAGACCCGGTTGCTATATGGTTGTAGAGTAGCTAACTTAGGGAGCTGGAGGTTTTGGGTAACCCCCTATCCTACAAAGAGCTTTACTGCGTTGAGGTTCCGAGTTCGATTGCCGAGGATGCTATTAGAGTACTGAGGAGTAAGGGTCTCCTCGCTAGGGGTGCTAAGGCCTCTAAGGTAGAGGGTAGTAGGAGGGTTAGGATACCAGTACCGGAGGGTCTAGTGGACGATGCTGTAGCAACTCTAGAGGCTCTGGGTATAGAGGTAGTGAGGTGTAGAGATATCTTTAAGTTAGGTAGTAGAGGGGTTAGGTACGTCGACCTTCTACGTGGTAAGGTCCCCGAGGAGGTTCTCACCGCACTTCCGCGGTCCTACCAGATAGTGGGGGATCTAGCCCTAATCCACCTACCTGAGGAGATCCTACCTTATGGTATGGTAATCGGTGAGGCTCTAGCTAGAGTTGCTAGGGTGAGAGCAGTCTACGCGGTCTCAGTAACTGAGGGGGAGTTCAGGGTTAGGAGGGTGCTGAAGCTCTGGGGTGAGGGTGGGACCGAGACAGTCCATAGGGAGTACGGAGTCAGGATATACGTAGATATATCGAAGTCCTACTTTAACCCAACGCTCTCCTACGAGCACTGGAGGGTTTCGGAGGAGGTTAGGGATGGTGAGAGGGTACTCGACCTCTTCTCTGGTGTAGGGGGCTTTAGTCTCCACATAGCCTTCAGGAGGCACACTACGTGTGTTGCGGTAGATTCGAACCCATACGCTATAGTTGCTCTAGTAAGGTCGACGACGCTCAATAAGCTCAGAGGTCGCATAGTACCGGTTGTCTCAAGAGTTGAAGAACTGGGGGAGCTCCTCCCTAGGGAGTCATTCACTAGGGCTATAGTAGACCTACCCCACAGGTCCCTGGACTACCTAGAGCTAGCCGCTAGCTTCGTAGAGCGCAGGGGCTACATACACCTCTACGTAGTAGGCGGTGAGGACCCCTCCGAAATTGTTAGTAGAGTAGGTAGAGCCCCCTACAGGTTGGTAGAGCTCAGGAGGGTCCTCGACTACGCACCCAGGAAGTACGTGTACGGGGTAAAGCTAGTGAAGGAGTGAGTAGGGCTAGCTGTCAGAGCTACAGTGGTTCATCAACATCAGGCCGCCCGTCGTAGACATCATCCACAGAACTACGTATGTAGAAGCTAATAAGCCTTAGGGGGTCGGACCTCCAGCTTAGGTACTTATTTCCTCCTAGAGTACTTCCGCGGTGGGCTAGGTGTCCCTGAAGAGGGTTGACTACGTTGATAGGGTTATACTGGTTGAGTTAGTTAGAAACTCTAGGACCTCACTAAGGAGTATAGCTTCTAAGCTAAACCTAGGTATCTCTACCGTGTACATGAGGGTAAGGAAGCTCCTAGCAACCGGCATAATAGAGGGCTTTACGGTAGATCTAGACCTAGGTAAGCTCGGACTAGGTGCCCAGGCACTGATCGAAGTCAAGCCCAGACCCCAGAGTCTCTCTAGGGTTATCGAAGACCTCCTAAAGCACGTAGAGGTTATTGACCTCTACGAAGTTAGCGGGGACTACCCGATAGTAGCTAAGGTAGTAGCTACAGATGACTTAGCTCTAGCAAGGGCTATAGAGAGAATCTCATCCCATAGCGATATAGTGGACATTAGGGTTAGGTACGTATTTCAAACTAGGAAGGTAAGAGCGTCGGAGAGATTGGCAACACTAATAAGGGCCATCGGCTGAGACTACATTTTGCTAGCTTCCGCTACGGTACCGCTTCAGTGCTTCTAATCCCGAAGTAGGTATCGATGGAGGTAGTTCTCAGGAGCTGTAGCTCTACGTAGAGACGGCATAACTAGCTACCTAAGAGCTTATAAGCCTCCTTAGGTGGGCATGTATTGGTAGCCGGGTCGTCTAGCGGCCAAGGATGCGGGGCTCTGGACCCCCGGCCGCCGCCCCCTTAACCTTCTCGACTACTCTCACAAGCTCTACACGGGTCTCAGGGTACTGGCCCAGCTCGTCCTTCTCGTACTTCTTAACCATATCCCATATGGTTAGGAGAGCTACGGATGTACCTACTAGGGCCTCCATCTCTACCCCGGTCTTAGCTACGGCTTTAACCGTAGTCCGAACGGCTACCCTAGAGTCGTCTAGAACCTTAAACTCCACGTCAACGTGTGTTATAGGTACGTTGTGACACAGCGGTAGGAGCTCGGGGGTCTTCTTAACAGCTGCTATAGCTGCTACCTTAGCTACGGTGAAGACATCCCCCTTCTCAACCCTACCCTCTAGGATAGCCTTAACTGTGGTGGGCCTCAACCTTATTATACCCTCAGCTACAGCTATACGTACAACGTCCTCCTTACTCCCTACGTCGACCATGCGGACCGACATGAGCAACCCCAGGGAACGCCTAGGTAGAGACTGAGTAGCTTCCCAGGGATCTGATCCGGTCAGCGCCTATCTAGCTTAAACGGTGGTATGACGCTCCCGTACTTGGACCTAGCCTCCTCCAGCCTCCTCCTCTGCTCCCTCAGTACCTCAAAGAGCTTCGGCGGAGTATCGGGGATCTGGGAGTAAATCTTCAGTATCCTGTCCACCTTCTCCAGGTACCTATCGACCCTAGCGGAGAACTCCTTTACGTAACGCTCCTCACTATACTGCTTACCTAGGTACCTATCGAAGAGCTTAACGAGGTCCTCGTATATGGGTATGTAGCCGGTAGGGGTCTCGATAGCATCAACGTCATTGTGAACCCTCAGCTCCATCCACTTAAGCCAGATCCTCTTATCGACCTTATCGGCTATGTACCCCCCACTCTCGTCCTTTAGGAAGTAGTTAACCCCGAAGATCTTAGGCTTAACCTTAAGCTTCTCACCGAACCTAAGGTGGAGCTCTACGAATCTACCTACCGATATTGAGAGAAAGTCTAGAATGGCGAACGGGTTGAACTCCATCTCGCCAACCTTCTCAAGTATCGCAGCAGTCTTCTCGGACTCCAGGGAGGCACCCTTAGTTATGATTCCGTGTACCCAGTCGAAGGACTCCTCTACTGGAGGTAGTGTGTAGGGGTCCCTACCCCCGAATACCATAGCACCTATCTGAACACCCCTCGGGTCATCTATTGCCGGGTCCAGGTTCTTAAGGTACCTAATGGACGTTGTAAACCGTGCGTTGGGGTGGGAGGGGAGTACCTCAGCACCCTGCTCATCCCTCTTACCCGGCCACCACCTACCGGCGTAGTTTACCCCGGGTCTCGGCTCCTCGGGTTTCCCGCGCCACCATACAGTACCGTCGTCGGTTAGGAGGACGTTGGAGAATATCACCTCGGTACTAGGTGAGGTAAGTATCTCGTATATCTCAGGGTCGTCAACTGGGTTGACCCCGTCAATTATACCGAACATACCTACCTCCGGGTTAACCCCCCGGGCGACACCGTCCACAGCCTTGATTATGGCTAGGTC
>Ga0326760_1000206_pt1 | contig 34475 bp, 36 predicted proteins | sample GCREP_S_FD_207668 | JGI IMG/M metagenome (GOLD analysis project Ga0326760, IMG submission 207668) | Hot spring sediment microbial communities from Geyser Creek Basin, Yellowstone National Park, WY, United States - GCR.EP_S | ecosystem: Environmental > Aquatic > Thermal springs > Near-boiling... | reverse complement strand
TAGTCGTAGTATTTCTTATAGTGATGCCCCCTTCTACAGGTATAATTACAACTTCTGTTATATGTTCAATTCTCCCAGGCGTAAACAATGGAATGAGAACTCCGAGGAGGAATAAAAACATTAATCCTATTGCTATAACACCTATAATAGTAGAAATTATAATTATGAGTACTCCACTACGCATCAACTTTAAACCACTAATGTAGAGTTCACGAGACCCAGTATTTTGAATCCAACTCAATTTAATACACCTTTAATACGGGATATATTTTGAAATTTATATGCTTAAATAGTGTTTTGCCTAATTATTAGATAAAACTCTGAGATCTCCAATTAATAATACCCCCTCCTTAAGAGCACTTAGTATTAGTGGATTATTTCTTTTTAATAATATTTTAAACTCCTCTAATGTTACTATTACAGGTTCTATCCCAGGTGTTTTTATTAAGCACTCATCTATTAAATCTAGTCTTCTAAGAGGGTTTTGTGGTAGAGGTTTCTTAGAGATTATGAGGACATCTATATCACTCCACTCATTAAAATCTCCTCTAGCATAGCTACCGTGGAGTATAGCTATAATATCACCTAATTTTACACTTACACATTGAGTAAACTCTCTTGTAACCTCAATAACCCGCATTCTCAACTCTCTCCTCTTCTCAATAACTCTCTCCAAGTCTCCTCAACCCACTCAATAATTCTCTTAGCTTTAACTACTGCATCTTCAGCTTCACTCTCAGAATAGTAGTCTTCAGGTACACCCTCAACCCATGCATTTGGATAACGTGTTGGAACATAATACTTATCTAGTAGTAAACAAGCGCTCTTAATATCACTAGATACTTCTAAATTGAGTTCTCGTATAATATAGTTAAGTAAGTGTGTAAGTGCGTGTCCCGTTCTAGGTAAACCAACACCCCATAATAGTGCTTTTAGAGCTTTCTCACCTGCCTGATGTGCTTTAAAACAAGCCCAATTATAATCGCCCTGCTTAATATCACGTCTTGCAGATTCTAAGGTCTTAATAGCGCTCTTCATCCACCTCTCATACTCATCTACATCAAGAAAAACCACTACGAGAACACCTGTTCTTAACAATTAAGAGAATTTCTAATTGATAAAAATATATCTTTAATACTCCATAATAGGTGTGAATTTGAATAATAAAACTCTTCTACTTAACCCCAAACCTAATATTCTCATAAAGCTTATCCTCTATATTGGCCTCGCTGTATTCTATATCTATGGTGTTTTCTGGTGTATCACTAGGAGAAATAGTGTTAAAAGTGCGAGTGACGTGTTAAAGGTATTCTACTATGATTTCCTTAAACTACATAGAGAACATGTTTTAATTGAGAAATCAACTGATCAAGAGCTCATAACAATATCAATTAACCCTTGCCCAATACTTAAACTCTCATTACTATTAAGAGTTGATACACGATACTCCTGTAAATTAATATCTGAAACTGTGTGTAAAATGGTGTTAAAATGTTTAAATCCAAAATTAATTTTTACACGAGATTATAGCTATATTAGACCATATAGTAATGGTTGTAGAGAAAGAATACTCCTTGAAAAGCGAATTTGATAGAGAGATCTTAGCTTAATTAAATATTCTCCACACTCATACCTAGTAATCTAGCTGTAGTAGTTAATTCCTCAACATGATCTCCTAGTACTAAGGCATAGTGATTTCCAATACTCTCCTTAATTATCTTCTCAGAATTCTTAAGTTTAATTCTAATTTGAGTTCTACATAACGTATTTCTCCACTCATGACTAAGAATTTCTCCAATAATAACTCTTAGTTTTTCAAGTCTAGAGTCAACTCTAAACACAGTAACCTGGCTACCTACGGGAAACCTCACGCTAACACCAACACTCCTACCTGATTCAAAGTGTGTATGTAGTTCATATGGGCATTTTAATGGAATATAACTCGTACAGTGTGCTAGTATTATTTCATCTGGCTTAACAGAGGCAATATTACCCATAAAGACGGGCTTACTAGTACTCCACGCTCCAATAGCCATTGAGATCATTAGTGGAACATCGCCTTCACAACCAGCTACTACTAGATCTCTATTAAGGAGCGATAATGCTAAACAAGCTGTTACGTCAAGATCTTTTACTAAGTCAAAACACTTTATTGTAAAACCACAGAGGCCATGATCTTCAATTATTCTCTTAAGAGCACTATAAACTCTTAGAGCTCTTATTACATCTTCTCGAGACACTTCAACTCTACGAGCACTTCTCAGTAAATTCTCTAAGAGGTCTTCACTATACGTAGACTCTTCAATATACTTATAAAATACACTCAACGGTATCTCTACAACACCCCCAATAATCCTCTCTAAAATATCACGAGGGGTTTTACTATAGACTAGCCAAGGACTTATACCACCAATTACTCCAAATTTACAATTCTTAATTCTCCAATATGCCTCCACAGATCTTTTAAGAATATCTAAAATACTCGTAAACACCTCAATATTAAAGAGTTTAACCTCTACTCGTACTCCACGCTCTCTTAGATAAGCTAAAGCCTCAATAGTTGCTGGTAAACTATTATATTCCTCGGTGTAGAATAAATACGTTAACTTAGAGTTTTCAGCAAGTTTTACCACTATATGCTCTGTCCCACCAGTAGCAACAAGTACTACGTTAACCTCACACTCAGAGACTTTGTCAAGGTCTCTCTCAGTAAATAGACCTATAAACTCCACACCACGAGCACTACATATATTTTTAACACTATCAGCTAGCCTTAAACCTACTTCTAAACCTAAAAGAGAAGATACAACATAGACACATAATCCCCGCTTACCTTTAACATCCATAAATAAATCCCTGATTTCACAATAATACAATCTAAAAACTCTAAACTTAAAAAGAGATACATCATAGACGATATCCGAGTACTTGTTTCAACTAGTTATTTACATGGTTACTTATGGGCGAAAAACCCTGATATATTACGTAGTATGTTCTAAAAAGATCTTCCGCGGAGTTTGGAGGATATAGTTTTCCACAGTGTTCTTAGCTAGTTGTTTTTGCTTTAATTTCCTCTTCGCCTTGTTTCTCTAGTTTTGAGAGTATTTGCTGTGTCTTAGTAAGTTGTTGTGCTAGTGAGTGTAGAGTTCCCTGTAGTAGTTTTAACTGGTCTAATAGATTCTTTAAGCTCTCTACTAGTCTCCTGCTTTCTTCCAGCGCGCTTATAACACTCTGCTTTTGTAGTAGTATTTGAGCTATCCGTCTAACACTATTATACTTCGAAGCCCACTTTGGAATAATGCCTTGTCTTCTCAAATCATCAATACGTCTAGCTAGGGTAGATACATCTACATTGAGTTTTTCAGCTGCTTCTTCAATACTACTAGAGCTATATATCACTGAGAGTAATTCATATTGTTCTTGTTTTAACTGTACAGTGTAGCCATAAAAGAGCTCAAAGTACTCTGTGAGGACCTCTTCTACGACTTCTCTCACAATACTATAGATCTCTTCACTCTCAACTAAAAATACATCTGAGAGTTGAACTACTCTTACACCGAGCCTTTCAGCAAGTTCTCTTGCAGCTTCATCAGCAAAACCTTTACACACAACCATTGGCTTAACACCAAGTACTAATGCATTAACATATGCTTGTCTAACACCACCAACATCTAATCTCCCAGCTTTAACTTCAACAGCATATTTCTCACCCCTAGAATCCTCAACGAGAACATCTATCTCCCCGATCTCAGTATCGCCAAGAACAATCTTCTTACTAGTCTCTAATACCCTATAACCCAATTCCTCAAGAACACCTATAGCAATACGCTCACTAGCAAAACCCCTTCTCCTAGCTGAGAGAACCCTAGGTTTCTCACTACTCAAAAAACCCACCACGCTGAACTGTAATTATCACATACGACACTTATTAATCCAAGTCTAAACTTTATCTCACATGGGATGATTAAATGCAAGCCAAAAGAACACTAATAGCACTTGTAATTTTAACGCTACTACTACCTAGTATAGTTCACAGTGAAGCTGTGAGTAGAGTACACTATATGCTTGTATATGACCCATTTGAGAATACTGGTATACTAATAGTTAATATGACCATTAATTTACCTGACTGCAACTACGTCGTAGTTCCTATTAACATCTTCGGCGAGGACTCTAAGCTCACACTATTAAATTATACTGTTAGCGAAGACCTAGTTATCTCGGGGGTTGAGTATAGTGAGGAGAATAAGAGCTTGATAATACTTGCATGTGGTAATGGAGAGATCTCAGCACTCTTCACAGCTACTAACATGTTCTCCGAGAGTGGTCTTGGAGCATATATTAACAGCGTAGACACAACACCTCTGAGAGAACTAGGATCAGTGGTCATAGTAGAGATTAAAATTACTGGAAAATACAATGTAAATATAACACCAGTAGAGGTTAACTATAATGTAGAGAGTACAGCGGAAAGTACAAATATCATTATTAATGGTTATGGACAAGCCTACATAACACTCTATAGTACAATAGAAATACCAGAGACCCCTACAACAACCCCCACAACAACACCAACACAAACACCAATAGAAACAACATCAATCACCCCAACACGCACCCCACCATACAGTACTACGACGCCTCAGACACCGCCAGAAAAAATACCAAGCCTAGTAATATTAGGCGTTCTAATAGCGGTGTTCATAATAATAGTCCTTATAATGCTCTTAGTTAAGAGGAAAAGAGCTTGAAACTGCACTTTAAGATTTTTTGATATATTCTACATTCTACGCATATTGAATACCGCGCTGTTTTAACTCACTTATTATCTATTGTATTAGTGGTGTCTACTTGAAATTAACTCTCTGTGCTCACGGTAAATTTAGCGGTGTTAATGTAGATTTTGAGAAAACCATGAATGTGTATAATTTGTGTTTTTGGCTAAGTGATAATTGTGCATACACATATATACCATGGAGTAAGAGTTTAGCTGTTGCTAAGGTTTACTGGAGTGGGGATTATGAAATATACTCAGAGATCTGTGAAAAAGATCTTGTGGAGAAGCTTAAATGGATGCTTGGTGTTCACGAAGATCTCTCAGAATTTTACAAAATCGCCTCAGAAGATCTCTTGCTTTCGAACTTTGTGAGAGCTTTCCATGGATGGAGGCTTAGATCTAGTGATCTATGGTGGGCTTTAATAGTAGCTACTTGTCAACAAAATGCTAGTTTTAAACAAGGCTGGAGGATGATACATAAGTTTATAAAAGTTTACGGCAAGTACATATATGTTGAAGATACTACTTTACTAAGACCTCCAACACCACTAGAAGTTCTCAGTGAGCCTGAGAAATTAAAAATCGCTGGTTTAGGTTATCGTGCTGAGACGATCTTACGCATAGCTAAGAGTATTGTTGAAGAGTTTATCAGATATGAGGATCTTATTAATCTAAATACACGAGAAGCTGAGAACTTATTAAAGAGGATTAAAGGTGTAGGTTCTTATACAGCAAGATTAGCTCTAATTCTCTCAACTAGGAGATATGAACTCCCACCTATAGATAAGTGGTTAAAGAGAATTGTAAACATAGCTTATGGTATTAGTGAGAGAGGAGTTGAAGAATACTGGGTTCAGAGATGGGGCCAATGGGCTGGTCTTGCAGCACTAGCTGTAACTATAACGCTAGATGCTGAGGTGTTAAGTAAAGCTGTTGAGAGGGTTAAGAGAGGATTACTACTACCGATTTCTAGTGTTAAACCCTCACCGGTGAATATGAGGGGGTTTTGTGAAGAGTAGGCATTTACTGGGTCTTAGTGAGTGATTCTAGTACTATTCCTTTACCTGGCACTATGTCTAATTTAAATGCTGTTTTTACGTGATTTGTCATTCTCATTTTCTTAATAATCATGTATCTTTGAACTATACGTGTTTTTTCAACATCTTCTATCCATAGGTGGAAGACTCCATCAGCTATGTGTTCTAGTCCAAATCCAAAAGTAGATCTTGTTGTCATAGCGTATTGTGATACTAAGTAAGCTGTTACATTTTCTCTATGTGTAGCTATTTTTAAATCATAACTATATTTCCTAGCCATAGCTGGTTTATCAGCCCAAAAAGCACTCATAGAGTCAATTATTAATCTTACATGTCTATATGGTGATTTAGCCTTCTCTTCTCTTAAAACACCTAATATCCTATAAGCCTCATGTATAGCTGCTATTAACGTCTGAATATCTAGTGCAACATATCTCCTCTTCTTAACCGCCTCTTTAATACTCTCACCACTAGCCTCAAAACTCTCAGTTAATTGCCTCGCAATCTTTAATAAGCCGAAAATATCAATAACAACAATTTCAGGCGTCTCAGTAGGTTCTTCTCTACTAGAAATATCATATACCCTACGAGCCTCAAAATCCATACCAAACATTCTAGCTTGTCTAACAACATCTCTAAACTCAGCTTCAGTTGTCACATAGACCACTGGATCACCAGCTTGAAGACCCGCCCACGCATAATGCATACATAAAATAGATTTACCAGTACCAGGCTCACCGGTAATAGCAACCCAACTACCCTTAGGTATACCACCCTCAAGAGCATCATCAAGCTCTCTAATACCAGTTGACACCCTCATAACGCCACTACTAGTACGAGTAGAGCTCGTAAATTAACACCTACTATAACTTACATTATAAAACCCTATTTAGTTAAAATCATCTGCAAAATTTTACTTTTATAATCGTCTCAACTAGGAATTATAGATCTAGAGAACGTGTTCTCGAGTGTAATAGATTATTTATTTAGAGAACATAAACATTAGCAGAATACTTAAGTACCACTCTCAATTGCCTCTAAAAGCTTTTTCCTTATATATGCTGGGCTTTTAGGATCCATAATCCACTTTAACAAAGACTCTTCCTTAATCTCCTCTCGTTGAGTCTTCTTCTTAGTTTTCCCCATTAGAACAAAACCTCTCGTTATACACCACTAGTATACTCACATATCTATTCTATACTAAAACCCTTATAAAAGTATTAGTTAACTCAAAATAGTTTATGAGTACTTTCACTAAACTACACGTAATAGTCCACAGATAGAATTTTATGGTTTTAACTTAATACTCCCTTATTTCACTATTTACTAGTAGGGTGTGAAGAATAAATTAGGAGTCCCGCATCTGATTTCATGGAGAGTGATGAAACCGACCTCGCTAGACCCCTATTACTTGTAAATAACACGCCTAAGTATCATAAGTGATAGTATTAGTAATAATGCTCCTCCACTAGCCATTAATGCATTAAAAATATTTCCACTAAGAGCAGCCATCGCGACTTCACGTATAAAGATTATTATACCAGTCTTATTTACGGAAACAGCCCATATAGATCTAGTAGTTTAAAGCATTTAAGAATACATATTACTCAAAAATCATCAAAATAAATATTAGTTAACTTCTTATATCTCAATGTAATCTTTAGAGAAATGTTTTAGCTAAAGATTAAATTGTATTCGTAAGGAACAATAATTGGTGGCGATATGTTTATAGATTATTATATTACTGTTAGGATTAATAGTGATGTAGGCATCGTGGTAGGTGTTTTTATATTAGCGATATTTATACTCATATTTTTTGTCTTAACAATAATTAGACATGGTAAACTAGGAGATTTCAAATCTAATATTAGAATTGAGAGAGATAGAATAGTGCTTCCAAGTATTCTTGAATTAGAGCTTGGTCGAGTTATATTAGACTACTACAAGCGTGGAAAATACTTTGAGTTAAAGATAAATATAAATCCTGTTAAAAAGATCACGACTGATACTATAATTTTAGATGAGCTATGTAATAGTGGATTTTACGCTGCTTCTTCTAAGTCTATTTTTCAAGGCCCCTGGCTCCACATAAATGCACCAGGATTTAGGGTAATTAAAGAACCCTATAGTGGTATCGTAGGTCTTTGCCTAGATCCCTCAAAAATACCTGTAAAGCGCGTTGAATTAAACATTAAGAGTGAATATAGTGGTGAAGTAGTAGGAGAGGTCATGACTAATAATGGCGGATTTACTGGAAAAGTAAACTGGATTTACAGGGTAACTCGTACACCTAAAGTAGTCTTTGATGAAAAGAGCGGTGTATACAGGGTTATAGAGGATTATACTAGTAAATCAAGAGCTAGATCTGTGAGACTCGAGGTATGTGGCGAAGTTGATTTAGCTAAGAAGAAGTGTCTTACTATAGTTGAGAATTATGAACCTAATAAGGAGATTTATGGAAAAACTAGGATATTAGAAGAAAGAAAAATAGTTTTCACGCTTGAAGGTTGTACTACTTGTCTAAAAGACATAGAGCAACTAATAAGCGATAGCCTACTAGGCTACGCCGAAGGAAAAATTAAAGCTAAATTAGTTGTAGATATACCAATGGGTGAAGACGTAATTAGTGAAGTAGAGATCTAGATAAGCCGGTGAGAAAATTAATTGAACTCTATAAGAGCTAAAGGTATTAAAATTATATAAAGTGATGAAGGCCCGATAATCTGATCTGTGAAGAACCATGCCGGCTCTGATTATTCAATTATTTCCTCGAAAACACATACTTTACAAAAAGCCATTAATTAAGTATTCTCTTATTATTTTCAAAGATATTGGTTATGTTAATCTAAGTATAGTAGATATTTATTTTATTAATTTAAGTAGTAGATGAGGCACATTTAGCTATTTCTATTAGAAACCTTACTCACGAGGAATAATTCGCGTAATGATTCAATTAATTGTATTGAGCAACATGCATCGTAAATATCCCCAGGCTGTTCTCTTAAGACCTTGTAGTAGGGGTTTACTATTCTATCAACAAGCTCTTTCTCTACAAGTACCGGATCTATTAGTGGCTTAATATAACCAGGCCTCATACACCCCATGTAGAGTCTTCCAGGATATGTGTTCCTTACATATTTAATATTATCTACTACTATGCTGGCTAGTTTAGTGTGCTCATGGGTTTTAAAGGGGTCTATATAAACTAGGAGTACTATTTCTTTAATTCCAAAATCACTTATAATTTTTAATTCTTCTCTGAGAACATCTCTTCTGATCTCAGGATGCCACGCGTAAATATGTGGTACTATATGTAATCCACTATCAACGATCTTGGATAGAACATTCACGTATTTCTTAGGGCTAAAAGTAAAGCCTCTTACATAGTTAACTATAAATGAGCTTAATGTAAATTCAAAATCTACAGTATCTATAAGCCCTCTTAAACTATGTAGTAGTTCTTCATTAGTAATTAGACCTAGATGAGCACTAGTAATTATACCTAGTTCTCTTTTAACTACACGTAATTTATCTATATAAGGCTCTATCGGCAATGTCCCATTACTTCTAAAACCACCACTCAATAACACTCCTCTTACACCATTAACATAGAGCTCTCTCACAGTGTCTATAAAGTTGGAGGGTGTTGTATGCACCATGTTTACTAAGTACCTTTTATTACAAAACTTACAGTTTAGTGCACACCAAAACCCTGTAAGTGATATTACCTTATACCTAGATCTTGGAGTAAAATATATGAGTTTCACAAAGAGACACCAATACTTAAAAGCTCCTCTCTAAGCTTCTCATAGTATATTCCTAGTAGGCGCCTTGATGGAATATTATATAAAGGCCCCCTAGGGCTCTCACTATAAAATGGCCTATTACAACCTGGACATCCACTTGTATAAAAGGCCTCTAATATATTATCTAATGGTATTTCTCCTTTAACTATGTAGTGCTCATAGTCAATGTAGAGATCTGGGTTTAATCCGTTTTCTAGCAGAAATCTCGCTAATTGTACAAGTCTATAGTACTTGATATTTACTGGTGAAACACCACGCTCATTAATGTAATTGAAGAGGGCTATTCTACCACCAAGTCTATAGATCTTCCTCATAACATCTACTAGCTCTTTAAAAGACTCTCCTAAACCCACTATTAAGTGAACATATATATTACCTCTACCATAGACCTCTACAGCTTTCTCAATAAATCTCCAATATAAATCCCAGCTATATGGCTTATTCCACTCATTAAAAAGCTGTAACGTGGCTGTATCTAATCCCACTCCAATGACATCCACACCCCACTTTACCACGCTTTCTAGGAGTACTCTTGGTACTGGTGTAATTGCCAGTGAAATTGGAATATTGGGTTCAAAAGACCTAATATTCTCTATTATTTTTAATGCCTCACTAGCAAAATTACGTTTAATCACTGTTTGAAAACATATGCGAGTAAAACTTTTTCTCCAAGCCTTCTTAATAGTTTCTAAGTCAATAAGAGGCCATATAACTCTACCTAACTTATCACTACTACTATGAGCAAATCTACGTGATTGTAGACAATAAGCACAATTAGCACTACAACCACTAGGTGAGTATTGAAGGAAATATGCAGTTGTAGGTGTCTCTAGGATTTTTAAGTCTATGAGGCCTAATACTGCCAATGTTCCAATAGATGCCCTTACTAAAAACAATATGCTCAGCCTACATATATTTCACATAGCTCATAATATGTCTTAGAGTTAAATAAAGTTAAATAACTGTTATAGTCATCTATATTTCTACAGTCTCGGTGTGGTTTTTGAAGTTGAGAGTTATACTAGATCTTGAGGGGCGTGATGTTTATTGGCAAATGGCTATTGATGAGGCATTATTAACGCTGAGATCTCGCGGTGAAATTGATAATACTTTGAGAATATATAGGTTTAAGCCTAGTGCTGTTACAATAGGTTATTTTCAGAAGATTAGGGAGGCTGTTAACTTAGAGTTTCTAGATGAGAGCGGTATACAATATACTAGGAGGATCACGGGTGGTGGTTCAGTTTACCACGATACTAGTGGCGAGTTAACATATAGTATAGTCTTACCTATCAGGGGTGTTTTAACAGATGTCTTAGAGAGCTATAGGGTTATATGTAATAGCCTTGTCTATGCTCTCAGGAAGCTTGGTGTTTCTGCAGATTTTATACCCATAAATGATATTGTAGTTCATGGTAAGAAGATTTCTGGTAGTGCACAAACACGTAGAGCTGGATTTTTACTACAACATGGCACATTAATGTATGCTACAGATCTCAATATTCTAGAGAAAGCCCTCATAGCGCCTCGAGAGAAACTTGAGAGTAAGGGTGTAAAGAGTATTAGAGATAGAGTTATAACGCTTAGAGATATCATTGGCGAAGTCGACGTCAACGTCCTTGTAGAGTATCTTGTAGAGGGTTTTTCAAATACTCTTAGCGCTGAGATTTACTATGACGAGCTCTCTGAGAGAGAGCTTAGGGTAGCAAGTGAACTTGTAAGTAAATATAAGAGTTTTGAATGGGTGTTTAAGAGGTGATCTCGTGAAGTCGACATCACTAGTGCTACGTTACGTAAAGACAGTGAAATTAGATATAATTCTCGGCGATAAATGTGAAATCTTAGATTTAACTATTTCAGGGGATTTCTTCGCATATCCTGAAGAGTCTATTGGGGAATTAGAGAGTAAGCTTAGGAAATGTAGTAGTAGAGTGTGTATTGAAGAAGCTTTTAAAGAGATCTCTAGTACTATTGTTCTCGGAGTTGACATTGAAGACTTAAAGAGTAAAATTATTAGTTTACTTGAAACATGTACATCATCTTAACGCTCTTTATATTAGCATATGTGTTTTACATGTTTTTACATTTATTTACTTCCACAGTATTCATTGTAAGAAGTGGTGATTATATGAAGCCTGAGGGAATAATAACAGCTCTTATTACGCCTTTAGATAAGAATGGAGAGCTCTGTAATGATTGTTTAAAGGAGCTTATAGAGTTTCAATATAGGAGTGGTGTTGTAGGACTCTATTTAACTGGGACTTATGGTGAGGGCCTAGTACTTCCACGCGCTTTGAGATTAAAAGTTTTTGAAAAGTCACTAGAATATGCTCCTTCAAATATGTATTTGCTACCACATATTGGTAGCGCCTCACATGACGCTGTCATAGAATTAGGTTTAAAAGCCCGGGATCTCGGCTATAGAGAAGTCAGCGTAATTGGCCCAATATACCATAAGCCCTCTAGGAGGGGTCTTATTGACTACTACGATTACATAGCCTCTAAGATAGATCTTAATATTCTAATTTACAATATTCCTGAACGTCAAGGCTACAATATTACACCAGACGATTTCCAGTTTATAGTTGACCGTGTTAAGAATGTTGTGGGAATTAAAGATACTAGTAGAGATATATCTCAGCTACTAGAATATGTTAATAGATTTGGAGGAAAATATTTCATAGCGGGGGCTGGTGATAGTCTCCTATTTTACACGTTTATAATTAAAGCCCCAGCCAATATATCTGGAATTTCAAACCTAGTACCAGAGGTAACAGTAGCTCTCTATAAGGCTGTTAAAGAGGGTAATTATAGCAGAGCTCTTAAGCTTCAATATCAATTAGACCAATTGCGCAAAGTACTCAGCAAACTTACCCCAGAAATGCAAGAAGCTGTAAGAGAGCTTTTGAAATGGAGAAATATTAAAGCAGGCTATCCACCGCTACATCTAGTGCACGATTTAGATCAGGGGTTGTTGAAAAAAGCCTACGAGCTAGTTATAGAGATGGTTAAGAGTATTCACAGTTAATTAGTCTCCACCGCAGATGAATATAGATTAATAGATTAATAGAAGAATAAAAAATAATTTCGGCTTTTCTTTAGTGGTCTATTCTACCTCTATTAACTCTGCACCTTTTTGTGAAATAAAAGAAATATGAACATTTACTTTTACCCCAAGCTTGAAGAGATGATTTTTAATCTTCTCTCCTATCTCTACTAGTTTCTCTACATCTTCGTGTAATATAAATATTGATGGGCCTGCACCACTAATATTAACGCCATAAGCACCTTCATCTAAAGCGATCTTTTTAATGTCATTATAAAATGGTATCATTTTAGCCCGCGAAGGCTCTACTATGTAATCAGCTGAAACAGCTTCACCTAACACCTTTAGGTCTTCTGTTAAGATACCATAAATGAGTTTTGCTAGCGATGAGGACTGCTTTACATGTGTATCGAGGTCTATTTGTCTTGGCAGTAGAGATCGCGCGTAAGCGGTCTTCCTATAAGCTACTTGCACAGTCTCTGGAATTATGAGGGCTATGGGAATCCTCTTTCTAGGGACATGCCTAAGCACTACACCTCTTGTTAAATCTAGTATCACAAACCCTCCAAGTAAACTTGCAGATACGTTATCGTAGTGGGGAGAGCCTGCGGTGAACGCTTCACCTACACCTGCTAAATACAATAGCTCCTTCTCATCTAGATTAGTACCTAGTAAAATGTTAAGAGCTTGTGCAGTAGCAATACTTGTAGCGCCAGAACTCCCAAGACCACGTGATGGCGGTATACCCTTCTTCACAGTCACATAGACATCGTACTCTCTCACTGAGAGCTTGTCGAGAAAACTCTTAGCTACATGGTATGCAACGTTACCCTCACCTGACGGTACATTAAACCCGTAAGATTTAACAAACACCCTACCGACCCCGGGGTTCAGAGAGACCTCGACGATGTCATAAAAGCCTTCAATAGCAGCTGCAACTATGTCAAAACCAGGGCCAAAATTAGCTATTGATGCGGGTGCTTTCACTACAGCTCTTCTTTTACTCGCCGCATAGGGAGCATATCATCACCAGTGTTAAACACCTTAACATACCTTTAGAATATAGATGAGCTTAAAAACTCTACTAATACGCATTAGTTGTTTTAAAGGTCTATCTAGTTTATTTAAAACAGTTCCAGGACTAAGTATGCTTGGTGTAGAGTTATGAAGGGTTTTTCTACAATAGCTATTCATGGGCATGAATACGAGGATATCTATGGATCTCATGTCCCCCCAATATATGTTAGCGTTGTCTACGAGTATGTGGATCAAGAGCTTGGATTAGCTAAGTTTACAGATAGAGGTACTAATTTAAAGTATGGTAGAGAAGAAAACCCTACCACTAGGGCTCTTGAGAGGATTATTAGTAAACTAGAAGGAGCAGAGGATGCACTTGTATTTAATAGTGGTATGTCTGCTATTTCAACACTATTTCTCTACTATCTAAGACCAGGCGATAAAGTAGTGGTGCCAATGGAGCTCTATAGTTCTGTATTTGTACTCCTTAATCACCTAGTCTCAAAAATGAATATTAGAGTAGTAAAAGTGTGGCCATCAGCGGAGGCCATTATTGAGGCTGTAGATAAGAATACTTCAATGGTCTTTATTGAATCAATGACAAATCCAACAAATAAAGTAATAGACCTTGAATATCTCTCTAAAAGCCTAGATCTCGATGAAAAAACCCTAGTAGTTGATAACACATTTACAACGCCTGTGATTTTAAAACCTATAAAGTATAAAGCTAAACTCGTAGTTCACAGCATGACAAAGTATTTTGGAGGACATAATGACGTAGTTGGTGGAGTTATAGCTGGGTATAGGAAAAACGTTGTTGAATTGTGGGAGTGGCGTAGATTACTAGGAGGGATTTTACAGCCTTTTGAAGCCTATATGGTTTTGAGGGGGATTAAAACTCTCGAAGTTAGATTTGAAAAACACAGTAATAATGCTATGGCAGTAGCTGAGTATTTAGCTGAACACTCAAAAATAGAAGAAGTATTATACCCAGGGCTTTCAAAAAGTCCTTATCATAGTGTGGCGAGAAAAATATTTGAAAAACCACTCTTTGGCGGAGTAGTTAGTTTTAAGATAAAGGGCTCTTACAGTGATGTGATTAATTTTGTAAAGAGGCTTAAGGTAATTAAGAGAGCTCCTAGTTTAGGGGGTACAGAATCCCTCATAGTAATACCGATTAAGGCTGGTTCACAGTTTATTGAACCAGAATATAGACAAAAACTTGGAATAACAGAGAACTTAGTTAGATTATCAGTAGGGCTTGAAGACGTAAACGATATATTAGAGGATTTAGGACGAGCATTAAATTATTAAAATTAATATTATTTTTTATTCTCTAAACCCTAGGTCTTAAAACTATATTTTATTATTTTAGAGCGCCATAGCCGCCTCCACCAGGCGTCTCAACAACAACCTCATCACCGGGTTTTAAATCTATGGTTTGAGAACATATCTCCTCAATATAGCCCTTAACTCTCTTAACATAAACTCTTGCGGGTAAGCCGGGTTCTCCGCCTTCAAGTCCCCATGGCCTTGTCTTAAACCTTGATGCTATAATAGAGAGTGTTGCTGGCGCCAATACCTTCATTGATCTCACAATACCATCACCGCCTCTAAATCTCCCTCGACCACCACTCCCCTCTCTAATCCTATAAGCTGTGAATAATATTGGAAACTCTCTCTCAGCTATTTCAATAGGCGTGTTGAGAGTATTTGTCATATTCACGTGGACTCCTGAAACACCATTCTTAAAGGGTCTTGCGCCTGTGCCTCCACCAATAGTTTCGTAATAAGACCAATATCTATTATTGTAAACACCTCCAATCATCAAGTTCATCATAGTGCCAGATGCTGCCGCAGGTACTCTACCAGGCAGAGCTTTTGAGAGAGCTAGAAAAACTACATCTACAATTCTATTTGAAGTTTCAAGGTTACCTGCACCTACAGGCGCTGGTTTTAAAGGGTTAACTAATGTGCCTAAAGGGGCTTTTACAATTATAGTAGAGTAGAAGCCGTGATTAGTTGGTACTTCTTTATTCAACATACACCTTATACTAAAAGATGTAGCTGCAAAAGTTACTCCTAGAACAGCGTTTACGGGTTCTTCAACTTGCCTACTAGTACCCTCAAAATCCACTAGTATAATGTTACCTGAGATCTCTAGTTTAACTCTAATCCTATAGATCTCATCTCTCCAGTCAAGGTAGTCTTCTGCCTCATACACCCCCTGCGGCCACTTCTCATATTCGAGCTCTACTAGTCTACGTCCATGTTCAATAGCCTTATCCCATGCTTCGAGAACACTATGATACTTGTTAAAGAGCTCTCTTACTCGTACTTCACCAATACGTTGAGCCGCTATTTGAGCATTAATATCTCCTAAAGCATAATCTTGTGTTTTGAAATTTGAGAGTATAATACCTAAGATCTCTTTGTCTAATTCACCTCTCTTTACGAGTTTCACTGGTGGTATTATTAGGCCCTCATCGTAGAGTGTTTTTGAATGTGGATTTAATGATGCTGGTGCAGGTCCACCAACATCTACGTAGTGAGCTTTAGTAGTAATATAGGCTACAAGCCTATTCTCATAGTATACTGGTGAAAGAGCCATTACATCGTTAAGGTGTGTTCCAGCTATATAGGGGTCATTAGTAATAACTACATCGCCTCTCGCAAGGTCTATATTCTCCTCTGAGAGGTATTTTATGAGGTTCTTTACACCAATATAGAAAGAGCCTAAATGTACTGGTATATGTTCAGCTTGAGCTATAATTCTACCCTCTGAGTCTACGACTGCTACACTAAAATCCATTCTCTCTCTAATATTTGGTGAAAAAGCAGATTTCTTTAAAGCTACACCAATCTCCTCAGCAATGTACTCAGTAGCCTTATAGACAATCTCCCAACTCACTTTCTCACCTCTAAAACACCGAATTTTCCAACTACTGCTTGCCATCGTGGAGGAATAATCGTGGTAGAATAATCTTCAATTATTATAGCTGGACCATTAATCCTGTAACCGAGTGGCAATTGATCCCTCTTGAACACAGGCACTTTTATCCAGCCGTCAAAAAAGACATCTTTTTCTGAGACTTCAGGAGAGCCTTCTAGCAGGGGGTCTCTTAAAATAGGCTTAATTCTCTTTTTAACAGCAAATACTCTCACAACTACTATTTCTACTTCTCTTGGAAGTTTAAAGCCATATGTAGCTATATGTCTCTCCTCGAAAATACTCTTAATAGATTCTATTGTCGCCGGCTTACCTACCGGAATTATTAATTCCCATCCTTGACCCTTATACCTCACATCAGCATATCTAATATAATAGTCGGGTTTAAGATTTGCAAGTTTATTTTCAAGTTCATTAAACGCCTCTTCCACGTCTCTTGGATAAGCTCTCCTAGCCTCAAACTTGAAATCAGCCATTAACATGCCGAGTGCTGTAAAAACCCCTGGTAGTGGTGGAATAATTACCCTCTCAATTCCTAGTTCTTCAGCTAGTAGAACTGCGTGTTGAGGCCCAGCGCCGCCAAAAGCTATTAGTACAAAGTCTCTGGGGTCAAGACCTCGCTCAATAGTTACTAGCCTAATACCCCTCGCCATTACGAGATTTATCATATCAATAGCTATGTTGGCGACATCGTAGGGATCTCCAAGTTTCCTCAACGCTTCTAAAGCCTTTCTCTCGTCAAGTAACATAGTGCCTCCTAGGAGACTCGTCGGTATCCTGCCAAGAACTAAGTTAGCATCTGTAATAGTTGGCTGAACACCACCCCTATTATAACATACAGGGCCAGGATCAGCGCCAGCGCTGAGAGGTCCTACTCTAAGAGCTCCGGCTTCATCTCGCCAAATAATTGTACCACCACCAGCTGAGACCTCTGAGAGGTCTACAAATGGATATCTAACAGGATAACCCGAACCCTTCACAACTCTCCCATAATGCACTTCTCCACCAACCTCGTACTCCGTTGTCAATTGTACCTCATAATCTACTACCGTGGCTGCCTTAGCTGTAGTACCACCCATATCTAGAGAAATAACTCTCCTAAGACCTAGTAGTCTAGCTAATTCTGCTACTGCTACGACACCACCAGCAGGGCCGGATTCCACGAGTTGGACAGGTCTCTTAACAGCCTCTTCTACTGTTACAAGCCCACCTGAACTCGTCATTGTGTAGATACTAGCACCACGATTCTCTACATATTTGCCGATTTCTTCAAGATAATTACTCACAATAGGCATTAAAACAGCGTTTATAACAGCTGTACTAGTTCTCTCGTATTCTCTAGGCTCCCATGCGATTTCATGAGACAATGTCACATATTTAAACTTCTCTTTTAAGACCTCACCGACAATAACCTCGTTCTCAGGATTAGCATAGGAGTGTAAAAATGAAACAGCAACACTAATAACCCCCATTGAAACAGCCTTTTCAGCGAGTTTTCTCACCTCTTCTAAGTCAGGTCTCTTAACTACTTCACCAGTGTGTAGTGTTCTCTCATCTATTTCAAATCTCAACTCCCTAGGTACTAGTGGCCTTGGTTTCTCGAAATATAAGTCATAGAGTCTAGGTCTATTTTGCCTCCCAATTTCAATAATATCCCTAAAACCCCTAGTTGTAAAAAGAGCTACTTTCGGCCTTTCAAGACCTATTTGACCTAGTAGAGCATTTGTCCCAATTGTAGAAGCATGTACCACTTCTCTAAAACTAAATTTCTCTAGACCTTCAATAACAGCTTTCTCCGGGCTTCTCGGCGTTGAAAGTAATTTTAAAGTCTTAATTTCTCCTCGCTCATCTAAAGCTACAAAGTCTGTAAATGTACCACCAACATCAACAGCAATAATAGAACTCACAAAGACACCAGAGATTATCTCCTCTCAACCCACATTAATAAAAAGAAAAGTTTATTTAGATAGACATAGCTTCATTAACTCGACTGAGGTGTTTAGTAGTGAAGTTGAGTAAGATTATTAATGGAGAACTTTACATAGTTAAACTTGATCCAGGCGAGAGACTCCCAGACTCTCTAATTAAACTCGCAGAGGATTTAAAAGCTGGATTTCTCACCTTTTATGGTTTAGGAGGATTTAAATGGGCTAAAATAGGCTTTTTCAAGGAGCCTCAAGGCTACAATATAATTGAAATCTTTGCTCCAAGCGGAAGTGCTATAGAAGTCACATCAATAATGGGTTCAGTGCTTTGGACTGGGAAAAAATACCATGCACATATACATGTTACTCTAGGAACTATAGACAGCAGTAAAAGAACTCCCACCACATACGCAGGACACCTAATTGAGGCTGAAGTAAATCCACTAATAGAGCTCTTTCTCACAGCATCATCTAGGATAGATATAAATATTCTTAAAGAAACACTACCACATAGATTCCAGTAAATATTAGGAGTTTGTAATACCTGACTCTACTAAAGCTTATGGCCGATCTAGAATTAACTTGTAAATAGCCATGGTTACTTACTAGTTTTCGGGCTATATCATGATCATTCTTACTTCTTCTATTTTGTGTAGTTTTCTTAGCTTTTTTTATCCAAGTATCTTATCATTATAGTTCTTATGTTTTCTGCTAACTTATCCTTTCTAATCTCTTCTACAACAAAGTTACCGTTAAGATTTAGATCTCTTAATTCTCCTATGTAATACATGGATCTTAGAATAGATTTCTCTCAAAACTTTATATTGAAGTTTTATTTTCTGGTGAAGATAGGGTTAATTCTATAAGCTCGGCTTCGTAAGCTAAGAAGCCTAGTGCTATACCGAGCATTATTGTTAAGGTTTCAACGAGATCCTCAGTATACTCGGTATTAGTTTTCATGGATTCTACTGCTATTAAGTCTTCGAGTAATTCGTAGAAGCTAATGTGTTTTTCATTGATGTGTGTTAATATATATGAGAGCGTGGGATCTATGATCTTAAATAACACCCCATCTACTCTTTTAACTATAATAGCTTCCTCTCCAATACTCTCTACAAAGTACCTAGGAGTAATAATGATCTTGTCGAGGTTTTCTAGTATAGTATATTTAAATATATTCTCTCCACATTCAACTATTAGAGGATAACATGGAACACCTTCGTAGTGGTGTAAAGATAAGATAACATAGGATTTTTCACACTTAATACTGCGTAGTACCGGATATTCCCGTATTCCACTTAACGTAAACACTTTTACGTGTTTACTAGTTCTCGCTACATTAATGAGCTCTGAAGAGGCGTTAATCAATAAGTAAGCCCCTATTAAAATTACGTTGAAAAGTTCATGTTAAATAAAACGTGTTAAAATATTCTGAGAGATCTTAGTAAGACTTTTTCTCCTCTATAATCTGGTAGTAGAATTGGTGAACGCCTCTCTCTCGGTACGCCTATAGATTTCAACTCCTCAATATATTTTTCTAGGTGTTTTAGTGAGAGTTTAGGTCTTGTCGACGTCTCTTTTACTGTTTTCGCCGCTGTTATCCCGGCCCTTCTACCAAACACTAATATGCCTGCTAGCGAGTTGCCCATTAACCTGTTTCTACCATGAACTCCTCCACCCACTTCGCCTGCTGCTAATAGCCTTGGTATAGGCTCTCCATTAGGCCTCAATACTCTGGAAAATACATCTATCTCTATTCCACCATTTTGGTAGTGTAGTGTTGGATATGTCAACACGGGTTCTTGTGTTATATCTATTCCATGCCTTATGAATTGCCTATACATAGCAGGCAGAGCCTTCTTTATTGTGCCGGGGCCTCTTAACATGTCTATCATTGGCATATCAAGCCATACTCCCATAGCCCCAGTTGGAGTAATAATACCTCTACCCTCAGCACATTCCTTTATTATTGCACTTGATACTACATCTCTAGTTTCTAGTTGATGTATAAATTGCTCGCCGTGAACATTTACTAGTTGTGCTCCAAGACTCCTACACTTCTCCGTTATTAATTCACCTCTAATTGCCTCTGGAAACGCTACGCCAGTTGGGTGGAATTGGAATGTGTCGAGGTGAACTATATTAGCCCCTACTCTATAACCCATTACTACACCATCCATAGTAGCTCCATAGTGATTACTCGTCGGAAACCCTGCAATGTGAAGTCTACCAGCTCCTCCAGTCGCTATTATAACCGCTTTAGCACTAGCCACATAATACTCTCCAGTTTCAAGATTATAGAGTACTGCACCAGAAACTCCTCCATCCTCTGGGTCTGTGAGTAACTCTATTGCTGGTGTAAACTCTAAATATGGTACGTCATGATTTAAAAACTCCTCTCTCAGAACTCTCAGTATTTCAAGGCCTGTGTAGTCTCTAGCGCAATGTAATCTCCTCCTACACGCTCCACCTCCACTTACCTCTACATAGCTGCCGTCAGGATTTTTATCAAACATAGCGCCGAGATCTTCAAGCCACTTCATTATGAACGGCATATCTGTTACAAGTGCCTCTACAAGATCTCTCTTATTTGCAAATAAACCTCCCCCAACAGTGTCTATGAAATGTAATATAGGACTATCTTCTGGTCTATCTGCTGCTTGTATACCGCCTTGGGCTTTAACCGTGTTAGAGTCTCCTAGTCTCAACTTTGTAACTAAGAGTACAGCATCTGGAGAAACTCCACTATATATAGCCCACAGTGCCGCAGCTAAACCAGCCCCACCACTACCAATGACTAATACGTCAACATCATAGTCTACTTTACTGAGGTCTATTTGATCGGGGTCTATGAGCGGCCATGCCTCTAACAAATCTGCTACTTCATTATAAACTACTGTACCCTTACAAACACCTACTCTCAGAGGCCTCTTAGTCCCCGGCTTATAGTCAGGATGCCACTCTTTTAATAGTTTCTCGCGTTCTTCTAGCGATAATCTCCTATATGGCTTCTTTAACCTCTCCTCCCGTGTCTCCTCCACGTATTTTATTAACTTCTTGATCTCAGATGGATATCCACACATACTCACACCTCTACTCCTCTGGCTCAATCACCCTTGAAGCATATAGTTTTTTCAACTCGTCCACAGATGCTTGCTTTAATTTTTCTAATTCCTCTCTGTATTTACCTTGCTCTATCTCCTTGATCCTATCTTCTAAGTGCCTTGGCTTTGGTGACATGTATTTCCCATAAATCCTCCTAACCAAGTGGAATATATTTGCATGTCTTATCTCCGCAGGACACCTCATTGAGCATATTCCACACGCTATACAATCAAATGTTAAATCTGCAGCTTTTGCTAAATCCCCTCTTTTAATCGCCTGGATAGCGTCCATGACCTGTAAACCCTGTGGACACGCCTTTGTACAGGTATTACAGGCAACACATCTAGCTATCTCAGGATATAATTTTAGAACTAAACCTACATCTGGCTTAAGTGATTCTAACTTATATTTCACTCTCGGAATAGGTGTATATGGTAATACTACGAGGTACATCCCGTCTTCAACTACATTTTGACATGCTAATGCAATCCTCAACTTGTATTCTCCAGGCTTCCTATACAATGTTGCACAAGCCCCACAGAACCCTCCTCTACATCCAACACCTCTTATTAATCTAAATCCCGCGTATTCTAGAGCCTTGTGAATCGTGAGACCCTCTGGAACAAGGTATTCTCGACCCATCACATATATCTTAACCATTTTAGGCTGAAGTATCTCTCTACGAGATACTGTAACCAAGGCTACACTCACAGATGCCACCTAGTCCTAGCCATATCTAACTTATAGATTGATATAAAATAATAATTAGTAAAAGTAGTGATCATGGGCCCGTCGCCCGCGACAATAAATCAGTTAAATAAACAATTTCAATTCTTAACTTCTTGCCGAGAGATAATAGTGTTGTTTCTAAATTGTACTTACACAGTGGACAGATCACTGCAATAATATTAGCACCTCTTACTGCAGCTTCTTCTAATATTTCCCCAGATTTCTCAAACACGATCTTCCTATTGAAAACTGATTGATATGCTCCACAACACTCAGTTTTAAACGGAAATTCTATAACCTCTATCTTAAGAGCTCTCAGTATGTTATCCATAACCTCGGGGTTTTCGGCATTATCAAATGCGATTTCCCTCGGCCTGAGCACTGTACAACCATAGTATGGTGCTACCACGACATCTTTAACCTCTGTTACCACTAATCTCTTAAGTTTATCAATATTATCTCTTAACACTTCAAGTAAATGTAACACTTCTATTCCAATAGTATACTTTTCTTCTTCATCCATAAACAACGCTAATGTATCAAGATTTTCTGGGTTTTCTCTGAGCATGTGATTTACTCTCTTAAGCACATTATAACACATTGGACACAATGTTAGAAGTTTATTAGTCCCATGTTTTCTGGCTTGTACCTGGGCCTTTATGAGAGTTCTCAAACCACTAATGTGTTTCATTAAGTCGTCTTTTGCTAGACTATAAAATGCTCCACAACAATACCAATTATCTAATTCATATACTTCAATACCTATTTTACTCAGTATTTCTAATGTCTTCTTCTCATACTCTAAAGCATTTCTCTTAACTGTGCAACCAGGATAATAGAGCATTTTCACATTAATCACCCTGTAAGCTTCCTCGAAGCACTTACTATCGCAAGAGTAGGTGCCTCTTCGATGTTAGGGATCTCCTCATACTTTAACTTATCAATCCCCTGTCTCAGCGTTATAAGCCTCAATGCTTCAAACACTACTCCTGGTGCTACATCTCTCGGACAGCGATCAACACATCTCATACAGCTAACGCAAATCCATATAGTATTACTAGATAACACAAGTGCTCCTGCACCTATTTGTAAAAGCCTTATAGCTCTATGAGGAGGAATATCCATAAACCTCACCATGGGGCAAACAGCTGAGCACGTTCCACATTGATAACAAGCATACGGGTTTTTACCACTATATTCAACTACGCGATTTAATACTTCTGACACTTCACCACCCCACTAAATCACCTTTAATAAATTACCATGAGAGTCGTAGATAAACACCCTGATCAACCTAGATCCTGCGATGTGAGTTGCACAGGAGTTACAAGGGTCAAAAGCTCTTATAGCCACTTCTAACTCGCTGATTAAATTAGTTAAGTCCTCATTTAGCAGTAGTCTAGTCCACGATTTCAACGCTATCTTCTTAAGCTGAGTATTTATAGCAGCATTATTTATAGCTGTGGGAGTTATTATATTGACATCTGTCACGAGGAAATTCGAATCAGATTTGTAATGGTGAATTAAAACCCCACGTGCAGCTTCTACTACTCCGATACCCTCATATCGAGGTGTCCCCTCTAAGTTCACTACTTCACCAGTACTCAATAAGTCCCTGTGTTCGATCATCATTTTCTCTACTACCTCAAGTGCATAGATATTCTCAATTAGTCGTGCCCAGTGATAAGCAAGAGTATTATTTACAACTTTCTCACCGCCAAAGAACTCGAGCATCTCTTTATACTCATTTAAAGCCCACTCAGCCGGCACTTTACTACACACATTTAACCTAGCCAATGGTCCAACTCTAACAACACCTCCCTCCTCTAAACCCTGCCACCCTATGATAGTTAAATATGGGAATTTTGAATAACTCCACTCCTCATAATGTTCTGCAATATATTTCGTATACTCCTCAGGTTTAAAAGTAGCTACCTCACTACCCTTATAATCTACTACTCTTAATACCCCATCATAGAAACTAAGAGATCCATCTTCACTAACTAAGCCCATGTAATAAGTCTTTAACTCATAATCCCCTCTCCTCGCAAGTTCTTGTAGTCTTCGCGATTTTGAGAGAGTATTTTTAAAGAGATCTAGAGTATACTGTAAATGTCCTCTCAGCTCTCTTAAACTTTTTTCAATAAACTCTAAGTCTTCTTTGCTCAGCTTCCTGGAAACACCTCCAGGTATAGCTATCGGCACATGTATTATTTTCCCACAGATCTTTTTAATGATACTCGTCGTTATAGACCTGGCTGTAATCAACTTCTTAATAACCTCTGGATATCTCCTTACTACGTCTACAAGTCCACGTAACTCACTACTTCTCTCCGCGAGTAGATCGGCTAACGCCATTACAGCTAAGTGTAATAGATGATCATCTATCATGTAGATATAATGTACCAGTTCTCTCACTTTAATAGCTGTTTCAGTGGGTTTTCTACCAAATAACATATCTACAGCTTTAGCAGAAGCCATATGATGAGGTATACTACAAACTCCACATATAGTCTGAGATATTCGAGGCATCTCCTCTACAAGTCTACCACGGCAAAATGCCTCAAAACCTCTTAGCTCTAATACTTGGTAATATACGTTGTTTACTCTACCCGCATCATCTAAGGTTATTATAACCCTTGCTTCACCCTCAATTCTCGTAACCGGATCTACTACTAGATTTTTACCTTGCATATTCACTACCCTCTAAGCTTAATTTAAGCATATATAGGCGAGACCTAGGCAGAGTATACCTATAGAGAACTCCAAGACGATCTACGAGCTTATCGAGAATTTTAGCTAAACCCTGCTCCATTAACTCTTTCTCTCTTTCAACAGCGACTAGTGCTAATATCCCAGCTATGTATCTAAGACCTACATCTTCAAATCCTGGTAGTGGTCCAAAACAACCCGTGCAAGGCATATTCACATTGATACAACTGTGTTCACAGCCTTCTCGAGTAACAGGGCCTAAACATAGTATTCCCTGCTCTAAGAAACACCTATTTTCCTCGATCTTAGCCTCATATATCCTCTTTATACTCGGTATTTGTAGTTTAGAGAGATCTTTAGGTTTTCTAGGACAAGTCTCACATTGTGCTTTAGAACCAGCAATTACTAATGGCCCTATTGGTTCCTCGCCAGCAATGTATTTTAAGAGCACATTTACAAATTCATTAACGACTTTAATAGGGGGAGGACAGCCGGGAACTACTATGTCTACATTGACTACGTGGGGTAGTGCCCTATAAGTACTTAGCTCTGGTAATTTAGGTAATTCAATAATACTCTTATATTGAGAACTAGTAGTAATCGTTGACTTCACTAAGTTAATTAATTCAATAGGAGAAGTTAATGCAGCTAATCCAGGTATTCCACCATATGCTGAACAACTACCAAAAGCTACTAGTATCTTAGATTTCTCTCTCAACCACTTCGCTAATTCCTCATCTTCACTAGTCCTTACACCACCCATAAATACCGCAACATCTATTTTACCAAGTGATTTTAAGTCGGAGAGTCTAGCGTCAACTGCTACACTCCAATACGCTAGATCAATGTTCTCCAAGATCTTTGAAATAGCTTCTTCACTATTCGCTAAAGCTACATCACACCCTCCACAAATAGCTCCGTGAACTATAACTATATTAGGTTTATTCACACACTACCACCACGTATTTTTACTCTAAGTGGACCTAGCTTCCTAATAGTAAATGTGAACTCGTCAAATAGTGTTTTGAGTTTTTGTGATTCAACAGCACTCACCCACTCTAATTTCAACCTCTCAGGCTCTATGCCAAAGTCACTAAGTAGCTTCTTCAACATGTAAACCCTCTTAAAGGCCTTAAAGTTCCCCGCAATATAGTGACAATCTGAGGGTGTGTGACAACCCGCCACTATGACTCCATCTGCCCCGTTCATGAAAGCCTCTACTATTAAATCAGGGTCAACGCGTCCAGAGCAGGGGACTATTATTGGAATCACGTTTGGCGAGTATAATAACCTACTAACACCGGCGAGCTCGGCTGCTGCACCTGAACACCACTTACATAGAAATGCCACTATTTTAGGCTCCCAGGAATCCAAGTTCACTTCACCACAGCCTTAACCATTTCTAATAATTGCTTAGTTGAGTAATTCCTCAACTCTATTGCACGACTTGGACATGCAACTACACAAGCCCCACAACCCTCACATAACAACTCATTAACTTTCGCTTTCCCCTCTACTAGCTCTAATGCACCATATGGACAAATACCTACACATACTCTACAACCACTACATAAATCTCTATCAACCACAGCTACTAATGGCTCTTTAACAATATACTCTGAATACAATAATTCCATAGCCTTAGCCGCCGCGGCAGAGGCTTGTGCAACAGTTTCAGCAATATCTTTGGGGCCGTGTGCAACACCACATACAAATACACCACTAGTCACTGTTTCAACAGGTCTTAACTTTGGATGTGCTTCTTGAACAAATCCATATTTATCAAAAGGTATTTTCAGTTTAGATGCTAATTCATAAGGTAACTGTGGCACTAAGCCCGTGGCTAATACAACGAGGTCTGCCTTGACCGTTAATAACTGGCCTGTAAGAGTATCAAATCCAACAACAACCATGTCGCCTGTTTTGGGATCTCGGTAAACCCTGTTAACTCTGCCACGTATGTAGTTTACTTGAAACTCCTCTTGTACTCTCTTAATGAACTCCTCATAACCCTTCCCAGCAGCCCTTATATCTATGTAAAACACATATGCCTCTCCGCCTGGTACTCGCTCTTTAAATATTAATGCGTGTTTCGCCGTGTACATACAACATATTTTTGAACAATATTCGAGGTGATTAATGTCTCGTGAACCAACACACTGTATAAACACAACTCTCTTCACTGGTTTTCTATCACTAGGTCTTAGTATAAGGCCTTTTGTAGGACCACCTGCTGAGAGTATCCTCTCAAATTGCAGTGAATCTATTACATCTCTATATAAGCCATAACCATATTCCTTAAGCCTCTCAGCAGGATATAAATCATAGCCTGTTGCAACAATTATAACTCCAACTTCTTCTTCTACTAATTTATCTTCATCATTAAAGTCTATGGCCTTAGTTGGACATACTCTTAAACACTTATCACACCCATCTACCCAGTGTCTACAATTAGCCTTGTCAATTACATAGGCAGGAGGTATTGCCTGTGGGAATGGTATGTAAATAGCCTTCCTATCAGAGAGACCTCTATTAAACTCGCTTGGAACTTTTACTGGGCAAACCCTCTCGCAGAAGCCGCAGAGCCTACAATCACCTATTTTAACATATCTAGCGCGCTGAAGTATTTTCACCTTGAAGTTTCCAACAAATCCACTAACATCTACTACTTCAGAGTTAGTATAGATTTTTATTAACGGGTGCCTAGCAACTTCAGCCATTTTTGGTGTAAGTATACATTGAGCACAATCTAGTGTTGGAAAAGTTTCACTAAGCATAGCCATTTTACCTCCAATTGTCGGTGTCTTTTCAACTAGTATTACGGGTATTCCGGCATTTGCAATGTCTAAGGCAACTGTTATCCCTGCTATTCCACCACCAATTACCAGGACTTTTCTCACAGTTCTACTCTTAACAGGCTCTAGCGGGCTATTATCAGCAACCTTCACCACAGCTGCTTTTACTAGTTTTATTGCTTTTTCTGTTGCCTTCTTCTTATCTGCATGCACCCAGCTAGAAAACTCCCTTATCACAGCCATCTCGAGCCTGTAACGATTTAAGCCAACTGCTTCTATAGCTCGTGCAAATGTCTCATAATGCATTGTGGGAGTACATGCTGCAACCACTACAGCGTTGAGTTTCTTCTCTAAAATCGCTTTTTTAATAAGTTCTTGCCCGGGTGCAGAGCACATATAAATATAATCTTCAGCGTGAACTACGTGAGGAAGTCTTTTAGCCTCTTCTACAACTTTTTTAACATCTACTACGCCAGCTATGTTAAGGCCACAATGGCAGACAAAAACACCTACTCGCGGCTCCTCACTACTCAAACTCATGTCACCGAGTACTTGTAAAATAGTAAATGTTAGAATAAAACTGTGAAATAATATTTAAACTTCTAAGTTACTCCAAGTTTTTTAAGTACCTCTTCTCGTTTCTTCTTAGCTTGCTCTACAACCTCTTCAGTTAAATTACGGCCTTCACTATCTATTGTTATTAATAATGGGCCAAAGTCTTCGACTTCAAACACCCATAAAGCTTCAGGTATTCCTAAATCAAGCCACTCAACTCTCACAACACGTTTTATTGCATTAGCCGCTAATACAGCTGCTCCTCCAGTGAAATATGCGTAGACAGCACCATATTCTCTACATGCTTGAGCCGTTCGAGCCCCCATTCCACCTTTCCCAATAACCATTCTCACCCCAAAATTCTTGATCACATCTGCCTCATAGAGATCCATTCTAGCACTTGTCGTGGGTCCTGCCGCCAGCGCTATCCACTGGTCGCCTAGTTTTTGAACTACTGGACCACAATGATATATAACCCCTCCTCTCAAATCCACGGGGATGGGTTTACCCTCTTTGAGGTAATCTAACATCCTTCTATGCGCAGCATCTCTAGCAGTTACAATTGTCCCAGTAAGATATACTATGTCTCCAACTCTCAATTTCCTAACATCAGCTTCTGATAGAGGTGTCTTAAGCTTATATTCAGCCACATATATCACCCCTATTGCTCTATAACATATTTCCCATTAGCATTTATTTTCACAGTAGCTCTCCTAGTAGCCCAGCATTGAAAAGCCACTGCAACAGGCATTGCTGCTGGATGTCTATGTGCATAATCTACGTGTACAGCTAATACCGTATATTTTCCCCCAAGACCCATAGGGCCTATACCAAGGCTATTAAGAGCCTCATATAGCTCTTTTTCAAGCTCATATAACACGGGATCAGGGTTTAAAGTACCTATTTTCCTAGTACAAGCAGCTTTTTTAGCTAAATACATAGCTATGTCTGCACCACCACCAACACCAACACCTACAATTGTTGGTGGACAAGGTAGTGAGCCTGCTTTTAAAACAGCATCTACAACTACTCTTTTAACTGCTTTAACACCCTCACCTGGAGGTGGTAGTTCTAGGTATGAAACCCCCTCTGAACCACCCCCCTTCGGCACCACTGTAACCTCTAAGCCATCTCCTTCAACTAGTTCTAGGTGTATATATGGCATATACCTACCTGTATTATCACCTGGATTTCTACCAGTAAATGGATCAACAGTATTAGGTCTCAGAGGTACTTGTTTTGTGGCTCTTCTTACTGCTTCTACGAGAGCTTCTCTTAAAACTCTTAATCCAGGGAAGTCATATCCCACTGTGACATAATATATGATAGAACCAGTATCTTGACATACTGGCTTCTTAAATTTCTCAGCTAACTCAATATTTTTAAGTATTGCTTCTAACTGTGACTTAGCCATAGGATTTACCTCTTCCTCATATGCACGTTTAAGTGCTTGTTTAATATCTGGTGGTATATATATTGCTGCACGCTCTATGGTTTCTGAGACAGCCTTAGCTATTATCTCTTTAAACTCCTCTAGAGATGGCATATATAATACCCGAATTTACGGTTTTAACTCCTTGTACTCTCGGTAGAGCTGTATAAGACCTGCCTTAACAAATAACTCCATTTCCTTCTTCGGCCTCTCAATCATCTCTCTTATTTCAAGCTCTAACTCTGATCTAGAGAGCTTTCTCCTAGCATAACCTAGCTCTATAGCTTTCTCTGCGACAGCCATCGCCTCTTTCACATACATCTCAGCCTCCTCCATTCTAGGCACTATTCTCTCCTCGTGAATACCAGTCTCTTCAGCATACTTCGCTATAGCGTAAGCTGCCGCCAAGAACATTTCATCAGTCATTTTCCTCGCCCTCACAGTGAAAACCCCCCTGAAAACTGCTGGAAACCCTAAACTATTATTTATCTGATTCGGGAAGTCACCTCTACCTGTAGCAACAATTCTCGCCCCTGCTTCTTTAGCCTCCCACGGCCATATTTCAGGTATAGGATTTGCCTCAGCAAATACAATAGCATCTTTATTCATTGATGCAATCCACTCTTTCTTTATAACTCCTGGACCCGGCTTAGAAGCCGCGATAACCACGTCAGCTCCAACAAACGCTTTTGATACATCTCTTACACCCTCTGGATTTGTCTCCATAGCAATCCTATATTTCCACGGGTTCTCTTTTTTCATATCTTCAATATCTCCTCGTTCCCTGTAAAGTGGGCCTTTTGAATCAATCACAATCATGTTCTCTGGTTTTGCACCAGCCACTTTAAGATATCTATATGTGCATATATTTGCTGCACCAGCTCCAAACAACACTATCTTGACTTGATCTATTTTCTTACCAACAACTTTTAACGCGTTTATGAGGCCTGCTAAACTTACAAGTGCTGTTCCCTGCTGGTCATCATGCCATACTGGTACATCTAGTATTTCTCCTAGTTTTTCTAACATATAGAAACACTTAGGAGACTCTATATCCTCTAAGTTTACTCCACCAAAACTCGGCTCTAAAGCCTTTATTATATATATCAACTTCTCTGGATCTCTCTCACGTATAACTATTGGGAAACAGTCAACGCCGCCAAGATATTTAAACAACAAACACTTACCCTCCATAACTGGTAAACCAGCAGCCGGCCCTATATTACCTAGACCTAAAACCCTTGTACCATCACTTATAACAGCAACAGTATTCCACCTCCAAGTATAATCAAAAGAAGCATCTTCCCCAGCTCTCTGTATTCTCCTACAAGGCTCAGCTACACCTGGAGTATACCATATATTAAAGTCATCAAACCTAGTTACAGGAACCTTAGCAACCGTCTCAATTTTCCCACCATAGAGCTTATGGAGCTTTTCAGCTAATGCTGCCCAATCTACTTTAACCTGAGACATAAGTTCACCTCTTCTTTCTATGCTAGGTCAACTTTAAAAACATAATACAAAAACATAATACAGTTACATTAAATACTCCAGGCAATTATTAAGCGTTTTTAAACAAAAATTAGAGCTTTTATAAATCAATAACTCTCAATAAGCTCTACATGGCTGTAATGATGTGTTTTAATTTCATTAAAGCTTTATAGTGTATGGGTGTGTAGAGTGAGATATCAATTAATCTATTTAGTCGTAGATGGTGTAGCTGATAGTCTCAAAGACCCTGTGACAACCCTCGAGATTAGTGTAAAACCTGGGCTTGACTGGGTTGCAAATAGGGGGATTTGTGGACTACTCTACCCTGTTAGTAGGGGAGTTGCTCCTGAGAGTGATGAAGCTGTTATCTCTCTACTAGGTTATAACCCTCGCGAAGTATATCCAGGTAGAGGTGTTCTTGAAGCTCTTGGAGCTGACTTAGAGCTAAATTGGGGTTTTGAAATAGCTTTTAGAGCTAATTTCGCTACAATAGACCCGGTTACTAGGAGAATTATTGATAGGAGAGCTGGTAGAGGTATTAGTGCTGATGAAGCTCGAGAACTCGCAAAAGCTGTAAATAACTTAGAACTCGGAGAGTACGATGGATATGCGAGAGTAATTGCTACTATTGGCCATAGAGCTATTGTAATTATTGGTAGTAAGAGCTATAAGCTTTCACCATTGGTCAGCAATAATGATCCAGCATATGAGAGGAAAGAGCTTGTAAGCATTGCTGTTGAGAGACCTGAACCATTTGTAAAAGATATAAGACCTCTAGTAAAAACGCGCGAAGCAGAAATAACAGCTAAACTCGCAAACATATTCTTTGAGAAAGCACTTAAAATCTTAACAGAACACCCTATCAACATAGAGAGAGCTAAGCGAGGACTTTTACCAGCAAATGCACTATTACTCAGAGATGCTGGTGGAGAACCTCTTAAAACTCAACCACTACCTGAAAAATATAAATGTAAATTTGCTGTTCTAGCTGAAATGCCCGTTGAAATAGGCATTGGTAAGGTTTTCGGAGCTGACACTATAGTATTAAAACCACCCACCGGAGACCCACAAGTAGATTATGAAGAGAGATTAAAAAACACACTACAAGCTCTCCACAGCCACGACATAATCTACGTGCATTTAAAAGGACCTGATGAGCCAGGACATGATGGAAATATAGAGTTGAAGAAGAAAAAGATTGAAGAGATAGATAAGTACTATGTTCAACCACTAATTGAATTTATTAAAGAAAAATACGCTCTCCTCGTAACAGCAGATCACGCAACACCTCCAAGTAGAAAAACACACACAGATGATCCAGTACCCGTAGCACTTTATACGCCAGATATATTAGCAGATAACGTTACTAAATTTACTGAGAGAGATTGTACACGAGGATCTCTTGGTATAATTGAACACGGTTGGAGACTCTTACCACTCATCTTAGAGAAATACTTGTCATAGTGGTATCTCAACTTGACAATTAAAATCTACGTGCCATTACACATCTCTGGGATCTGGATACCTCACTATGCTAGTAATCACATTGAAACTGGAAGTAGGGGTGTAGGTTTAACTGTAACCAGTTATCTTATAGCTGAAGAGACATCTAAGTGTAGTATTATTCTTAATAATAAAGAAGTCTTAGTAAACCAATCTCAGGAGACTTGTAGAGATCTTGGAGTTAATATAGGTGTTCGCGGTAACTCGTATTTTAACCTCGGATCTGGTTTTGGACTCTCAGCTGCATTATTAATATCACACAGCTTAATAGCTTATAATACAATTAATAAACCTCTACTTAGAGCACTACAACACGCCCACATACTCGAAGTTAAATATAGAACTGGACTTGGAGACGTCATAGCAGAGTATATGGGGGGTTTCGTGGTGAGAGTTAAACCTGGAGCACCTGGTATTGGTGTCGCATATAAGTTGCCGGTTAAAAGTAGAGTAGATCTGGTGTTAGTTGAGCTTAATATTAGAGAATCTACTAGTCAAATGCTTTCAAGAATGAGTAGAGAGCTTTTAATAGAAGGCGAGAAACTATTAGAGAGAGTCTTAGAAATCCAGGATTTAAAAGCGTTTTTCGAGTCTTCAAGGCTTTTTACTAGCAAGCTCTTTGACTATAGTGAAGTAAGAGAGATATTAAAAGGTTTAAGGGGAATTATAGATTATTACTTAAAGAAGTCTGCGCTAGTTTTATGGGTTGAGAGAGAATTTATTGATGAAGTACTCTCAAAGCTTAGAGCTAGAGGGTTAAAAGCCTACTATTCAACTATATCGCTAATCGGTGTCCACATTGTGGATTCCATTAAATCACCCAAGAAGAACTAGCTTACTAATCAGAGAAAAAATAGTTGAAGGATTTAAACGGGGATTAGTAGCATTAGAAGGACTTATAGCTCATGGTCGTGGTGAATGCTTCGACTACCTCATAGGAGAGTCAACACAGCCATTTGCACTAAGAGCTATTGAAGCAGCTGTAGCAGCACTACTCTTAGCTAAGTACCCTGTGATCTCTGTGAATGGTAATACAGCCGCCCTCGTACCAAAGGAGATTGTCGAGCTCGCCAGGGAGGTTAGTGCTAAGATAGAGGTGAACTTATTCTATAGAACACGTGAGCGCGAAGAAGCCATTGCAATGTGGCTTAGAGAACATGGCGCTGAGGAAGTTCTAGGTGTAGGTGAAGATGCCTCAGCTATTATACCAGAACTTTTCAGTGAAAGAAGAAGAGTTAGTCCTCGTGGAATACTAATAGCAGATGTTGTATTAGTTCCTCTAGAAGATGGCGATAGAACTGAGGCTTTAAGAAAAATGGGTAAGACCGTTATAGCTATAGACTTAAATCCACTCTCGAGAACAGCTCGCACAGCCACAATTACAATTGTAGATAATATTGTAAGAGCTATGCCATTAATGGTTAAAAAAGCCAGAGAAATGAAAAAACTGAGTAAAACTGAATTACAAGAAGTTCTCAGAAATTACAATAACAACCAGATATTACAAGAAGCATTAAAACACATATTAAACAGACTCAGCGAGCTCTCACAATCTAAACTCACACTCCTCTGATCTCTCATCTAACTCTACATAT
>Ga0326760_1000205_pt1 | contig 34552 bp, 36 predicted proteins | sample GCREP_S_FD_207668 | JGI IMG/M metagenome (GOLD analysis project Ga0326760, IMG submission 207668) | Hot spring sediment microbial communities from Geyser Creek Basin, Yellowstone National Park, WY, United States - GCR.EP_S | ecosystem: Environmental > Aquatic > Thermal springs > Near-boiling... | reverse complement strand
AATGGGTAAACGTTAATATGTTTGTCTAGATTAATCTTTCTTCTTGGATGTCATTTACTTGTCCACGTTGTAATGGTAAACTTAGATTCCACAATATTGAATCTTCCACAAAATACTTTATTTCATGTGTTTCCTGCGGTTTATCTGGTTTGGTTGATGCGGGATTTAGGGATAAGATTCTTGCATACTACACTTTCCTAGATAATTATAGGGCTGGGAAGATCTCTGATTTTAAGGGTTTAATTCCCGAGCTAATCTCTCTAGGTTTGCTTAGAGATCCGAATGAGATTAGGGGTATGATTTCTAAATGTGGTTTAAGTGTTGAGTCTCTTCCTGAGGTTGTTAGGGATATCCTCTTCTCCCTTAGCGATTATGTTGCTCTATATAGGTTTATTGAACCCCCAAAGGTTGAGTATGGTTGTAGTGTTGATGAATTGAATGTTAATGATAGGTTGAAGAATGTTTTGAAGAGTTATGGTATTAATAGGTTGTATAGGTTTCAGGAAGAGGCTATTAAACGAATATTGAATGGTGAAGATATAGTTATAGTTGCACCTACAGGTTCTGGTAAAACTGAGTGTTTCGCAATTCCAATAATACATTTAATTGCATCTGGTAGGGATAGGCGATTCTATCCATTAGTCCCTGAGGGTTTAAGGGTTCTTAGAGCTCTATTCATATATCCAACTAAGAGTTTGAGTAGGGATCAACTTCTCAAAATTAGGAGATTGGCAACCCCATTGGGTGTTACTGTTAGGATATTTGATGGTGATACATCAACCTCTGAGAGGGAGGAGATATACAATAACCCTCCAGACATATTGATGACCAATTTCGACATAATCCATCATCACCTTTCCCATAGAACTCCATTATCAAATCATTTTAAGAGTGTTAGGTATATTGTTGTTGATGAACTTCATAGTTATGTTGGTGCTTTTGGAGCTAATGTTCATTGGATTTTGAAGAGGCTTCAGAGGGTTTGCGGCTATACGCAGATGATAGGTTGCTCTGCAACAATATCCAATCCTGGGGAGTTTGCCAGTATGCTTTTCGATAGGCGTGTTGGGGTTGTTGAGGGTTCTGGTAGGAGGGGTGGATTCCACTTCATAATGTTGTATCCATCAATTAGATCATTCTACTCTGCAATTGGTGATGTTGTTTCAAAGCTTGTGAAGTATGGTTATAAAACCATTGTCTTCTCCAATAGCCATGTGGAGGCTGAGGTTGTTAAACAGGTTCTTGATGATAGGAATGTTAAATCTTATGTTCATAGGGCTGGTTTACCGAAGAGTTATAGGGTTAAGGTTGAGGAGGATTTTAGGAGTGGGAGGATAATGGTTGTTTCAGCAACACCAACATTGGAGCTTGGAATAGATGTTGGCGATGTTGATTGCGTCATAACCTCCCCAATTGGTTTAGCTAGATTTATGCATAGGATCGGTAGGGCTGGTAGGAGGGGGCAGGAGGCTATTGCAATACTCATGCTTAGAGGTGGAGATCCCATAAGCGCTTACTATAAGAGGAATCCTGAGAAGTACTTTACATATCTTGAGCCAATATATGTTGAACCTAGAAACTTGATGGTTGCAAGAAATCAACTCATAGCTGCATGTATGGATAAACCATTATCCTCCGATGAGTTTAAAGGTTGGGCTGATGTTTTGAAATCCCTTACAGATGAAGGGTTTCTAAGTGTTAGGGGTAAACGTTACCATGCAACCATGGAGGGTAGGAGGATTCTGAGGAAGTATAATATTAGGGGTGCTGGTGGTAGAGTGGAAATATACTTTAATGGTAAACTTATTGGTGAGAGGGAGCTTCCAATAGCTTTAAGTGAATTATTCCCAGGAGCCGTCTATCTACATGCTGGTTTGAAATTTAGGTCTAAGAATTTCAAGATTAGTGGTAATTATGGGTATGTGGAGGTTGAACGCCTCCCAGATGACTTCCAATATAGAACTGATGCTAAGCGAACTGCATATCCAGAAATCATTGAAGTTGTTGAGAGGGGTGGAGCTTATGGTGTTGAAGCATTGTATTGTAGACTTAGGATTAGGGAGATGGTTGAAGGATACTATTTGAGAGACATTTTCAGTGGTGAAATCATCAGTGAAAATAGTTTGATTGAGCCATTGGAATACTCATATGAGACTTACGGCTTCGTATTCAAAGCACCTGAACCCACAACCCACTCAAATTCATACAAAGATTACTTAGAATTTTTAGCTGGATCATTCCATGCCGTGGAACATGTTTTAATTGAAAGTAGCGACATTTTTACTGGTAGCGGTTCTGGAGAGATTGGTGGAATATCCATGGGCTCCTCCGGCGTAATATTCGTTTATGATGGTGTTTTAGGGGGTTCTGGTGCATCACTACTACTCTTCAAGAACCTTGCAGAAGCCTTTTCCAAATCCTATGAGATCCTTAGAAGTTGTGATTGTAATAGTGTTGATGGATGCCCAAACTGCACATATTCATATAGATGTGGAAATAATAATAAGCCTTTAAATAGGGTTGGCGCCATTGAAATCTTTAAATTAATTTTGAGTGGTGTTGAGACTAGGGTTCGCGGGGAGGATTATGCTGCATTTAAACCCATAATGTGAATAGTAACACTTTTATATATCTTTGTGACACATTCTTTTGGTGAATTTATTTGAAGGCTAAGTCCATTGCCATCTGTGCAGTGATGTCTGCCCTTTGGGTTGCATTGAATGTTAGTGTTGCTCCAATAATATTCTCATTGACAAACATGCCATTTGCATGCGACTTTATACATGCAATCATGGTCTTCACAACTTCATATGCATCCATGGAATTTGGGATTGCAACCCTCTCAGCCATAATAGTTCTAATAGTAACACTGTTTCAACGTGGCTTTGCATCCGGAATATACTTCCTAGGCTTCGTACTAGGAACACTATTGATAGACTTTCTACTCAGCTTAGTATTGAAGTTTAAGGGGCTAGGTGGATTTAAGCGTGCTTTCATAGTTGTTGAGGGATTATCAATAGTTTTCACGGCGTTTTCAGGGTTCATTATTGGATTGATAATGGCATTCCTTCAACCAGCTTTAGGTGTTAGGAATCCATTGGTTATTCAGATGGGTGGATGGATCTTCACATCATACTGGACTGGCATGCACACCATCGGCGGCATAATATCTGGTCCAGCAGTCTTCCTAGTTTTGAAAGCTATTGAAAAGGCTGGAGTGAGACCTCATGGGGGTTGAAAAACTATTTTCCAATGGTAAATCCATAGTGCTATTGAATTCCAATGATAGGAGGATTGGCATTGTATTACTTAAACCTGGTGAAGATGTTGGTTTTCATGGTGAGGGAGCTTTTGAGGAGAAATTATATATTTTGAGGGGTAATGGTAAAGCAATAATTGGTAATGTTGAGAAGATGTTCAGCGAAGGCGAAATTGTACAAATAAACTCTTGCAAACATAATGTGATCAATTGTGGCAATGACATATTAATATACGTCTATGATTGTAGTGTAAAACGCTGAATGTTTGAAGCAAAATAAAAAATTAAAAAATTAAAAATTTTTAATTATTTACTTTGCCTTAAACTTCCCCTCTGGAGTCTTTTCAACAACTCCTGCTTTAACTAGTCTCGTTAATTGCCCCTTAACTATTCCGGGCTTTGCACCTGTGGCTGCCACTAGTTCCTCCACAGTCTTAGGACCTGTCTTTAAGCTTTCCAATATTTTTGCTTTTACAGACATTTTGTTCACCCTCAATATTTGATTAGTGTATGATGTGATATATAAATTTTAACTTTTAATAAACATACTTTATTATAAAATCTTAAATTAGTTAAGTTACATTTTTTCATTTTTTTAAAGTCACTTAATACCCACAAATAATATATCATGATTGTTGATGTAAGTTTACGTATACTTATCGAGAAATTTTTAAATAGACATCTTCTTTAAATTGGATTGACTGGGGGCTGAGTGTTGGTTATGTCTGCAATTGATGCCCCTCAAAGAATTCCATATTCATTGAAGATTGTTTTAACATCACTTTGTGCTGCACTTTACGCTATAGGCTCTTATTTCACAGCTTATATTCAATCTCCATGGGGGATGGGGCAGTTCCGCCCAGCAGTTGTAATACCAGCATTGTTTGCAACTCTCTTCGGCCCTTGGGTTGCAGGTGTGGGTGCAGCTATAGGTACTCTTATATGTGATTCCGTTAAGCATGGCACGCTTTATATGGGTAGTCTTATCGCAGCTGTCCCCGGGAATTTTATAGGTTTCTCAATTTTCGGCTATATTGCCCATAGAAAATTTAGTTGGGAGAAGTTTATTCTAGCTTCAAATGTCGCCTTAATTATTGGAAACATAATTACAGCTTTCCTATACATATTTGTATATAAGTTTCTTTTCGCTCAAGCCCTTATAATGCCATTTGAATCTCTAACAATCTTATCACTTGGGTTAACCCTCTTCTGGTTCATAACCATGCTACCATTCGTTCTACTAATCACACCTCCATTGATACGAATAATTTCCACAGCATTCCCAAGTATAGTACCCATGGATGTTAGGGAGGCTTCCCTTAAAAGTGCTCTTCCAAGGAGGAGTTTTGGCATAGCATTAATTTCCTCTGGAGTATTTGCATTATTCATTGGCATACTAATATCCTTCTCCCCATTGGGCATCTATTTATCCACAACTTTTAGAGGCTACTTCCCACCACTGGTTATGGGTTTATTCCAGCTCCTCCTATACCTATGTGGAATTGTTCTTTCATTGCTTGGTTTGGGCGTGTTGAGTTTGAATGTTGTTAGTAGGAGGTAGTTTGCTTAAACGTTTTGATTAATTCCCCAATCCTTTCCCTAGCTTTTGATGTTATTGGTTGTCCATGACTTGGTAATGCAATTTCAAAATCCAATTCCCTATATATCTTTTCTATTGATTCTCTATTTTGATCTGGATTCATGGAGTAATGTGTTGGTATTTCCATTAAAACGTTATTTTCATTCACTATTAAATCCCCCACGAATAAAGCTTTATCCTCTTGGTGATGTAGGCATATGCTTCCAGGGGTATGCCCTGGAGTATGTATGACTCTCATTCCATATATGATGTCTCCATCATCAACTTCAACGTCTACATTTACATATTTAACTCCTGCAGTTCTCTGGCTTTTCACTCTACCATCTATGTATGGTGTTTCCAATTTGTGGGCTATAACCTTTGTTTTAAGTGTTTCCTTTAATTCCGCTAGGCATCCTATGTGGTCGCGATGGTGATGTGTAACTATTATTCCTTTGCAATTCTTCTCCCCTAGCCCTCTTCCTCTAATGTAGTCCAATACTTTCATTGTATTGTCTGAACTTCCAGCGTCTATGAGTACGTATCCATCAATATCTTTTACGATATATACGTTGCAAAATGATCCATCAATTAATTCTATGTGTCTCGTTATTATCATTTGTGATCGCAAATTGTTATATGAACTTCTATTTGAAAACTTTTCCATAATCACAATTCATATTGGTATTGGCAGTCTTGGCTCTCTGGGTTGCCCCACTGTTAGTGATAGCTCTTGGCTCTTCCTTAATATAACAATTAATGCTGCTATGGATATTATGAATGCTGGTATTTGCATGTATTCATCTATGTTTCCAAGGTTTATTGTTTGTGATGTTATTTTGAAATTGTAGTTTATCATGTCACTTGTAACGTATATTAAAGAACCTTGTATTACTATTATTTGTGTTGATAGTGTCCCTTCACAGTGCTTTATGAATCCATCATAATCGTATAATGCATATAATTTCTCCACGTGTACTTTCACAGTATATGTCCTTGACGCTGCCCCCAGCGATATCTTTACTGGAACATTTAAGTCTATGTTATTCATGTTTATTTCAGCCCCCTTCTTTGATGGGTCATATAGTATGTTCATGCTTGTGAGTCTGCTTAGAAGTATCCTTGTCTCATCTGTGCTGACTTCCCTAATGTATGATTCTATTCTTGGTAGTTGAACTGCAGTGTAATCTATGTATTGATCTCCATCTATAGTGTATTGTATCATCATAGCTTTTATATCTCCAGTTATAGGGTTTGCCATTGCATATATGTTTCCAGCAAGTAGGATTGCTATCAGAATTGTTAGAATTATTTTTGATGTGGTTCCAATCCCCCTTCTCACTCTTGGTTCAATGGGTGGTGGCATTGTATATGTATAGTCAAATCTATATTCATACTCCTCCCCCCTCCCAATGACATTTGATAGTATTATTGGTAGTATGGCTATTCCAGCTAGAAATCCACCTGCATGTGCAAATACTGCCACAGTTCCAGCAATCTTTGCATATCCATATAATACTTGCGTTGCAAACCAGAATATCAAGTAGTATTCTGCTCTAACTCTGAATCTCAATGGGAATGGGAAGAATATGTATGGCGAATACATAGTTAAATATGTTCCCGGATACATTATCAAGTATGCTCCGAGAACTCCACTTATAGCTCCTGAAGCTCCAACTGCTGGTATTATGTATGATATCAATCCACCCACATAACTGAATGCTGTATGAAATATTGAGGCTGCTACTCCTGAGAATATATATAATGCAAGTAGCTTCTTCCCACCAATAACCCTAGTTATCGGTTTACCGAATAAGTATAGGTAGTACATGTTGAAGAATATGTGGAATATGTCTGCATGTATGAACATTGATGTGAAAATTCTATACATGTTTTGCGTATCCCCTATAAGTGATGGTATAAATCCAAACATGTTAACCCAGTAACTGCTTGTCTCCATGAAGAAGTTTTCATATGAGGTTATTAGGTATACTATTATGTTTAGAAGTATTATGGCAGTTAGAATTCTCGTGCTTCTCTCATGCTCAATCATTATCCATCACAACGTTTTATTCAATATGTCTACACCAGATTTAAACATATACTTTTCGTATAGGGTATGGTTTATTAAGGTATTTTATTCAGTGTGTATTGGATATATTTTAGTGGTGTGAAGGTTTGCCTGAGTTCCTAGACATATATATTAAAGATTTATGTTTGAAGGCTAACTATCTTAAAAGTCTCTATAATCTTCATGGAGATCGTGGTTTAAGTGAAGCTTTAGGCAACTATTTTGGTAGATATTGGGTTGAATTCAATTTTCCAAAGGATTCAAGTGTGGATTTCAATGTTTTGGCTGTGGATAGTAGTTCTAGGCATTTGAGTACTGAGAATGGAGGGCTTTTCTATGTGGCTAGGGCTTTGGGTTTAACTGGATCTGGGGATACATATCGTAGGGTTGATTGTGGATTTGATTTCTGTTTTACTGGTGATGGTAGTGATTTTGTTGGTAGGGTTATGGAGTGGTTGGAGCATCTAACGATCATGGATGCTTTGAATTCTGGTTTTAGGGGTGTTATTCTCCTTGATGGGTCAATATATGGTAGGCTTTCACATGTACCATTGGAATTCAATTTAACCAGTAACAAGGATTTCATGATCAGATATTTTGATGATCTAATTAAGCTTATGGATTTATGTAGGAGGTTCAAAGTTCCATTGATTGGTGTTAGTAAGGGTAGTGCATCCCACTTCTTTAGAGACTTCCTATTGGGATTGTTGGCTGTGGATGTTGGTGTTAAGCTTGGTTTTGATGCCCTTTCAATTAAGAATTATATTTTCAAAGTTTTTGATGATAGGAAGAATGCTGCAAACCTTTTAAGTGGGCTTCCAGAGGATTTGAAGAAGATTTTTATGGAATTGATCCATAGGAAACCGGATTTCCAACTCATACTTAGATATGCCAAGTCCACTGGCTACACGTATCCGCTACTACTCAATCCCCCTCCAAGGACTATTAGGGCATTCAAGCGTGCTGAGTTGAGTCCAATTGAATTCTTGAAGTCTGCTTTCCCCTACTCCTCAATTTCAGAGGATTTTGTTAATTGGGCTTCTGGGGTAGTTTCTAAGCTTCACGATCTTCCAGCCATAATATCCTTCCACGTCCTTCCATCTATTGGGGATACTCCAATGAGGGTTGATGTCCCCGCATGGTTTTTCGATGTTGATGAGAAATTCATTGATTTTAGGTGGCCTGAAGCTGTTGACGTTGATGTTAGCCCCATACTCAAAATTTTATCTGCTGGTTATTGTGGTTTAGATAATTATAATGTTTGGCTTACAAGTGTTGATAGAATGGTTAGGCTTGGTAGGAGGGTTTTTGAGGATATGTATCTATCTAAATTTGAGGAAATTGTTAATGCTAAGGTGACTTCGAGGGGGTATAGGCGTGTCAGATATCCATGAAGGTTTAGATAAACTTGGATATGTTGTGGGTGAAGCTAGCCCCACATACTTCTACTTCATAGTTGATGAGGGTAAGTATCCCCCAAGGTGGGAGTATGTTGTTGTGAGATCTTTGGAGAATGTTGATGGCAATGATGTTGAAGTTATGGTTGTAGCTCAAATATGTGAGGTATTATCTTCAAGTTTAGCCTTAGATCTCTCTTCCAAACCTAGGCATGAAGCTGTTGAGAGGATTGTTAAAGCTGGACTTGTGGATAGGAGGATAATTGCTAAAGCCAGGGTTTTAGGGTTCAATTATAATGGTGAAGTTTTACAGCCTAGGAGGGCTGTTCACCCTGGAAATGAAGTTTATAGAGCACCATCAAGCATACTAAAGGAATTCTATTCATACCCAGATTCGGAAAGCCTACATATTGGTTCACTGATAAATAGGGTTGATGTTCCAGTAAGCATATCCATTAGGGGGTTTAGGAGGCATCTGGCAATATTGGCTCAAACTGGTGCTGGGAAGAGTTATGCTGCAGGAGTCTTATTGGAGGAATTGTTGAAGAAGGGGGCTACTGCAATAGTTCTAGATCCACATGCAGACCACGTCTTCCTATCACGTAGTAGGAGTGGAGGCTTCTATTCTAAGAGGGTTACTGTATTTAGAACTCTTGAGAGTAGTGGGAGGTATAATGCTACTGATATAGGCTATATCTCCACATATGAAGTTAAGTTTTCAGATCTTAGTTTAGATGAGATACAAACAATTTGCGGTATTGAAGATAAATGGACAAACATAATATCTGCCATTGGAGATGCTCTTAAGAAGGTTAGAGAATTGAAGGGGGATTCATATGGATTGGAGGATTTAATTGAAATCCTAGAATCTAATAGTGATGATAGAAATTACTTGAGGGCGTTGAAATATGTTAGGAAGCTTCAGAGGATTAGGGTTTTTGGCGATGCAACTACAAATATACTAAACATTCTTAAGCCAAAGCATATTTCAATAATTGATTTATCTGGTTTAGATGATGAGGTTTCAGATTACATTGCATATAGAATTCTAAACGACACCTTCAATGCCGTTAGGTTGCAGAAGTATCCATACCCAGTTTTCATAGTTATTGAAGAGGCTCATAGATTTGTTCCAAATAAGGAGTCCACCCTTTCGAAGAGTATAATTAAGCGTATAGCTGCTGAAGGTAGGAAGTTCGGCTTGTTCCTCATAATAATAAGTCAGAGACCTTCAAAGATAGATCCAGATGTTTTAAGTCAATGTAATAGTCAAATGATCTTGAGGATAACGAACCCTGGGGATCAGGAGGCTGTTAGAGTTAGCTCTGAGAGGATGAGTGAAGATTTGCTTAGGGATCTCCCAGGATTAAATGTTGGTGAAGCGGTGATAGTTGGGGAGGTTGTTAAGGCTCCAGTTATGGTGAGGATTAGGCCTAGGGAGACTATGGAGGGTGGTGCAGATATAGATGTTATCTCAAAACTTGCTGAAGCTTCGAGGGAGGCTGAGGAGAGTGAGAAGAGGTTACTGGAAAGGGTGGATGAGGAGCGTAAACGTATTAAGGAGTTAGTTGAAGGATAATTTTGGTGATAAACCTTTAGGATAGCGCACATTTCTGATACCCATTTAGGGTATAGGCAGTATAATCTTGATGAGAGGGAATCTGACTTCTATGAGGTATTTAATGAAGCTATTGATGCAATTCTCAAGGAGGATGTTGACATAGTTATTCATTCAGGAGACTTATTCGATTCCCCACTACCACCAATAAAAGCCCTCAAAACATTTAGGGATGCTTTGAAGAGGATTTCAGATAAGGCTAAATTCATATCTGTTCTCGGAGATCATGATATGCCTAGGAGGCGTGGGCTATATCCACACAGCCTCTTCGATAATGTTAAGGTTTTGGGTTTAGGTTGCCTTGAGCACATGGATTTTAATGGTTTACTGATAGCCGGTATATCCAATTTGAGGGGGAGGAGCATTGAACTTTTGAGGGAGGAGATAAAGAAGTTCGATAAGATATCCAGTGGATATAGGAAGTCCATATTCATTATGCATCAAGCTATAGATAGATATCTCCCCTTCGAAGGGGCTTATGAAGTTAGGGAAGATGAGCTTCCTAGAACAGCTTCATACTATGCTCTTGGACATATACACTCAAGGATTTTAACGAAGTTTGGCAAGGGAATATTGGCTTATGCAGGTTCAACTGAGATTAATAGTAGGAGTGATATCCCCTCTTGGCGTAAGGATGGTAAAGGCTTCTTCCTCGTAGATTTGGATGGTGATGAACCGAAAGTTCAGAAGGTCGATTTGAATGTTAGACCACAAATTGATTTAGAGTTGAATGTTATGGATAGGGGTGAATTGAGTAATGCACTGAAAGTTTTAAATGAAAACTTGACTTCCATATCAAAGCTTTCAAAGAAGCTTCCAATAATCCACTTAAACATTAAATGTAGAGATGTTGAGAGGCAGAGTATTATGAATAAGATTAACGATGCGATTAAGGGTAGAATTTTAACGTCTAGGATAAGTTTCGTGGAGGAAACTTCACTCCCATCAATAACTGCAATTAAGGGTGGTGTTGATCAGAGGGGGCTTATAGGTGAAATTTTGAAAAAGTATGGTTTAAGTGATGAGAAGTTTATTAATTTAGCTTTAGAACTTCAAGATCTCCTCGTAAATGATGAAATAGATGAAGCTGTAAACATGGTGAAGAAGTTCTTTGGAGTTGATGCAAAATGATAATTTTAAAGGATATCACCATCAAAAACTTCCTATCACATGAAAATACGAAGATGAACTTCCCCTTAGGGGTAATAGTTCTAGTTGGCCCAAATGGTTCTGGGAAGACTGCCATAATGGATGCAATAATGCATTCACTACTTGGATTTAGGGGTGTTAGGAGTAGAGCCAGTAGCGTTGACGATCTAATAAGATTTGGAGCTAAATCCATGGAATTGGAATTGAACTTTGAAGCTGATGGTAGGGAGTACAATTTGAATTGGCGTAGGGAGAGGGGTGGTGAAGTGAATGCTAGACTCCAATGTAAAGGCGTTGGACTAATAACAGATTCAGCTACAAAGACAGTTCAAGAAGTCTTAAAGATAATTGGGATAGATAAGGATACATTGTTAAGCTCAGTATTCATACGTCAAGGTGAAATTACAAATCTAATAGAGGAAGAGCCAAGTAAGAGGAAGGAGGTTATAGGTAGAATACTGGGGTTGGACAGATATGAGAAGGCATATGAAAAGATGCGTGAAATAATAAGTAAACTTAAAGATATAAAGGGTAGCTATCAAAATGAAGTTAACAAAATTAATGGATTAATAGAAGCTTCGAAAAAACAATTGGACAAATTGTCACAAGATATTGTAGCTCAACAAAATGAGCTTATGAAACTTAAAGAGGAGCTTAGCTCTAAACTGGTGAAATTAAATTCAATACGAATAGAGAAGGAAATTCTGGATGGAATGCAGAAGAAGTACGATGAACTATGTAAAAGAAAGGAGAGAATCGAGGGGGATATGAGGTTCATCGAGAAGTCTATTAAAGAATTGAAGGATAAACAAACTGAATGTGCAAATGCTAAGAATAGGATTGAAGTCTTGAAATATGAAATTTCCAAAATACCATTACTGGAAAGGTATATTGAGATCTACCATGAAATGGAGAAGTTGAATGTTGATATGATAAATTTGAATGAGGACATGAGCAAATTGAAGGAATTGGAGGATTATGAGAAGCAATTGGCAGAAGTGCTCAGTAAAGTGTTAAAGTATTTGCCAGAACCATCCATGGAGGTTTTGAGGAGGGAAATTGAAACCCTCCAAAACTCTGAGAACATTATTCAAAATGAAATGAATGAAAAGCAACGTAAGAGGGGTGAATGGATTGGCAAGATAAATGAGTTGAAAGGACATATTGAGCACATAGAAGAACTAGACATATGCCCAGTATGTAAAACAAAATTGTCGCATACACATAAAGAGCGTGTTAAAACAGAGATATCTATGGAGATTCAAAAGTTCGAACTTGAATTAAAAGGACTTGAAGAGCAAATACAATCACTATCAAAGAATCTTGAGGAAATTAGAAGCAAAATCAAAATTCTATCAGACATTACAAGTGAAGTTGGGTATACTGAAAATCTTAAAAAATTAATAAGTAAAGTTAGAAGTGACCTTACACGTTCAATTCCAGAAATAGGCAACCCAAACTTTAAGGTTGAAGATGCAAAGTCAATTCTCACAAGCAAACTGGAAAATCTCAAATTAAAGTTAAATGCATATGAATCTGAATTAAACAATATAGTTAAAAGCCTTGGATATAAACCAAAAGATCCAAAAAATGAACTTGAATCCTTAAAAATTAAGCGTGATGAATACAATGATTTGATGGTTAAAGCAGAGAGATATGATGAATATTCAAAGCAAATTGACAATTTAAATTCAGAACTGGAAAAACTTAGAAGTGAATATAGTACTGTGGAAAGTGAACTTAAAAATTTAGGTTACGATGCCAAGAAGCACGATGAAGTCAATCAAGAATTTCTAAAATTAACTGGTGAATGTGGTAGATTGAAAGGGGAAGCGGCTCGGATCGAGAATATCATAGAAAATTATAACGTAAAGCTAAATGATTTGAAAAGTGAAATTGAAAAGTTGAGGAATGATCGTGAAAACATTAATGCGAAATTGGAGAGAATTGAATATGCATTAAAAGTAATCGAAATTATACGTGGGGTATTTTCGAAGGATGGAATTCAGAAGCTTATAAGGCAGAGGATTACACCATTAATCTCACAGTTGGCAACCAATTATATTGATCAATTCAATTTAGACATAACTGGTATATCTGTGGATGAGGATTTGGAAATTAAAGTTGCAAAGGGTGGAGATTTCATGCCACTACAATTATTGAGTGGAGGGGAGAAGGTTGCTGTGGCAATAGCTTTGAGACTTGCATTAGCTAGAGCATTGGCTGAACGATTCTCAACAGTAATAATGGACGAACCCACAGTGCACCTCGATGAGGAGAGGAGGAGAGTATTGATAGATGTATTCAAAAACTTCAGGGAATCAGCAATAACACAGCAAATGATAATAATAACCCATGATAGAGAGCTTGAAGAAGTTGCTGACACAGTTTACCAAGTTAACAAAATCAGCGGAGTTTCGAAAGTTAGTGAAGTAAGGCTATAAACTTATAATGAAAAATTCAATACACATTCATTAACAACTCAATTTCACCAACACATTATTTACTTATCATTAGTTCACATGGTAATTATTCATTTAAAGCTCCTTTCATTATTTCAATATTTTGAATATGCATGCAGCCTTTGTTGCTTCCAAGACTTCCATTTTAACTTCAAGTAATGATTCCAAAAGTTCCTTCACAATTTCACCTGGTAGAACTGGATATGAAACTTCTATGGTTTCATTATCATGTAATGTGAATCTTCCAAGTCCATGTAATGTTAGTAATTCAAGTATTTTGGGTATGTGTTCTGGATTCCTTGGTGAGAGGCGGAAGAATCTTAGTCTAGGCTTTAAACATGAACTCATGGCTTCTACAGCTTCACTTCTAGATTTTTCAGGTATATATTTCATTAGTGATGAAAGTGCATCTGAAGGTATTAATGTGACTCTGCATGGATGAATGTAGAACATCCCCTTATCAACATCCCATTCATCAATCGTGTAAACTGTAGCTAATTTTAAACAGTAATTGACGAATTCCTTCAAATGCCTGAATTTCCCCTTCTTAATCGATAAGTTAATGTATTCCACTATATCATCATCTAATTCAACAGTTGTTAATTTCCCCATAATCCACCTATATTGATTATATTTCATCTGCAATATTAACATTTTTGTGAATTATTATTCTGAAATATTCTGAAATAATAAGATTTATATATTCAAAATATTCCAGAATATTATGGGTGAATATTATGTTCGCAAAGCCCTTGGTTAACCCGTTATCATTGTTGGAGTATGAAGCTCCCAGTTTCGCAGTTTACTATTACTTGATAGTGTTCACCCTTCTCCTAGTCTATATATTGTTATTGTGTGTTAATCACTATTCCCATTACACTTACTATGATGGTAATGGTGCTACTGAACTTTATGAGCATAGATTCTATACTCCCCCAAGTGCTCCTACGTTTTCATCATTCTTCCGTACATGGATCATTACTCCATCATTAAAACTTACATCTTCATATCTTAATTTTGGTTATCATGGTTTTAATCCAGTTCCAATGTTAACATTCTTCTTGCCACTAATTTTTGGTATTATGTTTGCGGATATAGGTCATGGTTTGATATTGATGGAATTCGGTTTACTTATGATGCTTTTCAATGGTAGGGTTAATGGTATGCTTAGCTACATTGTTGATAATGGTGGAGTCCTATTTACATGTGGTTTATCCTCCACCATAATGGGGATGCTTTTTGGTGAATTCTTCGGTTATCACGTTAATATCTTACCAATCAAACTCTCCATCCCATTGGTTAATGTTACTTTGCCCTTCTCCTTTATGGATAATATTATGGCTGCGATTAAGCTGTGTATATTGATTGCCGCTATACATCTATCTTCTGGGATGTTTATTGACTTTGTGAATAAGGTTTGGAGTGGTGAGTATTTGAAGGCATTCACATTCTCATTTGCCAGATTATGGTTTTACATTGGATTTATAATTTCGATATTTATGAATAAGCTTGATATTCAAGCTTGGATTTATAATCCATTAACAACTTATGGTGTGGTATTGCCTTTAATGATCATGTGCGTTGGCGGTTTCCTTTCAGGTGATCCTGTTGATGGTTTCATAGGTACATTTGAAACTGCAATTGAATCCCTTAGCCACACAGTTTCATATCTTAGGATTCTCGCCCTTGCACTTGTGCATTCACTGTTGAGTGGGATATTCATTGATTTATCTGGTGGAAATCCATTTGTACTGCTTGTGGGAACGATACTTATACTCGTATTGGAGGGTTTAATCGTATTCATTCATACTGTTAGGTTGATGTGGATTGAATGGTTCTCAAAATTTGTACATTGATCTGGATCCCCAGTAATTAATTAACTTTTTATTTTGCTTACAATCCATTATATTTTGATGTGTTATGGTTAGGAAGTTTTCTGTGGATGATGTTTTGAAGCTGGTTTCTATTGGTGAAGTTAGGGTTTCATGTAAACGTGATTTAGCCTTCACAGTTTCGAGGAATGATTTGGAGAAGAATAAGGTTTTGAGTGAAGTTCACATTGTTAGATGTGATGGTTTGAGGAGCTTCTTAGTTGGTGAGGGTGATTCTAGACCTAGGTGGAGTCCTTCTGGACGTTTATTGGCTTTTGTTAGTAGGCGTGGAGCTTCTGAAAGTGAGAGGGGGGCTGGGGTTTTCGTTTGGAGTGGTTTTGGTGATGCTAGGAGGGTTGCATGGTTTAAGTATGGTGTTTTAGCTTTAGAGTGGATTGATGATTCATCAATTGCCATTGTTACGCCCAGCCCAATTGATGGCGTATATGATTCTGATGAAGATTACTATGCTACTGATAGGCTTCCACTATGGTTTGATGGTGTTGGCTATGTTGCTGGTTTAAAGTATGAGGTTCACGTTTTAGATGTTGATTCAGGTTATTCTAGGAAGATTGCTGAGGATGATGAGAGGATAACTGATCTTGCAGTTGGTGATGGCGTAATATATTATGTGGCAGTTGATAGTTGGAGGAATCCAATTTTCAGTAGGCTTGTGGAGGTTGATATTAAGAGTGGCTCTAAGAAGACTATACTACAAGGATATCAAATATCCTCGATTAGATTCATTGATGGAAGCCTGTATGGTCTCATGCATCGTAATGAAATTGGAATTGCAAGTCACTATAAGCTTTGGGTTATTGAAGATGGTAAATCTAAATGCTTAACAAGCGGTATTCTCGATAGAAACATATATTCCATTGTTGGCTCAATTGATGGTAAGTTGGCTTTCATATATGCTGATTCAGGTTCATCGATACTTGCAACTATTGATGGTGGACGTATTGAGAAGATTGTTGGTGAAGGTGGATATGTACATTCAGCTTATGCCGAAGCTGATGCAATTGCATATACATATTCAACGCCAACAATCCCACAAGAATTATACTTGTATGTAGATGGTGAGCATAGGAAGATTTCAAGATTCAATGAGTGGATCCTCAATGAAGTGAATTTCAGCAATCCAATTAGGGAGGCTATTTCAGTGGATGGTGAAATGGTTGAGGGGTGGATTATGCTTCCAAGTGGAGGTTCAGGTCCCCATCCAGTAATCCTATATATTCATGGTGGACCTAAGGGGATGTATGGATACACATTTTCACCTGAAATGCAATTGATGGTTTCAGAGGGGTTTGCGGTAGTCTACTCCAATCCACGTGGAAGTGATGGTTATAGTGAAGAGTTCGCTGATATTAGGGGGAGGTATGGTGATGTGGATTATAAGCAGATAATGGCCTTCCTTGATCATGCATTATCAAAGTATCCATTGGATGGGAATAGGATGGCTGTTACTGGGATAAGTTATGGTGGATACATGACCAATGTCATTGTAACTAAGACTGATAGGTTTAAGGCTGCTGTAAGTGAGAATGGAATTGCAGATTGGATATGCGATTACTGGGCTAGCGATATTGGATACTGGTTTGACCCAGACCAAATAATTGGGACTCCACAGGAAAACTTGAAGAACTATTTGGAGAAGAGTCCAGCCTTCCACGTGGATTCAGTTAAAACCCCAATGCTATTCATCCATAGTGCACAAGATTACAGGTGCTTCATAGATCAATCACTAGCCATGCACGTATCATTAGTATTGAGGGGGAAGGAATCAAAGCTCATAGTTTTCAGTAAAGGTAGTCATGGTCATAGCATGAGAGCAGAACCAAGACATAGGAGGAAGAGGTATCAATTGAAGATTCAATGGTTGAAAGAGAAGTTGAAAGCTTAAATCAATTAAACCAAACTTTTTCCCATTTTAATTGGGCATCGAATTCCACGTTTCATTGAAACTGTGGATGCAAATGCAAATAATCCCACAATTAATGCTGCTATAAATAGCAATACTATGCTTCCAGTTTGGATGTAACCATAAACATCCAAAACAACCACCATCATTATTATTGAGACATCCACGATTAGCCTCCTCTTATCCTCAATTGGTATAAATGATATTGTTATATAGTAGAATCCCACCATCGATATGTGACCTCCAATAATTATGTTCACAAAATTTTTATCGTAGTATCCAGCTATGATCATCAGCAATCCCAATAACAGAAACACTACTGCTCTAATGATATTTGACTTACTAATCTTCATAGTTTAACACCACGAATTACTTCCTCTTCAAATTTACTTATCTTATTTATCCTCCTCTCATGTCTCCCTCCTTCAAAATTCTCTTTCAACCAAAGCTTCACATATCTTATTGCATCTTCACTCTTCATGGTTCTACCACCTAAGCATATTACATTGGCATTATTATGCCTCTTAGCCAGTATGGCTGTTTCATCTGAATATACTAGTGCAGCTCTTATCCCTGGAAACTTGTTTGCAGCTATACTCATACCTATACCAGTTCCACATATCAGTATTCCACAATCAGCTTCACCATTAATTATCCTAATGCAAACATCCCTTGCTATATCTGGGTAATCCACAGGCTCCTCAGTATATGTCCCCACATCTATAACTTCAAATTCCCCCTTCAAAGACTTCAATAACTCCCTCTTCAAACTTAATCCAGCATGATCGCTTCCCACGCAAATCCTCATTTAGAATCACACTAGAATCTACCTATATTGCGAACAATTATGTTTTATGCATCCTTAAATATTCAATTACATCTGTGTTTTTGCATGTGTTTAGCTAATCTATCTTTATCTTTAATACTTCTGGATTTATATCCCCCAACCCCTTCATACATGCTAACTTGATGTGTTTAACTTCTTCATGTCCCAATATTTTAGCTCCAATGGAGTCGCAGGCTACTGGATCTTCACTTGCAATTGTTAAGTTTAACTTCTTAAGTTTCCCGTGTATATGTGAGCCGAACATTCCAGTTGTTCCATCTATTATTGCAAGGTTTGGTTTGAATGCTTTAACTAGATCGCATAGTCTTAATGCCCATATATCTGGATCTCCCTCTGCATGTATGTACTCCTTTACTGGTATTTTTGGTGCTGGTTTAAGTATGCCCATCATGTTTTTAAGTGTCAACGTTACTTCTGCGAATCCATGCTCCTTTAAAACTGCCACTGAAATTATGTAATCCACTTCACTCAAAACATTATTTACCTCAAAACTCCAATATTCTCCATTAACCTTAATGTAATTCCCATGGTTTAAATCCATAAGTCTAACATTATATTTCTCTGTTAGGTATTCGTATCCCGCTATTTTGAAGCATTGCATGGTGTCTGGGTATGCAGACCCCTCCCCCACGATAATCTCATAATCCCCCATCTCCATGAGAAATCTTATTACCCCCTCAACAGTTTCAGGTCTAGTTACTGCTCCAGAATCTTTACCCATGGGTTCAACTAGATTTGGTTTTATTAGAATTCTACCTTCACTCTTTGGGATTTCCGGTTTTAGATGCTTTAATGCATTTAAAGTTCTATTTGTTATGTCCTCCCCCTCAACTATGATAACCCTCGATTTCATGGCATATTACATTAGTCTCCCCATTTACTTTAAATTTTCCCCATAGTTTGTGTCTTGGTTAGATTTAAATACGTATTTATACGTATTTGTATGTATGTCTGGTAAGGTTAAGTTGACCATAACTGTTGATGGAGATGTTTTAATTAATGCTAAGAATGTTGCCCGTGAGAGGGGTATACCATTGTCTAGGGTTATAGAGAACTTTTTGAAATTCTTCTCTGAACCTGAATTCTACTGTTTTAAGTGTGGTGGGAAGTTTAAGGCTAGGGATGCTGATGTATGTGCGAAGTGTGGTTGGATGATATGCCCACATTGTGGGGCTTGTAGGTGTGGTTTGAGTGAGGAGACTGCTGTGGCTGTATTCCATATGAGGAGGATTTACGAGGATTTACTTGGTGGTAGGATTAAGTAGCCTTGGTGATTTTCATGCTGGTTTGGATCTACTGGTTTGTTAGTTTAACTATAGTTACATATGCATCCACATGGATTGTTAAACGCTACCCCCAACATGGCTTCTCAGCATTAACAAGCTTTTACGTCATATACCTTGCAGCATCACAGATCCTTGCTTCTAGACCAATATACTTCGATCTTGGATTCACAGGCTTCTATGCTCCTGCAGCCGTATTCATATATCCATTCATAGCTCAAGTTATTGATATGATAAATGAAGTTTATGGTAGAAGGAGCACACACATAGCAATAATAATAGCCTTCATAACTCAAGTTCTACTGGTAATATTCATAGCAATGGTGAACACATTAACGCCAGCACCATTCTTCCAATATGAAGATGCATGGAAATCCATATTCAGCCTAAGCATAAGGATAACTGCAGCATCATGGATATCATTCCTAATATGCTCAAACATAGATGCAATAGTATTCTCAACATTGAAGAACATGTTTATTGATAGGGAAAATAAGTTTAAGCATGATGCATCCATAAATCCATACATATGGCTTCGCTCCAGCGTAAGCGATATTGTAGATTTAACCCTCGATAGCGTAATATTCGTTACACTAGCATTTTACGGTGAAATGCCAATAATACCACTGATAATTGGGCAGATCGTAAGCAAGAACATTATAGGGTTCATAGATAACCCATGGTTCGTATGGTATAAGAGGATGCTGAGGAAAACTCAATAAACCTTCCCCATAGCATTCAGAAATGCATTTATTAATTTTGACTTCAAGATTTTCTATTGATTTGATGTGAGTTTTGAGGAAGCTGAAATTTTAAGGGAACGTGCAGAATCCTTCCTAAGGAATGCTGAAGAATTATTCCTTAAAGGAGTTTATGATCTCGCAGCCTTTAACATAGAGCAATACTGTCAATTGATTGTGAAGTATAAGTTGCTTATGAAAACTGGAGCATATCTGAGAACACGCTCATTAATTAAGCTCCTAAGATTATTATCGAATATTTCAGGTGGATTGGATATGTTATTTGAGGGTAGAAACATTGTAATGTTAACGAAAATTGAGGATGCATATATTGGAGCTAGATATCTAGCTAGAAGATATGAGAAGGGGGAGGTTGAGGAAATGCTGAAATTCGTGTTGGAGGTGTTCAAGAATGTCATTGAAAGAATCTGACAAACTCATAAAGATATGCTATGAATACTTCAAGAAGATGGGGAATTATATGGAGATAGCTAGGGATGTTAAGGATATGGTTTTAAGGTATTGGCCGAAGGCTGAAGTATACCTCTTTGGATCCACAGTTAGGGGGGAGTATACTGCCTTAAGCGACATAGACATATTGATAGTCTTGGATGATAAACCTAGCAGAGAGGAGGAGTATATGGTTAAAGCTGAAGTTTATAGGATGGTGGATGCTCCAATAGAGTTGCATGTGGCATCGAGAATGGAATTTGAGGGATGGTATAAAAAGTTCATTGGGGGAGACATAGTAAAGATTTAACCACACCGTATAAGCAGAATTGTTTGCTCCTCTGCGTAAATAATTAATTTCCATAATTGTTTAATAGTTTATGGGTTTCCGCTTTGAAGCTTAGATTTAATGGTAATATTGTTTATGATTTGGATTTATATAATAGGCATGGTGTTTTCAATGATAGATTTGATGCTGGAATTAAACTTTCAAATGCATGTAGAGAAGTTTTTGACCATGTGGATTATGTATTTGCAATTCCAATGGGTGGAGTTCCAATTGGTGTTGAAATTGCTAAAGCTTTGAATGCTGAATTTGATCTGCTTATATGTAGGAAGCTTCTAATTCCATGGAATAGGGAAGCTGGGTTTGGAGCTGTAGATCCAGATGGAAATGTTTATGTTGATTTAGAATTTGCCATGGAGCTTGGATTAACGGAATCTGATGTGAAATCAGCCATCAAAGAACAATTGAATGAAATTGAGAAGAGGAATGTTAGGCTTCGAGGTGGCAGACCATACCCAAATCTGGAAGGTAAATCTGTAATTCTAGTTGATGATGGAATTGCAGCTGGATACACCATGAATTCTGCAATCAAATTCTGTAGGAAGAGAGGTGCCAATAAAATTTACATTGCAGTTCCAACAGGCTCCACAAGATCTGTGAAACTGCTATCCCAGTATGTCGATTTAATCTTATGCCTAAACTTAAGGGATGACATATGGTTTGCAGTTGCCGATGCATATAAGTTTTGGAGGGATTTAAATGAAGATGATGTTATGAAAATCTTGAGAAATTTACATTTACACTAAAATTACGCTTCAATCATCTATGAATTATAGAATTTTTGGAGTATCCTCCAATAAAAATAGAGGAAAAATTGGATAATTGAATTAGCTGTGGGATGAAGCTTCATTAATTGAAATTTATGCTAAAACCACTCTACAGTTACGCCCATGAGACTACTAAATCTTCCATAATTATCCTCAAACTTTTCAATACTACTTCTAAGCCAATTTCACCTTAACTTTAATGCCATCTTCAACTCTACTTAAAATATCCAAACCACTTATAACCCTACCAACAACATTCACTGGACTTGCCGCTATCGGCTTTTCATCTACACTTATTGGTGTTGGTCCGAAGAATATGCATAGGCATCTACCATCAGGCCAGTATGCTATATCTCCAATGGAAACCTCCCTCTTAGCATTCTCCCTCCCCACCGATACTGGCACTTCAAAGTATACTTCCTTACCCCAAGTTTCAACCGTCGACTCTATTGGTAAACTTCCAATTAATGCTTCAAAGGTTTCTGGATTCAATTCACTATACAATTCACCTTCAACGCAACCCAACCCTTCAAATTCAATTATCAACTTAGCTTTCCCCATAAATTTCCACGGTACGTTTATTTATACATTAAAATTAATAATTTATTGTTTTATGGTGATTTTATGATTATTTTTGCTCATGGTGATTGTGATGGTATATGTTCAGCTGCAATACTCTTACACAAGTTTAGGGATGCAAAACTATTTTTCACAAGCCCTGCCGGTTTACTAAACGATTTGAAGAGCATATCCAATGAAGATTTAATTATAGTGGACATTGCTATAACATCTAGATTTAAAGATGAAATTTGTGGTGAACTTAAGAGGATCTCCACCAATAACATGGTTATGTATTTCGATCATCACCCACTACCACCCGGTTTAAATGAGATGAATATCCCTGTTAACGTGGTTTTTAGAGATGAGTATGCATGTGCCTCTGAACTCGTCTTCAGATACTTCATTGGCGACATCCATCATGATATGGGTAGAGTTATGCTTTACGGTTGTATCGGAGATTACCGTGATGACACTGAATTCTCAAAAACTGTTTTGAATTGCTGGGATAAGAGGGAATTATACCTTGATGCTGGAATCCTAATTGAGGGGATTGAAGGTGCTGGTAAGAGGAATTACGATTTCAAGAGAGCCATAGCCTCTAAACTATCAAATAACATTAAACCAAGCTTAAATGATGAATTAGTAAAATATGCTTTAAACGAAGCTAGCAGAAGTGATGAAATGAGATTATACGTTAAAAGGAACGTTAAAGTTCATGGTTGTGTATCCTACATCCTAGATGTAGCATGGTCTCTAGGTAAATCAGCAATTTACGCTAGAGTTTACGGTGAAACCATAATTGGCGTTGCTGGTGAAAGTAGAGGGGAATATATTGATATGAGCATTAGATCCATTGGCTTAAAGAATTTAAATGAAATCGTATCAATGGTGGCTGAAAACTTGGGAGGGGTTGGTGGAGGCCATAGGGATGCTGCCGGTGCAAGAGTTGAGAAATCCAAATTCATGGATTTCATACATGGAATCAATGAGAAGGTTAAGGCGTCAATGAACATTCAACCTAAGAATCCTTAATGTCATAAGTTTATTGGAATTATTACGCTCCCACTATAGATTTTCATATGGAACCCAACAGCTATATACTCGTAACCACTACGCCATATTTCAGTATACGGATTTATGATTACATGAACTGTATAATCAATACGTGCATATAGCGTTTTTGGAAGGTGATAGTACATGGGGTAAAAGTGATGGAAAGATTCCGACAAATTGTATGAAGATCTCTTTGAATAGAAACGAGTATAGGCATATACATGCATATCGGTGCCATTGTAATGGTCAAATAAGGTAACATCTTCAATGTTTATGATAAACCCCTTTACCAATGGATTATATGTTCTTTCACTTATCTTCTCAACTACAACGATTACCTTAGTAATCTCTCGTGAATTTTTTGGGTGAAATGCTCCATAGAAGTATACAATCAATCCGAAATCAGCTTCCCCAAGGAAACCACTATAATGAATCACCGTACTATTAAACGTAATATCTTCAAACCAACTTAAAGATCTATTAAACAAATCTAATCCAATCGGAGTTAAGTAACATGGACATGTAAAATAGTTACCCAACAAAATGATTGCTAAGATTATTATTGAAAAAATGGTTATGTATTTTCTGTTTATGTATTTCTTCATGATGGTCACCGTATCATGGTGTGACTATGAATGTTATTACTCTGGTATTATTGTTATTGGGATTGTTATGCTTCCACTATAGACTTTTACATGGAATCCAGTGGTTATGTATTTGAATTCGCTATACCATATCTTAGCATATGGATTTATAATTACATGAACTGCATAGTCAATACGTACATACAAAGTTTTTGGAAGATAATCGTGTATGTATTTAATATCATAATAAAAATATGTTGAATTATTGAATAAAGATATCTTAGATTTGGAACCAGTATAGGCGTATATGTGTATGTTTGTATCATTATAGTAGTCGAATAATGTGACCCCCTCAATATCTATGGCGAATCCCTTTACCAATGGATTATACGTTTTCTCACTTATCTTCTCAACTAAAACGGTTATATGGAGAATTTCTTGTGGATTTGTTATGTGTATTGGCGCATAGAAATATGCAATTAACCCAAAATCAGCCTCACCAAGAAAACCACTATAATGAACAATCGTACTATTAAATTTGAAGCGGCTTTTTTCACACCAAATCAAAGATCTATTGAATGGATCGAATCCAGCTGAAATAATATAGTCTGGACATGTGAAAAAATTATACAACAAAATGATGCTTACAATTATTATTGAAAGAATGGTTATGTATTTTTTGTTTATATATTTCCTCATGATTATCACTTCATGAGGAAATGAGCAAACTCATTATAAAATTTTGTTTGGAAAGCAATATATATATATCGGTGAAGGTTTTCATTCAAGGAAATGGGCTTTCCCACATTTCTTTTGTGATGTGGGTGTGTTGAATTTTTGGGTTTTTGGGTGGGCGTTTAGCTTAAGTATTCCCTATTATTGTAAGGGTAATTGGGATGTTTTGTGGGTGTGTATGTATGGTTTTAACTTTTAAGTTTGGTTCTGTTGATTTGGAGCTTGTGGAGGGTGATATAACTCTCATTGAGGCTGATGCCATAGTTAATGCTGCAAATCCATATCTTGAGCATGGTGGGGGTGTTGCGAGAGCTATTGTTCGTAGGGGTGGAGATATAATTCAGGAGGAGAGTCGTAGGTATGTGAGGGAGCATGGCCCCATACCTGTGGGTGGTGTTGCAGTTACATGTGCAGGTTCCCTTAAGGCAAAGTATGTTATTCATGCTGTTGGCCCAAAATGGAATGTGGATCCACCATCTAAGCTTGATGAAGCAGTAACCAATGCCCTTAGAAAGGCTGATGAACTTAATTTGAAGAGTATAGCTTTCCCAGCCATTAGCACTGGCATTTATGGGTATCCATATGATTTAGCGGCTAAGGTTATGGCTGAAGTTTTCCGTAGAGAAATTCCACACTTGAAGTCTTTGAGGAAGATTATTGTATGCTTATATGGATCTGAAGCCTACAACATCTTTAAAGAAGCATTTAATAAAGCTTTTAATGTTTAGCTTCACCCTAATAATTGGATTCTATGGTGGGTTTCAATCCATTCAGCAACATCCCAGTAGTTCCAACTTCCCAGCAGCTTATTGATATGGCTTTTGGTAGAGCTTCTAAGATATCCATTGAGCTTCCAAGTAAGAGGGATCCACTATTAATGGCTAAGCTTAGGGAGATTAGGCGTATAAAGACTGTTGCATCGATAATTTCAGATAGATTGAAATCCATTGTTAATGGTATGCCCAACCTAGATTCAATACATCCATTCTATAGGGATTTGTTCTGTGTAATGTTTGATAGGGATTCATATGTTAAATCTTTGAGGAATGTTTCATGGGCTTCATCCATGATATTAAAATTATCAAAAAAGTATGTACGTGAAATTAGGGGTGCGATGGATCCACGTGAAGCTGCTAAACTTCGTAGAGCATTTTATGGTAGAGTTTCATCCATAATTGATGATATTGATGGGGATCTCAAATTCCTCAGCAACTTGGTGAGGCTTAGGAGGCTTCCATCAATAGACTTCAACATACCCATAATAGTGGTTTGCGGTGCACCAAACGTTGGGAAATCATCTTTCGTTAAATGTGTATCCACAGCTGAACCTGAAATTGCTGAATACCCATTCACAACCAAGAATGTTAGTGTAGGTCACATTATGGGTTCACATGGCGTTAGAGCTCAAATTGTTGATACCCCAGGATTATTGGATAGACCTCTAAATGAGAGGAATAAGATTGAATTGCAAGCTATAGCTGCTTTAAAGAATCTTAAGGGTGGAGTGGTATTCCTAATAGATCCAACCGAGACTTGTGGATACCCCCTAGAATACCAATTGAACGTTTTCAAGAGTGTTAAAGAATTCTTCGCTGACAGGATACTTGTGATTGGGTTGACGAAAATGGATTTAGCTTCAAAAGACCAGATCGACAAAGCCGTTAAATTAATCAATTATGATAAGGTTTACGTTTGTAATTCCCTCAACTGTATTGGGACTATGGAGATTGTTGAATATATCTTGAGGAGTATGGGAGCTTAAAGTTAAATCTTAAATTGATATATGGGAATATTCTTTTGAAGAATTACACATTTAATTGTGAATTGCTACTGGGTGGATGGTATGATTGAAGTTGATGGTAGCATGCTTGAAGGTGGTGGGCAGATACTTAGAATGTCTGTGGCTTTATCAGCTGTTTTAGGGGTTCCAGTTAGGGTTTTCAATATAAGGGCTAAGAGGAGTGATCCAGGTTTAAAAGCTCAACATATAACTGCAATTAAGGCTGTGGCAAGCTTGGTGAATGCTGAAGTTGAGGGTTTGAAGCTTGGATCTATGGAGATAAAGTTTAACCCTAAAAGTATTGGTGGTGGAAGCTATAGATTTGATATTGGAACTGCAGGTTCAACTACCCTTGTACTTCAAAGCCTACTACCAGCAGCAATGTTCGCTAAATCAAGGGTTAATGTGGAGATTATTGGTGGAACTGATAATCCACTTGCACCACCAGTAGACTACATAATAAACGTATTGAAGCCAATACTATCCAAATCTGGATACAACTTCAACATTCAAGTTTTGAGGAGAGGCTTCTATCCCAGAGGTGGAGGTATTGTTAGAGCTTACATGGAGCCAGTAACAAGTTTAAAACCAATAAGACTTGAAGATCAAGGTTCAATAAAATTGATTAAGGGGATATCATATAGCTCTAGACTCCCAGAACACATTGCAAATAGAATGGCAAACTCCGCATCTAAAATCCTAAAATCCCATGGATTCGATGTCGATATAGAATTGGAAATCCTACAATCAAACCACCCGAAATGTGCTTTAAGCCCTGGATGTGGAATAGTTTTATGGGCTGAAACATCCACTGGATGCATTATTGGCTCAGACAGTTTAGGTGAAATAGGGAAGCCAGCTGAAAAGGTTGGGGAGGAAGCTGCAATGAAACTTCTAGATGAAATTAGGGGTGGAGGGACTGTGGATTCCCATGCAGCAGATCAATTGATAGTATACATGATGCTCGCCAAGGGGGAATCCATCATAAAAACCAGCAATCTAAGCATGCACACCCTAACATGCATAGAGTTGAGCAAGAAATTCCTACCAGAAGTCTCCTTCGAAGTGATCGAGGGGAAACCAGTAATAATAAAGTGTAGGAGTGTTGGGTTCCAGAGAATATAAATTTTCAAACTCAATTTTAGTTAAAGTTATAAATAGTGTTACAATATATGTTTTTGGTGTTACATTTTATTTTAGATAAGGATGCCTTTGGCTTTAGGGGGTATATTATAAGGAGAGCTTTCAAAGCCAATTTCAAACTTGAAAGTCAAAATGTTATTGAGAAATCGATTTCAGAAACTTTGCCTGAAAGTGGTGATGTAAGCATCTACATACACTTCCCATTTTGTAGGAGTTTATGTCCAGCATGCCCTTATGTGAGGTATCTGTATGATGGAAGTCTTGTGGAGAAGTATGTTGAAGCTATTAAAATGGAGATATCCCTCTACGGTAAACTACTCAAAGATAGGGGGATTAACATATCGGATATACATGTTGGTGGTGGTACTCCAAGTTTACTCAACCCCCAACAATATAAGGAGATACTGAATTGTCTAAGTGAATTCTTCAATTTGAAGGGCGATCTCGATTATGGTATTGAAGCCAATCCAAATGATATAAATGAAGATTACTTGTTTAAGTTGCGTGATGCTGGAGTTAATAAGCTGAGCATTGGAGTTCAATCCTTCAATGATTCCAATCTTAAAATGCTTGGTAGAATTCATAATTCCAATGATAATGTTAAGGCTATTGAAAATGCTTTGAAAGTTGATTTCAAACTCGTAAACATTGATATGATGTACTTCCTACCAAACCAAAGCCTCAATGATTGGATTAATGATGTTAAAATGGCAACTGAATTCAATGTTATGCAGATAACCCTATACCCACTATTGATCGTACATTATAGGCCTATGTATAGATTAATGATGAGTGGTAAAATGCCTAAACAGCCTGAGAAGAAGATGTTCAACGTAATGTATGCTGAAGCTATGAAGATTTTGAGGGAAAGAGGGTTCCTCCCAATAAGATACTACTCATTCAGTAGGACAAGCAAGGAGTACTCCACAGTTGAACGTGAAATGGTTGGACCTTTAATAGCTTTTGGTAGTGGTGGAATGGGTTTCACTGGTGGATGTGAATATGTGAATACATGCTTCCCAGCAGAATACATTAAAACCGTTAATGGTGGTAGATTTCCAATTGCAGGTTTAAGGATGGTTGATGTTAGGGAGAGGGCTATAAGATATGTTCAAGAAAGATTGGGTGCTCTAAAACTATCATTCCAAGACTTCAAAAACACGTTTAACGAAGACTTCCATTCACTAATTGGTAAAACTGGTTTGAAATATAGTTTATACATTGATAGGTTGCTTGGGAACATAAAGATTCATAGTTGGGGGATTGAATTGACTGAGAAGGGTATGTTTGCTAGGAATTGGAGTGGCTGGGCCTTCGTACTATTAGTGCCATGTGGTATTGTGGAGAAGTATCTAGCTGAACCTTGGCCTAAGAATGTTACTGTACCATAAACAATTCAATTTCATAATTGATTTGAAAGATATTTTTCGAATTGCTCTGCATACTTATATCCTGTATCTGGAAATATTAATACGTAGACACCTTCATCCCTCGCTACTTTATTGAATGCACTGACGACGGCTCCAGCACTTAACCCTATTAAAAGCCCCTCCCTCCTCGCAATGGTTATAGCCCCCTCCACAGCTTCCCTCAAACTGACATCTACAATTCTATCGAATTCAACCCAATGGATCCACTTCATCCCAGTTTCTATTCTACGTATACCTGGAATAACTTCGTTTGGAGCTGGCTGAACTCCTACAATTTCAACAGCCCCTCCATACTTATTTTTGAAGTATATGGAGATTGCACTCATATGGCCTGAAGTCCCTAAACCCCCTATTATATAATCTGGTTTAAGTCCAACACTCATCAATTGCTCATCTAATTCTCTTGCTGTATATTTAAGGTGAACTTTGAAATTTGCATCGTTCTCAAATTGATTTAAATGTGTTGCCCCCTCAACTTTAGCTTTAAAATCAACATCTCCAATAGCTTCAACAGTTAAACTTACTGGCATCCTCACAACTTCTGCACCGAGAACTTCTAGGAATATGTCACTGACTCTTTGTATTGTTTTTGGTATGAAGAGTTTAGCTTTCTTCCCAAGCATATTCGCTATGGCTGTTATGGCTATACCCGTATTAGTTGATGTAGCTTCATATAACATGTCCCCAATATTTCCCTCTTCAATGGCGGTCATTATCATAGACCATCCAATCCTATCCTTAACACTATTACTGTATGGATTAGCCCCCTCAAGTTTTGCCCACACACTCCTCCTTCCAGAAGAGAGCGATTTCAATTTAACGAGTGGTGTTGGCCAATCCTTATACAGCAACTCTAGGGTATCATTATAAACTCTAAGTTTACCACAATAACACTTCCTCCAACCATCCAATTCACTTAAACTCACCTCTATAATTGGAATATCTTCATCCAAATGCACCTCAAAACTTCCATATGCAAGCTTTGGATCCCTCACACCTGCAATGAGTACATCCTCCAATTTAATCGGCCTAACCTTCACCTTCGATGGATCAACATGTACTACCGGGACAATTTCAGCTGAAAGCAATTTCAAAGCCTCCAACAACTCAAACCCCCTTAAGACGACCATAGTATCCCTGTCAATTACAATAGGCTCCCTTAAAACACCCTCCCTCAATAGCTGACTATACTTAGTTAAGATGACATTCCTTAAATCAACCTTTACAGGTTGCTTCAACTTATCTATACTCAAATAAGTCACTTTATCAGCCATTAAAATCCCTCCACAATACCCGCAATATTACGATAATGGGGGCCTTTTGGAAACTCAATTTCAAACATTTAATTTGAGAATAATTCTTTGCTATTGTAACTGAATAATTTCTACCTTTAAAATCAATATACGTCCATGTTTCTTTATTTATTTGCAGGGCAGGTTAAATCGCCTACCATGAAACCCCTTATATAGATATTACAATAGTTATATATTAACTTATCCCCCATTTTTGAAAATCCTTTAAATAAATATTGTTAAATTAATGTAAATTTTATTATGGTGGTTTAGTGCGCGTTAGACTTTTAATGTAACTTCTTCACCTGGCTTTAGAACTATCAATTCAACCTTCACATTCATTTCATCCAAGTATTTCTTGAATTCCTCTGGGGTTCCAGCTATTATTGGGAATGTTTTGTAGTGCATTGGTATAACGTATTTTGGGTTCATCATTTGAGTTGCACATGCTGCTTCCATAGGTCCCATGGTGAAGTGTCCCCCTATAGGTAGCAATGCCACCACTGGTTTGTATAATTCCCCTATCAATTTCATGTCGTATGTTAATCCTGTGTCTCCAGCATGGTAGACGTACTTTCCCTCCTTACCGAATACTGCTCCAGTGGCATTCCCTCTTCCGCTTGAGTGGTGCGCCACGGTTAATATTACCTTATATCCATCTCCGAGGTTTATGGGTCCACCTATGTTTGCTCCAATAACCCTCTCCTCAGCTCCTATCTCTTTAGCTATGCTGGATGCTATCTCATATATTGCTATCAACTTAGATTTACTATGCTTCTTCATTATCTCAATGGTTTCCCCAGTGTGGTCACCATGATCATGTGTAACTATTATGTAGTCTGGAGCTTCCTCTGGTATCTCTTTACTTGGGTTTAGTGGATTCTTAATCCATGGATCCACATAGAATATTCTCCCATCTATATTTACTGAGAATGCTGCATGCCCAAACCATTTAATTCTAATCATAAAGGATTCACCCCACAATGAATTTTGCCCTTCTCAATTTAAAACATTAATTATTTGTAAAGCTTTTTCGCTAGCTCTGCAGTCCTCCTCCCAAGTTCACGGCATTCCCTAAGTTCTCTCTCGCCTGGCTTCTCCACAGCCATGGCTCCATAATGTTTATCTTCAGCTATTCCTTGAATTATCATTCCATGTACTAGCATGGCTTGAATTATTGATAGTAGTGTCATTTCAGCTCCAGTTCCAATCCCCCCTGAGCTTGTGAAGGCTGCGCCAACCTTCCCCTCAAGTTTCCCATGAATTTCAATTGTTCTTTCTATTAGGTCTTTTATTTTTGCTGACATTTGACCGTAACGTGTTGGTGAGCCTATTATTATTCCATGTGCGTTTAATAGGTCTTCCAGTTTTACTTCGTTAACCCTCTTTACAGTTACTTCCACCCCCTCCACTTGTTTTGCCCCCTCGGCTACTGCATATGCCATTCGCTCTGTATTGCCTGTTTTTGAATCGTATATTATTAGGATTTTCACCATTCCATTTCACCCTATAGTAGACTGTGTTATGGTAAGGTATATGAGCATTTTGTGTGGATAATATTTAATCGTGTTTGGTGTTTGTTATGCCTGTTAAGTTTCATGGTGTAATTACTCCCATGATAACACCGTTTAAGGAGGATTTATCCATTGATGTGGAGGTTGTGAGGTGGCTTGTTAGGTATCAGGTTGAGGGTGGCGTTCATGGTATATTCCCAAATAGCACTACTGGTGAGTTTGTCCATTTGAGTAGGGATGAAAGTGTGCTTTTGGTTAAAATTGTTTTGGAGGAGGCTCATGGCTTGGTTAAGGTTATACCTGGGATAAGCTCCAATTCCACTGCCCATAGTTTGGAGTTGGGTAAAGTTTTTAAGGATTTTGGTGTGGATGGCGTTATAGTTACTCCACCCTTCTTCTTTAAACCCACATATGAAGGTTTGAAGAAGCATTTCTCCACAATTGCTGAGAAGCTTGATATCCCCGTCATAGTTTACAATATTCCATCAACCACTGGAATTAATATTCCAATTCAAATGTATCTGGAGCTTGCCTCAGAATATAGTAATATTGTTGGGGCAAAGGTAACTTTTGATAGTTTCACATACCTAAGAAATCTCATAATTGATTTGAAGAGTGTTAGGAGTGATTTCTCAATATTCACTGGTTTAGATGATATGTTCCTACCCGCATTGATGATGGGTGGTGATGGTGGTATAATGGCATTGGCTAATGCAACCCCAAAACTCCATAGGGAGATTTATGATGGTTGGAGGGAGGGTGACTTCCAAAAGGCTTACAATGCATGGAAAACTCTGCTTAGAATCGTTAAGGTTTATGATTACACATCATCATTCCCATCTGCAGTTAAGATTTTAATGAAGCTTATGGGTTCACCAGTTAAACCCTATGTTAGGCCACCGTTAACCATGGAGAAGGGTGAAGTTGAAGATAAAATTAGAAAGATGATTATGGATTTACATTTAACCAGATTCATAGCCCTAGAATGAATCCCTAATCAATCATTACCACATAATTCATTAATTCATAACCATTTTTCGGCGTGTTTTCTGTGGGTATGGATAGTATGAATGGTCTACCACCATAAATCCTCGTGGTGCTCACAGTTACTACCCTGCCATCATGCTCCACATATGGTCCATCCAAAGCTTTCCTCGGCTCATGACTTCTAACTATGTAATTCACATTTAAAGCTCTACAAACACTCTCACTCACATCCACCCCAAATAGTATTCCAGCCCCCCTAAAGTTTGGATGCTCCCCAAACCCTCCCCATGGATCACTCCACAAAACATCCTCCTCAACTTCAGGCGTTGGGTCCTCAAGATCTTTTAGGCTTCTTATTTTAGATGATATTCCACCATGAACAAATAGTATCCCATCATATATTGCAGCTATTGGCAGTCTACCTATAAACCTCTTTAGGAATGAATTGTAGTAGTTGCTCCACCCTCCCCTCTTAACATCCGCTTCATATATTAGTGTGCATGGTTGGAAGTATGGTTCACCATCCCTATAATCTTCATGATTCCCCTTCAAAGCCACAACCCTATCACCATAATTCTCAATTAAATCATTAACACCCTCAATGACTTCAACGCCCATATCCCCTCTATCAGCATAATCCCCCAAGAATACAATTACATCCCTATCTGGATTGAATAGCTTCACAACCCCCCTAAATGCCTCATAATCTCCATGTATATCTCCAACAACAATTATCCTACTAGCACCCCTACAATCTATGATTTTAAGTTTCCCAGCCAAATCATTCACCCCCCATCAGCATACTTTCACACCCAACTAATTGTTGGTGGTGGAGGTTGACTTTCCCTTGCCCTCATGGAGTAGTATAGGAATGTCAATATGGTGACAATGTATGGTTGTACTATTAATGTGAGTATGAAGCCTATCCACCATGGTATTGAGCTGGTTACAAATATTATTACGAAAATTATTAACAATATTGCAAATGTTGTAATCCACCTTCCATGGATGAGTTGTTTACTCCTTTTAAGGGCTTCTATTGGACCCCTCCCCTCAAGCACAACTACATGCATGGTTAATATGAACATTATCCCAAATATTATTCCAGGAATTATTAGGAGGATGAATCCCACTATTAGTATGATTGCAAGTATTATTGCTGACAATATTATGTCTCCAAGTCTACTTACAGTGTAATTTAGTGAAGATTTCAATGTTGGATTCACCCCCTCAATTACATCCCCAGTATATTTAATTGTAATTCCAGCAATTATTAGGCCGATGATGGCAATTATCAGCCACCATAATATTGACGTTACGATTTCATATATCCCAATATACAATCTTACCATGCCATAGGTCCTTCGATATTGTATTAATGCTGGGATGTATTCACCGATCAATGTTAATAATCCAAGTATTATGTATGGTGGAATAATATTCTTTGCATGTTTAGTGTATACATCCCAAGCTAAACTAAATATCTCCTCTAATCCAAGTTCTCTTGTTGGTTTTATGGATGACATAAAGTCTTCACCCTTATTTTTCAATGGATAAATAGATAAATATTTTCAGCTTCAACTCTCTATATTGTGGTTTAATTGAGGCTCTTCTTGATTAGGCATGGTGAAACTGAGTGGAATGTTAAGGGTGTTTTTAGGGGTAGGGTTGATGTGCCTTTAAGTGATGTTGGTGTTAAGCAAGCTGAAG
>Ga0326760_1000203_pt1 | contig 34699 bp, 33 predicted proteins | sample GCREP_S_FD_207668 | JGI IMG/M metagenome (GOLD analysis project Ga0326760, IMG submission 207668) | Hot spring sediment microbial communities from Geyser Creek Basin, Yellowstone National Park, WY, United States - GCR.EP_S | ecosystem: Environmental > Aquatic > Thermal springs > Near-boiling... | reverse complement strand
AGAGCTAGAGCTTTTGGATATTTTGGCGATCCACTAGCTCCAGACCCAGGATGTATCTACAACTACCGATTTTGGAAATATTTGAAGAATTCTAGATAAATACAACAACTAAACAATATTAGAGCTAGCTCCTTGGAAGGCTAGCCTCCAGAACCCTTTATGTACTTCCACATGATATACGTGATATAGTCTTGAAATCTATAGTGTTACTAGCATTAACATTACATCCCTAGGTTTCGGCGATATATTGAAAAATTTGTTCATAGAGTAAGTATTGTAACGTATTCGAAAATTATGAATGCGGTGAATTAATCTTGACTATTGGTTTGATCATATTAATTGTATGAAAATTTTGCTTAATGAATATAGTGAGGGTTTATATGAAGATATTGTATAAGAAGTAAGTGTTTACTAAGTTATGGAGGAAGCATAATTTATTTTAAGTTAAGACTATGTTCTCGATAATTGATTTAAAAGGTTATTTAACAAGGGTTAGGATTGATTTAGTGATGAATTTCACGATTTTAAACAAGGTATAAAATAGATACTTTTCTAGTGAGTGATTGGTGGTTATATGGGTGATACATCGAGAACATTATTGATTATGACGTTTATTATAGGTGTTGCTGTGGGTATTTTCTTAGTTTCAGATATTTTTCGAGTTCCCAGTGGAATAGTTAGTACTACAACTATCACTATTACTTTTACTCAGTTAACAACCGTAAGAGAGAATGTTACAACAATTGTTCAAGGGATACCTCAGATAAGTTCTCAGAATATTTTATATCAAGTTTATGTGCTTAAAAATAAAGAGTACTACTCAAAACTTCTTGATATTGTTTCTAAAGCGAATAAAAGTGTTGTTGTGGTAATGTATGTTGTTAAGTATGATCCTAAAGATGTAAATGATCCTGTCAATAAACTTCTTGAGACTTTGGTATCCCTAAATAGGAAAGGTGTAGAAGTCAAGGTTTTAGTTGATGACGAGACTTACGATAGCTATCCAGAGACCATAGAGTATTTATTAAGCAACAACATTTCAGTAAAACTCGATCCTAAAGCTGGTATTACAACGCATGCAAAGGTTGTAGTCGTTGACGATCTCTATGTGTTCATCGGAAGCCATAACTGGACAGAAAGCGCTTTAATGTATAATAATGAAGTGTCCGTCCTAATAATATCGAAGGAAATAGCTCAGGATGTACTGAACTACATCAATAGTTTATGGAATCAAGGTAGGGTATTGCGATAGACTAACCTATTTTAGAGAACATCGTTAATCTACTGCTTCAGTATTAATTTATTTAGCTTGATTCACACAATTATCCGTAAGTACAAAACAAGATGAATTCTTTAAAGCGCCTAAACAATTATGTAATACCATAGCTTTATCATACCGTATTGATATCTATCAATAAAGGTTCACGTATTATTGAGTAAGATATTTAGGAATGCGGAAATCTTTTGAAGATTTAGAAGATATGAACATGATCCATATGTATTCCCTTAATCGTACTCTAGCATCATATTCGTTTATTCGGTGACCAGTTTTTTACACTTGCTCTTTGCTTTATCTCTAACCTCAGGGTTCACAGGATAAAGCGGGTCTTCACATTTAAGTACTCTTAGAACTTCCTCCACTACTGTTCTAGCCATAGCTATTCGCGATTCTTTCGTAAACCACGCTATATGGGGAGTCAGTACGGTATTCCTAGTCTTTATTATAGGATCGTTTTGCGGAAGAGGTTCGATAGGAAAAACATCTAGTGCTGCACCAGCAATCCATCTCTCTTCAAGAGCTTTCACCAGAGCTTCATGATTTATTATGCCACCTCTAGCGATATTAATTATGTATGCCGATCTCTTCATAGATTTTAATTCTTCTTCCCCTATCATGCCCAGAGTTTCTTTTGTTAAAGGTACCGCGATTACTACGAAATCTGATACCTTTAGAAGACTATGTAGATCGAGATACTCTACACCAAGAGTTTCCTCAACATCTTTCTTCCTAATCTTGTCAAAATATACAATTCTCATACCAAGCCCTTTAGCCTTCCTAGCTATCTCCATCCCTATCCTACCCAATCCGATGATCCCTAAAACCTTGTTCTCAAGCAGTAAACCTTCAAATTCTTCCCTACTCCAAACACCTTTTCTAGTAGCTTCATCAGCTAAACATATCCTCCTAGCTAAACACATAATCAAAGCAATAGCATGTTCAGCAACAGCTAAGAAGAGCTCTTTAACAGGTGTAACTGTTACCCAAACACCGTGCTCAGTAGCTGCCTCAACATCAACTCTATCATAACCAACACCGTGTCTAGCAACGATAAGAAGTCTTGAGCTATTCTCAAAAACTTTCCTAGTAATAGGATCACTCCCTCTGACAGCAACAATAGCTACAGGGTCAAGCTCCTTAACAAGGTTTACGATATCTTCTTCACTAAGAAGCTTATTAACGACATATACATCAACATATTCTTTAAGAATATCGATATATACATTATATATAGGAGCTGTGATCAAAACCTTGAATTTCTTCATATCTGAAAAACCTATCAACATTATCAAAAGATTTAAATATATAAGCTTTATCTTGAGGACAACATAAATCATGAACACGTTTCATCTTAATAAAATAGTCTATTACGCATTGTTAAAACCCTAATTTAAGTCTCATCACTACAAAGCAAATCTCTTACTAAGTCCTTAAGCTCCTATACAGTAATAATTTCGGTACTAATCATTAGAACTAAATGCTTTGATAAAAATGCTTATATAGTTAGATCTTGAGGATAGATGTTAGGGAACCTCATGGAGAAGAGCTTCGTTGAGATACCTTTCGGTTTAGGTAAAATCGTTGTTAAGTTCTATGATAGTAACATCGTTAATATTATCCATATTCCCCACGGTGCATATGTTGAGGAGAGCTATGCTGTTGTAGCTAAGCCTAAGCCTGTGTCTATAGTTGTTAACGAGAAAGACGGCAAGGTTGTAGTTGCATCAGATGAGATTTCTGTATATATCGATAAAGTTGGAGGTTCTATAGAGATAAGGTTTAGTGATCTAATCATTAAGGAAGTTGGTAGAAGAGTTATTAAACAATATCATTACAATATGGAGTTTTATAGTTTTGAACAAGTATTTGAGATAGATCCTGATTCAGGTCTCTATGGTCTTGGTCAGCACGCTGGTTACTCTGCTCATAGTGTTTATAATTATAGAAACCATACTGTATACCTCGTTCAAAGGAATACAGATATAGCTGTACCATTCCTAGTATCTAGTGCTGGTTACGGGATTCTATGGGATATGTATTCTATGGGGGTTATAGAGTCTAGAGGTAATGTCCTTAGGGTATGGTTTGAAGCTGGGGATTATCTAAGCTATTTCGTAGTGTATGGCCCTGATTTAGATAGAGTTATTGCTGGGTATAGATGGTTAACAGGGAAAGCTGTTATGCTACCTAGGTATGCTTTCGGTTACTGGCAATCGAAAGAGAGGTATGCATCACAAGAAGAGATTGTTTCTACAGCTAAAATGTTTAGAGATAGAGGTATACCTATAGATATAATTGTTCAAGATTGGAAATACTGGGTAAAATACGGATGGAATGCATTTAAATTTGATGAAGAATTTTACCCAGATCCAAAGAAAATGGTTGAAGATATTCACAAACTAGGTATCAGAATACTCATATCTATATGGCCTTTCTTCGAAAAGAAAACAGATATATATAGGGAAACTGAGGAGAGGAGATGTATAGTAGGTGGAGGACATGGCAATTATGGATTAGTTAACGTATTTAAGGAGGAGTGTAGGGAATGGTTATGGAGAAAGATAGAGGAGGTATTCTTTAGAATAGGTATAGATGGTTGGTGGTTAGATGCTTCAGAACCTGAGGTAGGGCCTGGGCTCGTTTACGATACTTGGCAGAGAACACTTGATATAGGTAACGGTAAGAAGATGTTGAAATACTTGAATATATATCCATTGCTAGAAACGAAAGCTGTCTACGAAGGTCAGAGGAAGGTATCGAATAGAAGAGTATTGATATTGACGAGATCAGGTTTCGCTGGAATACAGAGGCATGGTGTAGTGAATTGGAGTGGTGATGTAACGGGGGATTGGACAACTTTTAGGACTCAGATATGGGCCGGGTTAAATTATAGTTTATCAGGTCTACCTTATTGGACAACAGATATAGGAGGGTTCTTCAGTGGAAATCCTGAGACAGAAGGTTACAAAGAACTATTCATTAGATGGTTCCAATGGGGTGCTTTCTGCCCTATTTTCAGAGTTCACGGAACTTACTATCCTAAAGAACCTTGGAGATTTGGTAAAGATGCTGAAGAAATTCTAATTAAATACATTAAGCTTAGATATCGATTACTACCATACATCTACACCCTAGCCTGGATGGTATATGAAAAAGATTACACAATTATGAGACCTCTAGTCATGGATTTCAGAGAAGATAAGAACGTTATTAACATAGATAATCAATACATGTTCGGCCCCTTCATAATGGTGTCACCTATAACAACCCCGTCAACATTTGAGAGAGAGGTATACCTGCCCCAAGGACTTTGGTACGATTTCTGGACAGGTAAGAAACTTCTTGGTGGATACAGGATAAGGGTACAGGCGCTTCTAGATATAATACCGCTACATATAAAAGCAGGTGCATTAATACCTCTAGCTCCTAGTAACATAAAGAATAGCGATGAGATAGGAACAGAATTCGAGTTAAGGATATACAGAGGTCGTGATGGGGAATTCACCCTATATATAGATGATGGGGAGACATATGCCTACGAAAACGGGGTATACGCTTTGATACCTATTAAATGGATTGAGAAAGAGAACAGATTGGTGATAAGAGATAAGAGAGGATCGATGGACATACCTCAGCTAAGATTTAAGATAGTACTTGTTGAAGAAGGCAAAGGAGTTGGTTTAGAAGAAGCAAAACCAGATACTATAGTAGATTACAACGGTAAAGAGATCTCGCTAAGTCTATAACTATGAATAGAAATTAAAAGATTTTCAACAGTTCTCGCTAAAGAAGTAAAACATGAAAAGTTATTTTAAGAGATTTATGTATTAAGTTAAGTAAAGAGAACGAACAGGTGTTTAATATATGAAACGTGTTTACGTAGTTCCTGAACCGAAAGTTTTAGAATTCGATGGTACTTGGTATGAATGTGATGGATTTCAAAACTTTCCTGAGTTCCTAGCGAAAGAGTTCAATGTCGAGAAGGGTAGCTGGATTATAGAGAAGGTTGAAGGACCTTCTACAGGGTTGTCCATAGAGAAAGGTGTTGTTAGAGTATGGGGTAATGAGAATATAGCTTTCGCTACTTTAATCCAGCTTATTATGCAGGGTAAAGGTTTCTTACCTAGGGTTAGAGTAGTTGAAGATTTTAGGTATAAGTTTAGAGGATTTCATCTAGATGTAGCTCGCGGAGGTGTTCCAACAGTAGATTATCTTAAGAAACTTCTTAAATGGCTATACATATTAAAGTACAACTATTTCGCGATATATTTCGAGGATTTATTTCCTTGGGAAAAATATCGCGATATAGGTTCTACTAGAGGTAGGTATACTAGGGAAGAATTGAAAGAGGTTATAGAATATGGGAAGAAGTTAGGGATAGAGGTTATACCTTCACTCGAACTTCTAGGGCATATGGAGAACATACTCACCCTTCCACCTTATAGAAAATATAGCGAATGGCATCATCCTTCCGAAGGAGTTCTAAATGTGCTAGACGAGGATGCGAAAAAGTTTGTAATAGAACTTCTTAAAGAAGTCGTCGATTTCTTTCCCTCAGAGTATGTTCATGTTGGAGGGGATGAGACATGGGCTTTAGGAAGAGGTAAGAGTCTAGATAAAACATTGAGATTTGAAGGTCCTAAGCTCTATGAAGAACATATGAAGATGCTCATAGATATTGTTAAAGAAGGTGGTAAAAAACCTATGCTATGGGGAGACATGATAACAGCTTCCTACCTTAGAGAAAGTGAGCGTGAACTATGGAGAAAACTCCTAGACAGCTCTATATGGAGAGACGCTGTAATCGTTAACTGGGATTACACACCAAGACCTGTAGACCACTTCAAGAATATAATCAAGATCATAAGTTCGAGAGGTTTAAAGCAGATAGTAGCTCCAGGTTTATGGAATTGGAATAGATTTTACCCAGACTTCGTAACAGCTCTAGAAAACCTCAAGAACTTCTTCGCAGCAGCTAAAGAAGATCTATCTGTAGAAGGATTCTTAGTTACTGCATGGGGTGATGATGGTAGTGAATGTTTATTTGAATACCTTTACCCACTAATCATGGCCTCTATGGAGATTGCCGAAGGTAAAGGTGAGTGGGAAGAGAAATGGGTAGCTATAACAAGTGAGAGTAGGGAACTGTTAGAGGTAAGGAAGTTGTTTGGAAGTATATTTACAGCTAAAGATGAATTCTGGATTAGATGGGGATTCTGGTTACCTAAACACGTAGTATTGAAAACAGATTTACTCAAGATAGCTAAGATGTATCTAGGGAATCGTATTTTCGAAGATCTGAAGAAAGAGGTAGAGGAAGTACTCAAGAAAGCAAGCTCTATACAGCTACCTCCAGAACTAGAGTTTATAAAGAGATTTTATGAACTTGTGTTAAAAGTTTTAGATAATAAGGCAACAGTATCGGACTATATATCCTTGGCTAAGATCTACTCAGAGTTATGGTTGAAAGAACGTAAACCTCAAGGTCTAGATAACATTATAGGTAAATTCTGGAGAGCTGCAGGTATAAACGAACTTGAAAAAATGTTAGGATTCAGCATACTCTAGCTCTAGCTAAAGGTAATAATATCGAACGAATGTCTACACATTTTAAATCTTAACACAACTTCATTACCGCCATCATCAATGTCTATAGCTACAGTATTTACAAGATGTGTAAAATAGTGATGTAGAGGAATACACTAAAAGTAAAGATGTAGAGATACTCAAGTACTAACACTAGTTATTAGAATACATTTACTTACTGTAGTTTCTATGAAGAGAGGGAGAGCTTCATTAACGAAAATATGGTGTTTCTATTCTAAATTTTTCACAGAATCTTTTTAACAGCATCTCTATGCAAAAGTGTTACTACTTTTTCGTATTCAGCTAGTGAGTTTAGAAGAGTCTTGACATAGGTCCCAGCTTCATCGAGGCTTAAAGCTTAGAAAACTTCGTTAACTAAGGTAGTTACCCTTTTCCTCCAAAACTTGCTGATCTCCTTCCCACCCTGAAGAGCGAGAGTTTCTGCTGGTGGGGAGGTTTAGGATTGCATCTTCTTCAAGAGGTTTGATTCTAGGCTGGGTCTCCGATTCATTACTCCTACTCCTCACGAGGCTCAGGGTTATGTATGCTGTTAATCATTGCAATAGCTCAAAAACAAAGACTTTTATGTTCATCACCAAGTTAATTAAAATAAAGAAGGTTTATGAATTTTCTAGTAATCTCCTCTTTGAAAGGCGAGGTTTTCGGTTGTATAAATATCGTTGTGGAAGTTCTCTGATGAATTAGAGTTGAAGATATGTTGTGAAGAATGTTTAACTCTCTTCCTCAGGCAACTCTATAGGATTACCGAATATATTTAGAGATGCTATTTCTCTAAGAGGTTTACGCGGTCTTGGTGGTGGAGATTCTGCTGGAACTCCTATAGATATCAATGCAACAACTCTATATTTATCAGGGATATTTAAAATCTTCTTAACCTCATTTTCATCGAAAGCCCCTATCCAGCATGTTCCATAGCCAAGCTCTGTAGCCATCAAAACTATATGTTCAAGAGCTATAGTTGTATCAACAATAGCCCATCTAGGTGATGTCTCTACATCTGCAAGTCCTACTATAATACATGCGGCATTAGCTATAAACCTCTGCCCTCTACAAGCTGGTACAAGCTTTTCTTTAACCTGATCATCTAGAACAACAACAAAATGCCATGACTGTCTATTTCCAGCACTAGGAGCCCATCTAGCTGATTCTAAGATTTTTCTCAGATCTTCCTCTTTAATAGGTTCTTTCTTATAAGCTCGAATACTTCTTCTTGAAATTATAACATCGTATATTCCCAAAAGTTTCACCGATAATATCTATATCGGTAAGGTTTGAATAAAAGATTCTTAATGAAAATCCTGTTATATAACATATCTATGAATCTTAGCTAGTAGTAATGCTGGGCAGTATTTATCATCTCGACTTAGTTAGTGTATATCTTATTTGAGTAATATAGATTTAACATGTCTATATTTAAGCTTAAGAATATTTTAGAGATCTTAGTATAGTTTAATGATGGGTAAAGTTATGGTTTTTGTATTTAGAATAAAGTCTATACTTCCATCATCTATCCATAGAGATGTTAACCTTGTCGCAGATCCTATTGAATTTGATGAGAGTTCTTCTCTATGGCTTTACCGACTTAACCCAGTGAAAGCATCTAAAGTAGGTCTTCAAAAGACTTTATCTGTTTTAGATAGTGTAGGGGTTTATGTTTCTGAGGATGTGAAGAATTTGATAGCTTCTCTAGAGAGTAGCGGTATAGATGTTTACTTTGTTTTAGAGACTCCCGATATCGTTATTTATACAGATTCTAAGCTTCTTGTGAGAGAGCTTAGGGAGAAGAAACTTGCTCAATTTGATAAAGGTAGTGGTACTCTTAGGGTAAAACCTGTAGATCTTCATGAGGTGCTGAAATTTATAGAGTTTAAAGGTTTTAGGTATAAGCTAGGCTTCGATCTAGATTATAGAGCGTCTTTCGAAGCTAGGCTAAAGATTGTTCTTCGGGATTACCAGCAGGAAGCTTATAATTCTTGGGTTAGTAGTGGGAGAAGAGGTATAGTAGTTCTACCTGTAGCAGCTGGGAAAACTGTTGTAGCATTAAAAGCTATAGAAGATCTATCCGTAAAGACTCTTATCCTTGTCCCAACAATAGATCTTATGCATCAATGGTTTGATAACATAGTTAAACTACTCTCCATCTCTCCAAGTAGAGTAGGGCTTTTCGGCGGTGGGAAGAAGGAGATAAACGACGTAACGATAATGACCTACGATTCCGCAGGTATAAATCTAGAGAAATACCCTACATACTTCGGCTTAGTAGTAGCTGATGAATGTCATCATGCTGTAAGTCCAAGTTATAGAAAAGCTCTTGAAAATATATCAGCACCCTTTAGGTTAGGTTTAACAGCAACACCGTATAGAAGCGATGGTCTTCATAAATACTATAGATATATCATAGGTCCTATAGTTTACTCGCTAGAGAAAGATGTTCTTCAGTCACGTGGATATCTAGCTAGGCATAGAGAGGAGAAGATATATGTAACTCTACCTGAGGATAAGTATAAAGAGTATAGAAAGCTTATGAAGATATACATCGATTTCTGTAAAAAAGTTCTACCTAATATAAAAGACCCTAGGGAGAGATTTAAAAAAGTCTTAGAGCTTGCATCAAAAGATCAAAAAGCGAGAGAAGCTTTGAGAGCAAAACATATAGCTAGGAAAATAGCTTTAAGTAGTGAAGCTAAGATCAAAGTTGTTGAAGAGCTTTTAGCTAGGTATAGAGATGAGAAAGTATTGATATTCTCTCGCTATACAGATATAGTTAGAGAGATTTCGAGGAGATTCCTAATACCTAGAATACTCCACGATACCCCAGAGAAAGAAAGGAAAGAATACCTAAAGCTGTTTAGAGAAGGAAAGATAAGAGTTCTTGCAACAGCTATGGCTCTAGATGAAGGAGTTGATGTACCTGATGCATCTGTAGCTATAGTTATAAGTGGCACAGGTTCCCATAGAGAATATATACAGAGACTTGGCAGAATATTAAGACCTAAAGATAGAGAAGCAGTTCTCATAGAGATTATAACGAAGAGAACAGAAGAACCAGCTCTAGCTAAGAGGAGAAGAAGGTTCGAATTATTCGATAAAGGTTGAATCTGCTTGACCTATGGTAGGAAGAATCTAAAATTAGAATTTCGTAGTGGTAAAGCAAAACCTTTTTACTTAGATCCTGAAAGAGATAGAGAACTTATAGAAAATGTTGTAGAGTTCTACAGAGCTAACGAAGGGAAGAAGCTAGGTGATATAGATTGGGAAGAGCTAAGAATAGTTGTAGGAGACGATAAGCTCTACAAAGCTTTTAGAAAAGTTATGAACTACTTCTATAAAGCTCAGCAACCAAAGAATCCACCTATAGATCCGAAAATACTTAGACTAAAAGTATTCCAATTTGTAAATACATATTTTGGAGGTTATATAACTCAAGAGAAGAGGGATGAATTCTTAGAAAAAATTAGGAAAGAGTTGAAATTAGATATAGATATAGATGAAATTCTATGGAGCGATGATATAAACGAGCAAATTTTAACTAAAGTTATTGAACCTTCTGTAGAAAAAGTTGTTAAGATATTCAATTTTGAAACTATAGACACAGTATGTGTAAATTCATCGAGAATAACTATAGATATTGCAAAGAATGAAAAGAATCTAGGCAATATTGTTAAAATAGTTGGAAGATTCTCGAAACTCTACGGACTTGTATACGATATGAGATACCATGGAAATATTCTGAGGATTATTGTTGAAGGACCTAGAAGTTTATTTAGAAGACCTACAGCATATGGCTCAAGACTTTCACTACTTATTTCAAAAATCCTCGGCATGCTCTATTTATCGAGATACTGGAGTATTGAAGCATCAATGCATACAAGTAAGAAAGTTTTAGAAATAGAACTTCTATCATACAGATTTAAACCTCTTATAGATACTGATAGACAGGTATATGTAAAACAGATTTTCGATAGCTCAATAGAGGAATCTATATACAGAGTCTTGAAGTCTCTAGGTATAGATGTAAGGAGAGAAGAAGAGCCTATAGCACTTGGTTCATTAGTCTACTTACCAGACTTCAAGATATATAAAGATGGTAGAGAATTTTACATAGAGGTAGCAGGTTACTGGAGAAAAGAATACGCAGAGAAAAAAGCTTACAAACTATACGAAATATCGAAAATATTGAAAAACCTAATAGTGATAGCTGATGAAAAACTCGAACCTTACTTTAAAAAACTTCGTATACCAACAATATACTACACCCTTGTATACGGAAAACCTGTACTCCCATACAAAAAGATACTAGATATAATAAACAATAAAGAGTAGAATAAAAATTTGGTTTCTTAAATCTCGATGAACATTATTCTAGTTCTCTAGGTTCTTTTGCTTCTTCGAGTTGTTTATTTATAAACATTTCTATAGCTCTACTTAATGGTACAACATTTCTTTTCTCTTTATCTATAGGGATGAGATATACATCGATGTTACGTTCTTTTAATCTATGAAATGCACCGTAACCTATATTCATTGTGATAACAGCGTTTATATTTCGTGTCATTAGGATATCTACAATATTTCTACCTTTTCCATGTCCATGTAGTGTGTAAGGGTTTTGTATTACCTCTACTATTCTATAATTGTTACTTGTTACCGCTATCTCTACAATAGTAAAGAATGGTGCTCTTCCAAAATGGGGACTTATATAGAGTTCATTACCTACTTTAACTATAGGTATCCCTAATGTTATTGATTGATCTCTAGATCTATTGTTGGACAATTCAAATACCTACTTACTTACTGGATTTTAGTTCCTCAAGTCTTTTATCAATTTCTTTCAATACGACTTCGGTGATGTACTTCTTAAGTTCTTCGAGATACTTAATTTCGTCTTCTTTACTCAGCCATGGAGTATATGGTGGTAATGGATATATCCACCAGCACCATCCTCTACCATACCACCATCCTGGTCTTAGTGGTGGTGGTAAATGGCTCCACGGACCATGGCCTGGGTATGGTTTACAACTCCACCAATGCATTTTTTTCACCAGACCTGAAATATGTTTCAAAGCTTATAAGCTTTTCTCGAGTTTCCCTATGTTAAATTTGAAATATGTTTCAGGGTTGTTGAGAAAATTCTTGAGGTATCTGTTTTGTGGATATTATCTTTATTGGTTTACGTTCGATAAGTGCTTTTGCTAATTTAAACCTTGTTTGCTCTAGTATACGCCAAAAAGTTGTTTTTGATAATTTCATTCTTGTTGCAGCTTCATCTGTTGTTAAACCTTCATAGTGTATTAATGCAAAAGCTTCTACTTCGTAATCGTAGAGTTCTACATAATTGCTTATAGCAAGATCTGATGTAGGTTTTATAGGTATGTAGAAAGTATCCTCAATATTTATGTTACTTTCTATCGGTATATTAATTCCACAGCGTCTCCAACGATAACACCATCGTCTTGGCATAGATAGCCACCTACGCTACTCTAGATCTCTAAACATGTATATATCTGAACTAAACACTAATAACAATTTCGTACCTATGCTTATCACCTCATGTAGATGTCATAACGACTAAACTTAAAATTAGGAACATGATATGCGTGCATAATTATGAATATAGGTGTTGTAAATGAGTAGCCCAAGGTCAAGTAGATATCAATTGTTACCACATTGCGCTACACATGCTAAAGATTTAATCATCATAGCTACATGTGATGGTGCATCAAGTACTGAGTAAATAGGTGACGAGGTTGCTAGAAGACTTACAAAAACATACCCTAATATGGTTAGAATGTGTTGTCTTTCAGCTATCGGTGCTGGAAGTAAAACCCATATAGATATCTTCAAGAATGCAAAAGCAGTTATAGCTATAAATGGATGTCAACTGATGTGCACTTCAAAAATGTTGAGAGATAAAGGAATACAGATCTCATATGAAGTTGTTGTAGCTAAAGAAGGTATAGATAAACTACCATCGCTAGATTTTAGCGATGAAGAGGTTATGAAAATTGCAGATAAAATTGTAAAGAACTTTCTTTCAGAATTCTTAGCACAGCAAGCAATGTTTCCAAAAGAATAAGAATAGCAATTTTTTTATCTGAAGCTAGTGTTGATAGTTTAAAAAGGTCAAGGTATTTCAATTGCTTTATCCATATGTTGTACTTAGTATTTTATTTTTAATGATAGTGGTAATGTTTTGAGTTTAGATGTTATAGTCTAGATAGTTTCATCATTGTATTCAGATTATTAAGAATGTTAAGTAGTATATGTTGAGTTGATATGTCTTTGAATAACTATTTATTAGGTTACTAGAGACCTGGTTGTCATCTCTTTGTTAGATTCCTAAGGTATATAGTTGTTGCAATTAGTGTTAATATTGCCCCCCAAATGGCTAGTGCTAGTAGTTTCTGCCAAATATCAATTGATTGATAGTAATTGAAACACCATCTATAGATATCAGCTGCAATAGATATGGGCATGATATTTATAATATCTGGTAAAGGTTGTGGAAACCTAAGCTCTAATGCTTTTCTTGTGTAGAATACGTTTGAGAAGAAGAATAGAAGGTAGTGAGTGAGAGCTCTAAAAGTTGCTTGTATATTGAAGTCTCTGCTAATAGTTGAAACAGCTATTGCTAAACTTGACATTGTGGTTGTGAGGATAATAGATGTTGCTATAAGTATTGGTGTTTTTCCTATGGTTGGTGGGGATAGTAGGATCATAGCTATAACTATGAAGGGTACTTGATAAACGAGCCCCCTAAGCATACCGCTTAAAATCCTGCCGAAGACAAGTGTTGTTCTTTTCATAGGTAGAACTAGGAGATAGTCAACAAGTTCTCTTCTAACCTCCATACCAACTTCTCTACCTATAGAGAATGCAGCAACAAATGATGCTAAAGCAACTGCTCCAGGCGTCATATATTGTAGGTAATCAGGAACAATATCTCTCTTTATAAATCCTCTAAAAACAAGAGCAAATATGAATATATCGGCGAGATTCATAGCTATTTGAGCAGCTAGCCAATATTTATTGTTTGCAAATCTTTCAAGATCTCTTAAAGCTGTAAGCCATAACTTCTTAACTTCGCTCACCTCCATCCACCACCCTCTATCTTCTTCTCTATTACATACATAGCTAGAACTGTAAAACCTATGAAAAGCCCGAGTATGTAGCTTGCCATAGCTTCTGGGTTAACGATAACTATTTCCCCGAATTCTTCGAATGAATAGAAAATACGTAACAGATCCGCTAAATAAGATAAAGGATTGATTATCGCAGCATAGTAATAAGGAGCAATATTCTTGAGTATAACAGCTGGGTAGAAAATTGTTGAAAGTCTGATAAGTATAGCATCGAGTACACCCATAATGATATCTGTTGCATCGCTAGATTTTATAGAGAGTGTAGTAGTTAATACGAAACCTGAGATAGCTATAGAGAAGATCAACGCTGATACAATTGAGATAGCTATAGTCAGAAGATCGAATTCCTTTGCCAAAATGATAACTGTTAAAAACATTGGTAGAGTAAACAATGTAGAAGCTATGCCACTACCTATAGCTCTACCTAAAGCAAGGATCTTCCTATTCATAGGTAAAGAGAGCTGATACTCAATAATACCTTCTTCAAATTCTTCAGCTATATCATATGCTCTTGAAGCTGTTATAGTGAAGAGTATCGATGTATAGATACCTAAAAGATAGAAATTATAATAGGATGAAACATCTAATCCGATACCTCTAGCATTTACCATCTGAGCTATAACAGGTCCGAAGAAAACTACTTGAATTACGAACCATGTAGACCTCATAGCAACAAATATAACTCTTCTCACAATCTTCATCAAATCCCATTGGACAAGCAGTAGAATATACCTCAAATCTTTAAGAAGAGAGCTCATGTATATCATCAGCTTATCTCCTCTTTAAGTTTTGCACCAGTTATATAGAAGAAGACGTCGTCAAGCGAGGGCTCTTTAACCATTATCCTAACAATTTTTACACCTGATCTTCTTAATGCATCAATGATATCGATAGCAACTTCTTCACCTCTGTTAACATATATCAAAACCTTGTTCCCCAACCCCCGTACTTTGCCGAAACGACTAAGTATATCTAGAACATGCTGATCTGCATAAGATGCTAGCTCAAGTTCTATTGTATCACCAAGAGGTACAAAATCTTTAAGCTCTTTGATAGTACCTATAGCTTTCACTTTGCCTTTATATATAATGGCTATTCTTTCACACATTCTTTCAGCTTCAAACATATCGTTTGTAGCAATTATAATTGTAGATCCTTCTTCTTTCAGCTCCTTAATTTTATCCCATAGATAATGCTTAGAAACAACATCTACTTGTGCTGTTGGTTCATCAAATATAGCTACCTTAGGTTTCTGTATCAACACCTTGGCTATCTCAACCTTCTTCCTAGTACCACCACTAAGCTGATAGAAGTACTTATTCCTATGCTCCCATAGACCTAGATCCTCCATAACATCTTTAACAACTTTCCTAGCTTCTTCTCCCGAATAACCAACAACTTTTGCATGCCATAGAAGAAGATCGTAAGGTTTATCTATACCTAGTGCCTTCGGCTCTTGGAAAGCTATTCCAACCATCTTCCTAACTTTATCTCCATCACTAACAACGCTATAACCATAAACACGTACATCGCCTGAAGTAGGTTTATACACAGTAGCTATTGTTAACAACGTTGTTGTTTTCCCACTTCCATTAGGACCTAGAAGACCAAATATCTCTCCACTGTAAATTGTTAACGATATGTTATCAACAGCTACAAAGTTTCCGAACTTCTTAACCAAATTGATTATCTCAATAGCTTTTTCAGTCATTGTCAGTATTACCTTATCCAATATTCGATGTCTACACTATGTTCAACACATTAAGTAGCAAATATACTTGCTTAACATTAACCTAAGCTAGAAATTTAGTTTAACAAAGATCTCTACATTAAGATATATTCTGTATGGTATTGAATTGCCTCTTTGATGATCTATTTATCTATAGGTACTTAAACTATTGATATTAGAAATATTACCATAGGTATACAGTGATGTATGTATTCGCATTTGATATAGATGGAACTTTAACGCCTGTTAGAAGTAGTTGGTGGTATGTTAAAATGGTTTTTGGTTTAGAGGAGAGATTTAAAAATTATGCTGAGTACTTTTTCAGTGGGTTGATAAGCTATGAAGAATGGGTTTTTCTAGAGCTTAGGCTTTTCAAAGGACTTAGTTTCGAGATTTTCAACACCATTATTAGGTCTATCCCTTGGAGACAAGGTGTTGAAGAGCTTGTTAACTTCAGGCGTACTAGGGTAGGGGATCTCTTTATAGCTGTTACAGGAGGTTTTGGTTTACTAGGTGAGAGAGCTGTTAAAGAACTTGGTTTCGATGATTATATAGGTGTAGAGCTGAAGATCGTCGATGGAAAACTTACAGGCTATCCTATAAGTTATATAGACTTTCATGGAAAAGGTACAGCTTTGCTAGATTACCTAGATCAAAAAGGGGTTAGATTTGATAAACTTATCTGTATAGGGGATAATGTAAATGATGTAGATATGTTTAGATGTTGCGATATATCGATAGCTTTCTGTCCCTCTAGATATGTTAAGAAAAGTGATGTAGATATATACATACCTTCATGTAGTATAAAGAAACTTGTAGAAGTATTGAAAACTTTGTGAATGGTTTAGAAAGAAACTTCTTCATATCTAAATATATATACATTCTCTTTATCAAAACATATATCCACAGCACTACTAATATCTTTTTGGTACAACCCTGTTACAGCAACTGTAAGAATACCAATCGGTGTATCGATTTTAACTTCGGTTAATAGACCGATAGCCTTCGACGATAATACTCTCCCTATGAAAATATTATCTTCATCTCCTCTACATCCCAATTTTATAAACTGCGGTCTTACAACAATCGCTATGCTATCCCCTATTGAGAGATCTTCAGAACTCTTTAAACCTACGATCAACTTGTCGTTGACCTTGGCATAGACTATCTCATTCTCAATTTTCTCAGCAACACCTCTAATTACGTTAGCTCTTCCAATGAAAGTAGCTACAAATAGATCCTTAGGTTTGAAAAATATCTCGCTAGGTGTACCAACTTGCATAACCCTACCTCTATTCATAACAGCAATTCTATCTGCTACAACCATAGCCTCTTCTTGGTCGTGGGTAACATATATAGCTGTTATCCCAAGTTTTTTAATTAAACTCCTAAGCTCGTCCCTCATCTCTATCCTTAAACGAGCATCTAAATTACTTAAAGGTTCATCTAGAAGAAGAAGCTCTGGTTCAACAACAAGAGCTCTTGCTAAAGCAACTCTTTGCTGCTGACCACCTGATAACTGGTGTGGATATCTATCCTCAAGACCTTCAAGTTTCACTAACTCTAAAACCCATCTAACCTTCTTCACGATCTCATTTCTAGAGACTCCTCTTATCTTCAAACCGTAAGCAATATTCTCAAACACAGTCATATGAGGCCATAGGGCCCAGTTCTGGAAAACCATAACAGCTCTTCTCTTCTGAGGTTTCTCATACGTTACATCAACACCGTTTATTATAATCTTACCGCTATCAGGTAGTTCAAGACCTGCGATTATCCTTAGAAGTGTTGTTTTACCACAACCTGAAGGACCTAGAACAGCGAATATCTCCCCTCTATCAATCGATAATGTGACGTTATCTAAAGCTACAACATTTCCAAATTTTTTAGTAACATTTAAAATATCTACAAAACCCATGGCTATCTAACACCTATAACTACATAACCTCTTAAAATAGCTGAAGAAGTTACTGTAGCGATTACTTGTAGAATTATCAGTATAGCTCCTAGAGCACCAACTATTTGTGTACCATACAATGTTTCGAGGTAGTCCTGCATAATAAAAGTTATAGGGGCTGCATGACCAACGGAAACACCTTTTAAACCACCTAGTATAACACCTACACTTGTTTCACTTAAACAATAGACAAAAGCAACAAGTGTTCCGCCAAGGATATGTAGAGCCATTAGAGGTAGAACTGCTGAAGTAAAAGCTTTGAATCTTGATGCACCTAGGTTTAGAGCGGCTTCCTCAAGTTCTACAGCAACTTGTTGAATACCTGCGTAAACAGCTCTCACCATGAATGGTAATCTCCTTACTGTATATGCAATAGTTATTGCGGTTCCTGGAGAGAAAAGAACAGGGTCGAATAATGTACCTCTGAATGGGGGAGAGGTGAATAGGAGGAAAAAGCCGGAGGCTATAGCTATACCTGGTACAGCTATAGGTATAGTAGCTAGAGTGTCTAAGAAATAAGATAGAGAACCTTTAATTCTAGCAGATGAGTAGGCTATTAGTATAGACATGAATGCTATGATGGCTAAAGCTGTTAAAGAGTAGACTATGCTATTACGAATAGCTGTAAAAACAATTTTATCATCAACAAACGCTGCGAAATTCTTTAATGTAAAACCTTCAGGCAACGGTTCATACCATCTTGTTGAGAAAGCCAAGATAAAGACCCCTATCTGAGGAATAGATGCGAAGAGTAGGAAAGGTAAGATAAAGAGGTATACTAATGCAATGCCTTTCCTTGAAAGTTTTAATGGTTTCAATGGTTTGAAACCTCTAGTTATAGCAGCATATCTTTTGTAAGAAACATACCTCCTGATACCTATGAATACCCCCAAACTTATTAAAATTATGAGGATGGTCATGAAGATAGCTCCAGGGGATCTTGACCCTGTTGTTGGATCTTGGAAACTTCTAAATATCTCATAAGCAATAAGTCTATCCTCCTTAAATATTATCGGGTTAGCTATATCCTCGATAGATAATATGAATGTAAGCGATGCACCTGCGGCTATACCAGGCATTGATAAATGTATAATTATATCCCTTAAGATTTTTCTAAATGATGAACCTAGGTTTAGAGCTTGCTCAATAAGTGTATAATCTATACTATTTATAGCTGCAGAAACATTAAGATAGACAATTACGTATAGAGATAGAACTTCAGATAAAATTACACCAGCAAAACTTTCAAAACCTATTCTAAGAGGTATTCCAATAACATCGTTTATTACATAAGATAGTAAACCGTATCGCCAATCAAAAAACTTTTTCACCACATAACCACTTGCAAAAGGTGCAGCGAATAGAGGTACAATTGCAAGATTTCTTAGGATACTCTTTCCAGGGAAATCATAGAGTGGCAAGATTAAAGCTATAGCAATCCCTATAGCAGTTGTTATAAGAGTTGATATTGTTGCAACTACGAAGCTATTAATTATCGATCCAAAACTAACACCTTTGAGAACAACTATTGTAATGTTTCTACCTCCGAAAACAACATTTTTAACTTCAAGAAGGCTTCCGATAGGATTCAACGATATATACCTAGGGTTTTGAAATACATAGTTAGCTATAGTTATAGGGTTTGCTTTCAGAAGCTCTGTTAAAGGTATTGCTAGAGGTATTAAGAGGAATACAACGAGGTAAGTTAAAGGAATAAACAGAGATACTACATAGAAATGTTCTGAAAATAAAAAAAGTAGCTCTATTTATTTTATACCCCAAGTTTATCTTCATTACGACCAGCTATTAGCTTAGCTTCTGAAGCTCTGCTAATATAGATTCATATCTTTCTACAGCTTTTTGAGTCCATAAAGTCATGAGCTGCTGTTCTAATGAGCTATCACTTTTCATTTTAGAGCTTATAGTTTTAGCATAGTCTTTTGTAAATATAACCTCTCTATTAGTTAAGGGATCTACAAATTTTAGTGGTGTTGATAGTGTTTCTATGTAGTTATTGAATTTATCTTCTGTTAGTACACCTCTAATCTTTAGATCAACTAATTTCTTCCAAACCTCTACTAGCCTATCATGAGCATCTATTAAAGTAGCTTTGAAGTATCTAGCTACAGAGTATTCATATTGTGTAACTTCAGTATCGTTGAATTGCATAGGTTTAAGGTTCAAAGTCTTGTAGTATACATCTTTTAGATCTTGTCTTTGCCGACCTTCAGGAGTATTCCAAACTCTGCTTCTTCATCTGGATGTTCATTTACTGCGAAGAGGTATACTTTATTTTGATGATGTATTACTGACGTATCTATGTATGGTACAGCTAGCCCAAGTTCTTTAGATATATAGTGTGGTTATATAGTATCTACAACTACTACATTACCTTCTGCAATCTCTGTGTATAGTTTGAATACTAGGTATTGAGGTGTTAATAGGGTCTTATCCTCTTTAGTTAGTATAAGCGGTAATACGTTGACTGTTTGCGTAAATGTCGCTATAGGCATTATATTTGATAATCTTTGGAGTGCATTTAGAACTAGAGCTGTGAAAATAGTGTCTTTCATACTCGTTATCTGTTCAAGGTAAGGTGGCTGAGCCTCTGGATACCAAACGTTCCACTCATCAAATGCTATCCTAATCTCCTTCTTTACCCTGTACCTACGTCTTGTCTGCTCAATTGTTATATAGATATGCTTAAGATTCTCCTCTATAGCTATAGGCCATGCCACAAGATCTTCGTATGTCTTCCCCTGCCTATCTATGGATATATATGTGTGGATTGATAGATAGTCTATGTATTCACCAGCTATCCTGATCATATCTATATTCAATTCAGAATCGTAATCTATACCAACAGCAACAAGCTTTATAGATGGATCAACTCTCTTCATATGATCAGCAAATTGAACAGTTCTCCAAGCATATTCCTCAGCATCTCTACAGAAACCTACTTGCCATCTACCCTAAAGCTCGTTACCTATACCCAACAACTTAACATTGTAAGGCTCAGGATGTTCATACCTCTTCCTAAGATTTGCATAGTAAGTATCCTTCGTTGAGTTGCATTATTCAACCCGTGCAGCAGCCTCCTCAGGAGTCCCATTACCCGCATTAACAACTATGAAAGGCTCAGAACCGATTAACCTAACCCACTTAATATATTCATCAGTCCCAAACTCGTTAGGCTCTACCTGCCCCCAAGCCAGATCAAACCTCTTCGACCTCTTATCCCTAGACCCTATACTATCCATCCAGTGATACTGAGAAACAAAATTACCTCCAGGTCATCTAACAATAGGTGGTTTAATCGCTTTAACAGCTTCAAGAACATCAAGTCTATAACCTTTTAAATTAGGTATCGAAGAGTTTTCACCAACCCATATACCTCCATAGATACACCTCCCGAGATGCTCAATAAACTGTCCATAGATTCTCTTATCTAGGTTATGTAGAACAAGATCTAAATCTATATAGATAGACCCCTTGATTAAGGTTTGGTACCCAATACCTAGGCAAGCTATGAGGTTTTATTTAAACTTAGCAACAGTTTAATTGTGATGCGGTGGGCTATCCTCAATAAAGTGCTTTGAACCATACATACATTTTCGTTTTTCCTCTGTTATTCCAGAGGTGGTATGGTATTGTTTTGAATGTCACCTTCTTACCTAGTTTTACGTATTTATCTTTGTTTTGGTGTTGGTGATACAGTTCGTCCTCTTTGTAGTCTATTATGTAGGCATCTCCTTCTATAGTTACTATCCCGTTGAATAGCTGTGGTTCGTATTTCTCCCTGAGGTTTACCTCACCAGGTTTTATAACTATGTTGTTTATATCGAAGTCTTTGTTATCTATTTGCTCGATAGCATATACAAGTGGTCCTCTGACAATTGCTACTTTACCCCAGTTTGCTTCTATCATCGGGTTTGCGTTTATGAGCGCAGGTTTCATAGGTATATCGATCTCGATAGTGTCTCCTGTATCCCATCTCCTACTCAATTCGAAGTATGTACCTGTTCTAGGCTCAAATACCTTATCTATAACTCTAATCTTTGTATCTGTAGCCCATCTAGGTATTCTGATCATCAATGAGAATTCATCAATCTTCTCAGGGTACACCTTAACGACTACTCTACTATTCCATGGGTAGTTGGTATCCATAGCTATCTTAACCTTGTTTCCTTGGAGATCTATATCAGCCTCACTACCTACGAATAGGTTTACCCATATCTTTGGCTCTTTCTTTGATATTGAGTAGATCATGCTCGGCATGTAGGCTATAAGTCTAGCTATATTCGGTGGGCAACAAGCACATTCATACCATGGCTGTCTCTCGTGTTTACCTAAGTAATCTGCTAACGGATTTACATAGAAATACTTTGTACCATCGAAAGATATACCAGCTAATGCAGCGTTATAGAGTATCTTCTCGAGGATATCCATGTACTCCACATCTCCTGTTGCTAGAAACATTCTCCAAGCCCACATAACACCAGCAACAGAGGCACAGGTTTCGCTATAGGCTCTATCGTTTGGAAGCTCGTAATCCTCACCAAAAGCTTCACCTTCATACCTAGAACCAAAACCACCTGTGATATATATCTTCCTCAAAGCTTTTCTCCACAATCTCTTTAAAGCATTCAGAAGCTCTTGATCCCCAGTCTCAAGGTATAGATCTGTAGCACCTGTGAAGAAGTATAGAGCTCTAACAGCATGACTACCAGCGAAATCGTTCATCATCTTGATATGCTCGTGATCCACAAGATACACAGAGTTCATCCTGAAGAGCTCATTTTTATTTGTTTGAGTAACGCATCCTCTCCCTCTTATATCTATAAAGAAGTTCGCTAAATCAAGGTATCTTCTATCTCTTGTCTCTCTATACAGTTCAACTAGAGCCATCTCGATCTCAGGATGACCATCAGAAGTCCTTAGCTTATTCTCGTCGTACCCGAAGGTCTCTACAACTAGATCAGCAAATTTCTTAGCTACCGAGAAGAGAACATCATCATTTATCGATCTTCTAGTTGCTATCGCTGCTTGAATAAGATGACCTCCACAGTATAGTTCATGAGACCAAGCTAGGTTCTCCCATCTCTTCAACCCTCTCAGCTTTATAAATGTATTTATATAGCCATCAGATTCCTGAGCATCAGCTACATCCTTTATAACGTTAACAAGTTTTTCATAAAGATCACCGCTCCATCTATGAACAAGAGCATATGCAGTAGCTTCTACCCATTTATATACATCAGAATCATTAAACCATAGACCTGTAAAACCACCAGATTTCTTCCCTGCGGCAACTCTAAAATTATCAAGTCTACCTGTCTTCTCTAAAAATTCGTACTGTAATGGAAGTGTTTTATCAATAAGATTAACTATCCTAGGTCTCCAAAAACTATCTTTAACAATAACATTATTTAAAGATAAAGGCATAAGTTTTGCATAAGGTGAATCTCTTACATTAATAACGAATATATCCCTTGAATTCATAGTAATATGTTCACCAAGGATAGTAAGTAATAAAGAAGAAGCTAAAAGTTTGCATGATTTTAATTAGCTGGAGTCAATATAATTCAATATAATTCCAGCACATCACATCACATAATGATTTGGTGAAGTCTCTATATATGGGGGTTTCTCTGTAAGGCATTTCTTAGTAATGCAAGGGCATCTGTAATGGTATTTACAGCCTTTCAATAGGAATTCTTTTAATTCTGTTTCTTTTAGTTCGACAAATTCTTTGATGTATCTTTCTCTCTTTCGTAGCTAGGTAATGTATTTAAGGTATGTGTATATGGATGCAATAGTTCTTCAAAGATAGATTTAATTAAATCTATCTCTACCTTTTCACTAGCATACATAATAGCCATTCTATTAGCAACGCTTAGCATGTGTATACCTGGGATGCTAATATTATTATCATGTCAAAACCTTTTTGCATTCTCTTTAGAAGCTGTAATATAGCTCTTTGAACAACTACATCAAGTGCTGATGTTGGTTCATCGACAAGCAATACACTTAGTTTAAAATAGTGGCTAAAGCTATGGCAACTTTCTGTTTCACGCCATCACTTAGCTGATAAGGATATGAATCTAGCACTAAGTATTTTAAATAACCACAAAATAATAACATAGCGAAAATGTCAGGTGTTGAACAAGATGGGGAGAAAAGAAGTAAGCTTGGAAAAATTGTGGTGTACGTGGGATACAAGGGCGATAAATGCAATAGTTTTCCTTCCTACATCTTTTGAACTTCTTGTTGGCGTGTTTGATACTAATTCTAGGAGTTATGTGAGAAAGTTTCGTAGAACAGTTGTTAAAGAGCTGGGTACTGGGGTTAGGAGATTGGGTATTCGTTCTCCTGATTGCTCTATTGCTGAGGTTTCTTTATATCATAGAGGTAGTGAGGTGAATATATCTTTTGGGAAGGAGGATCCTTATACCGTTGTAGGGAGAATTACTTTTGGTAAATCTGTTGATGTGGTGTTGGAGGTTTTAAGTCTCTGGGATAAGAACTATAGTATAAGGTATGATCCTGATGCTAACACTATAACAACTTCGTATTTCAGTAATGGCTATGTAGTATCTATGAAGACTGATCGTAAACCAGATTACTGGGGGTTGTATGAAGAATCCAAGGAAGTGGAACTAGATTTAGAAATACTTGGGCATGTTAGACCTGCTAGGAGTAAGGGAAGGGTTGGGGCTCTACAGTTCTCAGGGAGAAAGGTATCAGAGGATAAGGTTTGTTGCCGCTGTTTCAGAGGATTATGAAACTTCTTTGAAGATTTGCAACACATATTTATCTAATGTTGAGAAAATTCTTGAATGGAAGAGAAGGGTATATGAAGAGAATCGTGTTCAAGTAGTTGGCGGCTATTTTGATGGTTGTGCTCAAGCCGTGACGCAGGTTTTCTACTGGAATACTGTTTGGGATCCATACAATAATAGAGTATATACACCTGTAAGCCGTGTTTGGGCTTATGATTACTTCGGTGGTTATGTAGTTTTTGAGTGGGACACATTCTTCAATGCTTTGCTAAGCTCTATCGAAGATATAGAGATATCGGAGGCAAATATTAAAGCTATACCCAGTGAATTAACACCTAGAGGAGTTATACCCAATGTGATCTCCGTCAAGGAAGTTTCCCTAGATGGTTCACAACCACCTGTAGGTGCATATATAGTTTGGAAGATATATAAGCTAAACCTCGATAAATCACTTCTTCAATGGGCATACCCTCGTCTCAAGAAACATCATGAGTGGCGGTTTTCAGCTAGAGATAGAAATAAAGATGGTTTACTTGAATGGGGTTCAGATACTATTGGTCGTTCTCAATGGAGATATACCCTTCAAGCTGCTAAATTTGAATCAGGATTCGATAACAGCCCGATGTATGACGAGGTAGAGTTTGTTAGAGAGGTCAACACAATGAATTTAGCTGATGTAGGTTTAAATAGTCTATATGCATTAAATGCGTGAGCTTTAGCCTAAATAGCTAGGAAGCTTGGTTTAGAAGAAGATATGAATAGGTTTCAAAAAGATTATGAAGAGATGAAGAAGAGGATTAATGATTTCCTTTGAAGTGAAGATGAAGGACTTTATCTCAATAGGTTCTGGAGTGGAGAGTTTTCGAAGAGGAAATCACCAACATGCTTCTATCCTTTAATTGCTGGGATACCTGATGAGAGAAGAGCTAGAATTATGGTTGAGCAATGCTTGTTGAATTCGAAAGAGTTTTGGGGAGAATACATCATACCCTCAATATCGAGAGACGACCCTGCTTTTAAGGATCAGAACTATTGGCGGGGTAGGATCTGGGGTCCTATGAACTTCTTGGTTTATGAAGGTTTAAAGAGATACGGATTTGATGAAGTAGCTCATGAATTTGCTAGAAAAAGTGTAGCTCTATTTATGAAAGAATGGATAGAGGAAGGTCATTACCACGAAAACTACAACGCTGTAACAGGAGATGGAGATGATGTACCAAACTCAGACCCCTATTACTCATGGGGAGCATTACTAGCTTTGATAGGAGTTTACAAATTTATTGATATTGAGGCTTGGGGTGGATTAAGATTTGGTGCATTAGGTGTATCTGAGGAAATGATTCTCAAAAACCTTCAGATACAAGGACATAGATATTCAGTTACACTTAGTCCAAAATTGACAAGAGTGAGTAGGGATGGAAATGTATTCTTTGAAGCATCTAGGAATGTGGTTGTTAGAAACTATGAAAAGAACCTCTATAGCGTATGCCTCGATATTAAGGGTGAAGGAAGAACAACTATAAAAATATGTGAATTTGATCCTAAAGCTAAAGTGGCATTGTATATAGATGGAGAGAAAAGAGAAGAACTAGTTAGCGATGAAACTGGGGTAGTTGAGTTTGCTGTGGATCTAGAGAAGTTAGAACCTGGATACGGTAAACATGTATGTCTAAAAACGCTAAGGTATTTAAATAGATAGTATTTGTAATTCTAATTAGTGAATTTCCTATGTACTCTATATCAATGTTCATTATTAGTAAAATTTTTAATATGTAGCTAAGTTATAAAATGTGTATCGGGGATCCTCTATTGTAGAGAGTTTCGAGGATGTTATTGAAGGTTTTAAGTTGAAGATATTTAGGTTTGGCCATGTTCTCGTAGGGATTCCTACAGATATCGGTCCGAGGATACTGTATCTCGCATTGGATAAGGATAAAGATTTCAATCTATTTGGTGTAGTACCTAGTTTCGCTGTTGAGACTCCTGAGGGTGTTTGGAGGATATATGGTGGTCATAGGCTTTGGACATCTCCTGAAGCTATGCCTAGGAGCTACTCACTAGATGATAAACCTGTTAAAATTGTTGTCAGAGATGATGAAGTAGTTGTTGAAGGTAATCCAGAACCTCAGAATTCGGTACAGAAAAGGTTTGTAATTAGGAGAGGACCTGATGATTATAGTGTTGAAGTTGTACACGAGATTACGAATATAGGTAGATGGTCTATAGAATTCGCATGCTGGGCTCTATCTGTTATGAGGGTCAACGGTTTCGCAATAATACCTATAAAACCTAGATGTGTTGATGAAAAATGTCTTCTACCTGATAGATCTCTAGCGTTATGGCCTTACACAAAGTTAACAGATAAAAGACTTGTTATAGAAGATAACTATCTATTTGTAAAACAAGACCCTAAGACAGAGAAGCCGTTTAAAATAGGTGTAAAAGCTAACCCAAACTGGGCCGCATACTATGTGGAGAACTTCCTATTCATAAAAATATTCAGAGCCGAGGAAGCTATTTACCCAGACTTCAACTCTCTTGTCGAAGTATATACAAACAATCTCTTCCTAGAACTAGAGACGCTAGGTCCTCTTAGAAGAGTTGAACCAGGTGATATAAATAGACATAGAGAGATATGGAGTATAGCTGAAATAGGTCCTCTAACAATGACGGAGAAAGATGTTGAAGAGAAAGTAGCTCCTATAGTAAGTGAATTACTTAAACTATGAATAGATAAACCCTGAACATGGGGATGATTTGTAAAAGTAACCGAAGTTCATCTTTTTTGAATACCTACAACCTTTTATATGTTGAACAGAGCAAGTTAGAGAAGAGGTGTTACAGAAAATGTCGGAACCTTTAATCTCATCCGATATCCCACCACTAGCAGAGGTAGTAGATATCAAGAAACGGATTGAGAAACTAGAAGCTATGGTAACAAGTATTGATACAGCAAAACTCAGGTTGGTAACAGAGTTCGTTGAAAACATAGGGATTTGGCGTTGTAGCAAATGTAAACAAAATATTGACAACATTTGTACAGGGTGGAAACTATCTAAAGAATTTGCTGATAAAATTGTATCTATTGTTGGAGAAGGTGCTGTTGTACTTCAAGACAACGTCTATAGAATCAATATATCGAGACTACCATTTGTAGGAGCTATCTGCCCTATATTTGTAGCGAAAATCTAGGAGTATCTGTATAAAAATCAATAAGCGTTTGTTTACATACTCAAGATTATTTATCTCAACATTTTAAATATCTTTAAAGCTAGTGTGTTTAAAGACTCGTCATCTTCATCAACATCTAATCGAGGTTTAACATGGAGTATCTCGTCTGGTTTCAGCTTTGTAACAATGTTTATTGTTTCGAAACCTTTTTCACCAACTCTACTAATTAAATTGGTTAGCGTTGAAAGAACTTCACCGACTTTGTCTTTGTATATAAGGATTGTTGAAGGGCTTACAATTAAAATCATGTCGGTTTCTCTGAGAATTCTAGTGTAAGGCGCTATAGCATTGTTAAAGGATTCTATAATTACAACATCTTTTCCTTGTTCAACAACTTCTAGACATTTAGATAGCATATCCTCTATCTTCGGGGTTCTGAGAATCTTGATAAAATTCTCAATGCTTATATCAATAGCTTTTAACTTTAGAACTAATTTTTCTAGGACTTCCTTTAGGTAGGGGGAGATATTATCGAGGTTTTCTTTAAAAACATAGTGGTTTGTATATTTGGGGATACACGTACTTACTCTAGCTAAAACCATTTGTTTAAACTGGTTCTCTAAATCGTCTAGATAACTTTCTACATCTTTCTTTAAGTACTTCTCTATACTTGGAGGAGCTAGGAGTATATCTATAGGATTCGAAATCTCTACATCGAGATCTTTAACAATACCTAAGTACCTCACGATATCTTCTCCAACCAGAACACCTCTAGACAAACTCTCTACGACAGTTCTATACTGGTACCATGCATTATGACCTGCTACAGGTTTAAATACCCCTACCTTGATACCAGCTTCAACTAATTTTCTTGTAAGTGTTAGACCTACCCATGTTTTACCTGATTCATGTGGAAGTAGCCCTGATATAAGCATTCTTACCATGGGGTATCTATCGATATGATTTTAAAGCAGAGTTAAAAATTATTGAATAAAATATAGATATCTATTTTTGTGCTGTGTTTCAATGTTTTGAATAGAATCTAGCGAAAAATGAGTATACATCTCGTGGTGTTAACGTTATGGCTCCGCTTGGGCATCGAACTACACAAGATCTACATCCAACACATTTCTCTTGGTATACAGGTACAGCTTTCTTATTCTCTATAACGAATACTTTGTTTGGGCATGCAGCGTAGCATTGCGCACATCCAGTGCATTTGCTATGGTCTACAGATACTCTGTACCCAGCGCTAGTCATATCTAGGTTAAACCTCGATTAGCTCGTACTCTAGATTCCCAAGACCTTTCCTATACCCAGCTTCAACCTGTATATAGGGATCTTTACCGTGGATTACTAAGAACTTGTTATCACCAGGTTTTAACCCAGCTAATTCACCTATAGATCCTGGGACTACAGGTGCTTGATTTATTAAATCTATAGTTGCTTTCTCTAGAGCAACTATATCTTCTGAAGCAAGTATCCCTATATCGGGTACTATAGGTATATCTGACCAAGGTGCGCAATCGCATGTAGGTTGTACATCCATTACGTAGTTTATGTGGAAAACTTTGCTAGGTTTATTAAGTATTGTAGCGTGTACAGCGTCTACCATTCCCTCCTGAAACGCTCTACCTATAGTATCTTCTTTCTCTAGGTTATGTATAGCTGATCTTGTATTGGGGCTTGTACAACCCATAGCTATATTCTTTATAGCTCCTCCATAACCTGACGATGGGTGTCCTTTGCTATGGGCGAAATTTATGAGTACATCGGCGTAGAAAACAGCTGAACCAACTTCTACCTCAGGGATTCTAAGTGGGTTAGGAACTCTAACTTTAACTACATCTGTTTCTTTAATACCTGAAACAGGTATTAGGGGTGCACCTACTGTAGCGTAGTTGTAACCATTCTCTAGACCTGCTATAACATGTCTTAAACCCCATGTATCTGTTAGAAATGGTATACCACTAAGTTTTTTAACGTATTCAACCAAGATTTTCACGAATATAGGTCTGATCATTCTATAACCTCCGTGCTCCATATCCCCTACATGGATCTTTATAGCTACTATATTACCAGGAATTATCATATTCTTCAGCGAGCTTTCTTCCAACAATTTCCTAAACTTATATGTAAGACTAGCTTCTTTTTCTAATCGCTCAAGCCTAGCTTTAGCGAATAAAACCTTGGATTTAGCCATAACACATCCCATTACTTAAACCGTTTTTATAGGTCTAGTTAATATTTAAGTTTTGCTACTGTGAAAACCGGGAAAAACCGATATGGTTGATGAAAAGTTATGTAATTAATTATGCGGAATTCTGTCTGTTTTCCTTTAGTAATTCATCTAGACTACCACTTCTATAACCTTGAAGATCTAGTGTAACATATTTGTATCCTAAGTTTTTAAGTTCATATGCAATTCTATCCATCAACTCTTCGTCGAAGAACTTCTTTCTCTCCTTTGGATAAACTTCTATTCTAGCAATATAGTTATGATCTCTTACCCTAACCAGTTTAACACCTGTAAGGCTTTTGATAATCTCCTCAGCTTTCGCTATTCTTCTAAGTTTTTCAATTGTTATAAGTTCTCCATAGGGTATCCTTGTAGCTAAACAAGTCATGGGAGGTCTATCCCAATTCGGTAAGTTTAGAGCCTTAGCTATAACCCTAACCTCCTCCTTACCTATACCGAGTTCAGCTAAAGGACTTCTAACCCCTATCTCTCTAAAAGCTTTGATACCAGGTCTATAGCTTTTTAAATCATCTGCATTAGTTCCATCGACAATCGTTTCCACATTAAACTTCTTAACTAATTCGATAACTTTTCCTGCTAAATGTTTTTTACATATATAGCATCTGTTAGGAGGATTCGATACAAACTCCTTTATACTTAACTCATTTGTCTCTACAATAACATGTTTAACACCTAACATAGATGCTATCTTCTTAGCCCACTCTAGATCCTCAGGAAATCTTATAGGGGATGTAACTGTAACAGCTAAAACATTTTCACATCCTATAGATAGACATGCTGTAGCTAATACAACAGAACTATCTACACCTCCTGAAAACAATACCATAACAAGAGGTTTCACAGCTTTAAACCACTGCATAAGCTTCTCAACAAGTTTCTTAGCAACACTGTTTCTGCTATTCATTGACGATACCCCATAGCTATACCAAGTATCTACTTAGTTCTGGTTTCTAGTGTTAAAAACGAAACCTATATGAAGGTGCGAAATGGTATAATGTGTAGTTTTTTAGGGATACATATGGTAGCTGAAGATCTTAGATCTATACTTGAGGCAGTGGCTAGTAAGAAGATGAGTGTTGAAGAAGCTCTGAAGAAAATAAGGTTATTTGCTTTAGAGGTTATAGATGATGTTGTTAAATTCGATATCAGTAGATATGTTAGGAGAGATATTCCTGAGATAGTTCTTGGGGAAGGTAAGGATGTAGAGACGTTAAAGAAGATTATGGATAGGTTATTGAGGAATTTAGGAGTTGTTGTAGTGTCTAGGCTTACAGAGCAACAGATAGAGATGCTTAAGAGTATCAAGGATGCTGATGTTGAGGTTAGCTTGAATGAGGTAGGTAGGATAGCTGTTGTAAAACTAAAATCTGTTTCACTACCTAGGTATCTATGTAGAGTAGGTATTGTAACTGCAGGGACAGCTGATATCAAGGTAGCTGAAGAAGCTAGAACAGTTGTAGAAGTTATGGGGTGCGAAGCGATAACTATCTACGATGTAGGTATAGCTGGGTTCCATAGAGTTTTAGAAGCTTTGAAAAAACTTAAGGAAGAGGATGTCGATGTAGTTGTAGCTGTAGCCGGTATGGAGGGAGCTCTCCCATCTGTTATAGCTTCGCTAATAGATGTACCGGTTATAGGTGTTCCTACACCTGTTGGTTATGGGGTAGGTGGCGGAGGGGTTGCGGCTCTGTACTCTATGCTACAAGCATGTCCACTAGGTCTAGCTGTTGTAAATATAGATAATGGTGTTGGTGCAGGAGTTATAGCAGCTCTTATAGGTAGGAGAATTGCTCTAACAAGAGAAAAATGTTTTAATAAAGATCAGAAACGATCTTAAAACCTGGCTATAGACCTTGGGGAAGGGATGCTATAGTTTTTGCTCATTGCTGATATTATCCATAACGATTTTCATAATGTTTCTTAACGGGATACCTGTCTTAATAGATATGTTTTTAAGGTCTTCGAACTCAGGTTTTACCGATATAATCTTGCCATCTCCTAGTCTACTAATTTTAACCCTTACTTCATACTTTTCACCATTTATATCTACAGCAGTCTTCACAATATCTCTGTTAGGAACAATATATCTATGAACCTTCATCACCCTAACCCCTAAGGTACCAGTCTCCTTAACCACTATATCTAAGAGTTTCTCTAAATCCTGAAGTTTTGTTAAAACCCTTAATATAAACGAAGGCCTTCCTTTCTTACCTATCTTAGGTATGAAAGCTATATCGAGAGCTCCTTGAGAAACCAATTTCTCGCCCACAAATCCCAGGATTTCTCCTGATACATCATCGATATCTGTCTCGAGTACGTATATAGTATCCTCTGTGTATATCTCTAGCTCTTCCCCTATTATCAACCTCAATATGTTCGGTACACTCTTCAGATCTCTAGACCCAGCTCCATAACCAACAGCAACGATTTTCGTCATAGGCAATAGATTCTTAACCTCATCAACTATTACAGCGTAAAGAGCTACACCAGTCGGTGTTGCAAGTTCTTCATCTACAGGACCTCCTACAAGTACAAGATTTTTCTTCTTAGCTATTTCTAGAACAACAGGTGTAGGAATAGATACAGAACCATGTGAGAACTGTATCCTACTACCGCCAACAGCTATCGGAAGCCCGTAGACTTTAGCGTTCAGTAGGTCAAGTTCTTGAAGTGCATATGCAACACCAACAGTATCTAATACAGTATCAGCAGAGCTTATCTCACATAGATCTACATCGCTGATATCCTCACCGTGAACTTCAGCTTCAGCTTCTACAAGAATTTTAACAGCTTCTAAAGCTATTCTAGAAGCTTTATTACTTAAACCGATTAGCGAAGAAACTTTTTCAATTGAATTTAGAAGATCCGAAGCTCTCCTACACCTCCTCTCCTCATCGACTAACACATCAACTCTCCAAGCCTTAAACTCAAACTTCTTAACTTCTTCAACTCGAATCTTGAAATTTCTTACCCATGGAACGGCTTTCTCAATAACGTTAGCAACTTCAATTAGTTTCTCAGGTTTAAATCCTAAACCTATAAACCCACCTAACAGCATATCGCCAGATATACCAGCTATAGAGGGGTCAATAACTAGTACCCTCGACATATATAGTCACCTTGCTTAGCGAAAGCATGCACAGAGGCGATCTCTTAAATAACCTTAAACAATTTTAAGTAATAATGCGGCAGTTTGAAATATTTGTAGAAACAATATTACTATTCTCTGGAAGTTGTATAAGGTAGTTGTGATGACCTTTCAGCGGTCTGAGAAATGATGAGAACGCCAGTGTCTGAGGAATAGAGAAATCTTTTTCTATTTATATATAGTTATCTCTACAATACCTTTCCTTATTCTAATTTTTGTTTTATCAGGTTTTGGTTCAAGTGGTAATTCTATAGCTACTCTATATTCCTGTACCTCTAACCCTCTAAACCTTCTAGAGAATCTATCTAATTTCACAGACTCCTTAAGTTTCGCATATATGTACATAGTTCTACCTTCGAATTTCACATCTATTGCACCTTCAGCAACATATGGAAGATCTATGTAGACAACAATTCTATCTCCTAAATCTTTGATCGTGTACAAAGGTTCTACGGTTTCGCTAATCTCTAGAGTTCTTCTATATTCAGGGATGTTAATATTCTTAAATAATTCTTCGACACTTCTCATAATATCTCTTTCCAACATTCTAAGTCTTTTCTCGAGTTTTTCAAAGAATTCATCAAAGAATTCGCTCATGATATCACCCTTCTACATGTGCAAAGGTACACTATACTCAAGATCTTTACCTAACCTAGAGAAAGTCTGCGAAGTTCTTCTCATCAAATCTCTTGCTCTAAGTCTTATCATTTCTGCTTGTTGCAAAAGTTCACCAACATCTATTTCTACCCCAATTATCTTTGATAATGTTGTTAAACCTACAGCTGCAGCTTCTGGATCAGGGAACTCTAGGAATGATTCTGTTAATAGTACATGGGCTGGGATCCTCTTCCTCATAGCTTCTTTAAGTAGTAAAGCGTATGGACCTATAAGAATACCATTTTCAAAAATTTTTGCGCCAGCTTTTTCAAGTAGCTCAACTCTCCCTAGCGAAGATACGTAATAAGTTATAAGTTCTACAGCATCAAGTCTATTCGGTTTAGCTATACCTGTCAACCCTATTATCATATCAAATCCTTTAATCCTGGCATAATCAACAATAACTGGGATAAGGATAGAACTTATTTCAGGGGTAAAAGTAAGTTCAGTATAAATAATGCCAAGCTTCTTCGATGAAAATATCCTTATAGGATGCCTCAAGATACCATTCTGTATAACTGCTATTGGCGGGAAGTGAGGCGAATCTATACCCCCAACCTCATCTAAACCTAGTTTACTAACTAAATATGAAACCCCTATAACTCCTACAAGCCCTGTATCAGGGAAACCTACAATAAGTGTAGCAGGTTTCTCTAAATTCCACTCCTTATATTCAACAAATCTAAAATTACCTATCCATTCCTCACTATAAAACATATACCATACCCTAATCCAAGATTATTAATTAACATCTAGAGGCTTAAATATATTCAAGGAATTAATAATAGTAATGCATAGTGTGTTCTAATACTATACTAAATTATAAAGATCATAGCAAACCAGCGGATCTAAAGATTTAAAACTTTCTTTCAACCTCAATAATTTTCCAAAACCATATCGCTAGCGTTTCCGTTAGTCTCTAGATGTTTATCCTCATTAATTTATCTTTATTTGTTGTATCTAAGGG
>Ga0326760_1000202_pt1 | contig 34705 bp, 37 predicted proteins | sample GCREP_S_FD_207668 | JGI IMG/M metagenome (GOLD analysis project Ga0326760, IMG submission 207668) | Hot spring sediment microbial communities from Geyser Creek Basin, Yellowstone National Park, WY, United States - GCR.EP_S | ecosystem: Environmental > Aquatic > Thermal springs > Near-boiling... | reverse complement strand
TCAGCTACAGGCTTACCCCTAATTACCTCAGCTTTATACTTCTGAAGCCTCCGTGGGTGGAGGCCTATCTCATTAAGCTTACTTGTAAGTTGTAGGAATTTCTCCTCATACTCCTTATACGCCTTTAAACATGATGCTAGAGCATCTCTCTCATGAGTTGTCTTCAAACTTAACTTATGGATCTCCACATATTCGTATACTAGGGAGTCTTTCTCAGCAGTACTTAATGTTTTTGAAGGGTAATACAGTACAGCATTTAAACTAGCTGCTAACTTCTCAATTATTTCTGGTGGTGGGTTCTTATCCGTAGAGACTATGATGGGTATTCCATACTTACGAACGATCTGAAGTATCTCTTCTCTATCTAAGTTCTTACTACTTAACACTAGTAAGGGGTTAAGGTTTAAGTCTACTATAGCTAGACCCGTCTCTATACCTGGGTCTACTCCAACTATAATGAACCTATCCGTAGTTAAGTTACTGCTTACTAAACTTAATAACTTCTTCTTAAGTACAGGTTTTACCCTAATACTTACGTTAAATCCCTTAACAACCCTCAATATACTACTTAGATCACCCCTCCGAGTGTATATAGTGAATACAGCTCTTTCTATACCTCCGTCACTCTCCCTAAAAGTTAAGTCGTAATCAATACCCCTACTATCGAGTTCCTCCTTAAACCTCTTAACAGCACTTAATACTGAAGTTCTTAAACCCCTCTTAAACCTCTCTGAACTAGAACCTCCTGAGCCAGGAACCCTACTCCTACTAATAACTACTTTAATCTTATCTTCAAAGAGTTTTAATACCTTACCATAACCCTTACTCGATAGGATCGCTAATACCTCAGCTGTCTTCTGAGGTGTTAACTTACCATGCTCAAGCATTATACCTGCTTTGGAAGCTAACTTACGTAGGTCTACGAACTCATCATCACTTAATGTAACCTGAACTAACTCACTCTCAGGCGGAAATAATCTAACTATTTTAATAACGTTCTTCTTACTACCGCCTAACTCCATAATATTATCTAAAGCTATTAACTTAGGCTTCAACTCCCATAAGAGCCTTATAAGTCTACCTAAACTTAGGTCATCATAAACAGTCATGGAGTTGTCTTTCAAGACAGCTAGAGCATACCTATAATCACTTAACTTTGCACCAGACGCTATCACGTCTATACCTACTACTACATCGTTATAATAAACCACTACAACTACCTCAACAAATCTGTATACTTTCCCAGCATATAAATTAAAATTATAGTTAATCACTTCAGTGCTTTTCCGTCCCTGAAAAACTTTTAAATATTAAGAATAGGTAGTTAGTTCTTGAGGTAGTTAGTTGATGGGTGTGTCGAAGGTTGAGAACCCCTTTAAAACGTTAAAGATGGCTATGAATAAGAACGTGTTGGTTAAGGTAAAGGATGGTTACGAATATGTTGGTAGGTTAGTCATGGTTGACTTAACTATGAATGTAGTCTTAAGTGAATGTACTGAGTTCTCAGACGGCGGTAGATCACCTATAGCTAAGTACGGGACAGTCTTCATAAGGGGTAGTCAAATACTTTACGTAGCTATAGACTATAACCCTAAGATATAGTAATCATTGAGTTAGTAATTAATGCAACCAATAGTATGTAAGGTGTACAATATTACTAGTAGTAATAAAGGTTACAACATTGTAGTACTAAAATTTAATATATATGTAGCATCATTGTTATGGGTATGATGATGTCTACTAACATAGTTGTTGAAAGGTTAAACTACACACCGATTGAGGACCAACACGTAGAGTTAGTTGAGAGGAAGGGATTAGGTCATCCAGACTATATAGCTGATGCAGCTGCTGAGGCATCAAGTATAGAACTTTCTAAGTACTACATTAGAAAGTATGGGGTAATACTTCATCATAACTTAGATAAAGTTCTCTTAGTTGGTGGTCAATCTAACCCTAGGTTCGGTGGTGGTGAGGTACTACACCCAATATATATAATAGTAGCTGGTAGAGGTACTGATATAGTTATAGGTGAAGGTAATTCCTTAGAGTACATCCCTATAGGTACTATAGTAGTTAATGCTGTTAAGGAATGGTTAAGAAGGAATTTCAGGTTCTTAGACCCTGAAAGACATGTAGTAGTAGATTATAAGATTAGGAGTGGTAGTGCAGACCTTGTTCAGATATTTAAGTTAGGTATGAGGTCAAGACCACTCTCCAACGATACTAGCTTTGGTGTTAGTTATGCACCGCTCTCAACCCTAGAGAGGTTAGTATTAAGTGTTGAGAGGTACTTGAATAGTAGTGAGTTTAAGAAATCATTACCTGAGGTTGGTGAGGATGTTAAAGTTATGGGGTTACGTATCGGTAAGAAGGTAAAGCTCACGATCGCGGCTGCGTTAATATCTAGTTTAACACCTGATTTAAGTCATTACTTATCAGTTAAGGAGGAGATAGTTAATAAGGTTTCAGACCTAGCTGTTAAGATAGCTCCAGGATATGATGTAGAGGTTTACGTAAACACAGCTGATAAACCTGATAAGGGTATAGTTTACTTATCAGTTACAGGGACCTCAGCTGAACATGGTGATGATGGAGCTACTGGTAGAGGTAATAGAGTTAATGGTTTAATAACACCGTTAAGGCCTATGAGTCTTGAAGCAACTGCTGGTAAAAACCCGGTAAGTCACGTCGGTAAGCTGTATAACGTCCTAGCTAGGATTATCTGTGAGAGGGTTGTTAAGGAATTACCTAAGGTTAGGGAAGTCTACATGGAGATCTTAAGTCAGATTGGTAAGCCTATAGACGAACCGTTAATAGCTGTAGCTAGGTTGGTTGTTGATGATAATTCTCAATTCAATATTATTAAGTCAGATGTTGAGGAAATAGTAAAGAGTGAGTTAGCGAACATGTCCAGACTCACAGACTTAATAATTAATGAGCAAGTCAGTATATTTTGATGATGTATTGAAACCGGGTCTGAATTGATTTAAGTGATGATGGGTCGGTTTACTGAGGGTTTCAGTACTGTTTAAATGTCTGTATTATCTTGACTTAGGTACTACTTAAAATAAATTTACTTTATAGCGATCCTACTCTTTAGGGAGTGATGTATGCCTAAGAAGAAGGAGAAGGGTAAGGAAGTTGCTGAAGTTGGGGGTGATACCTCAAGTAGGGTTGCACCTACTAAGAAGAAGGTTAAGAAGGAAGCTGATGTTAATGGTTGGTTGGATAAGAATGTAGATGAGTTGGTAAGTGCTTTGGGGTTGGAGTACTTAGGGTTGAGTAGAGATGAGTACTTAGAAATACTTAGGCGTCCTGTAGAACTTCTATATGGTTCCCCAACAACTAAACCTGATGTTGAGACTATAGTTAAGAGGTTTAGAAGGTTTTCAGAGAATGTCTACCCGTTAATAGCTGTAGCACTACTAAACCTGAAGGAAGATCTTAAGTCTGAACATCTAGACTTTATAGTTAATAACATAGGTAAGGCAGTGCTAGAGTACGCACCTAAGTTATATAAGGAGGCAGTTAGATTGGGTAGAGAGGATGTCCTACCAACACTTAGGAGGTTATGGAGGATTGCATGGATAGAGCAACATTCGAAGACTTTACCAGTGACATGCCCTAAATGCCTCTTTAACTCCTTAACTAAGGATATGTACTGCTTAGTATGTGGTAGTGTAGTCACTGAAAAACAGCTTAAGGAGTTCTTAGATTTTAGAGAGCTACTCAAGAATTACGTCAACTCAGTATCATGTGAGGAGTTAAAGGAGCTTACTAGATATGATTACGTGTTGTTAAATAATAACGGGATAAAACATCCGAAAGAGGTAAGGGAGGAAGGTATAGATATAGAGGTTCTCTTAAGTAACGATGAGAAAACATTAATTAGGCAGAAATATAGAGAATTATGTGGGGATGAATTAAGAGTTGAAGGTACTTCAAGATATTAACGAGTTTAAGAGATTTGTAAAAGTGAATGATGTAGTACTCATAGGCTTCGTAGAAGGTAATACCGACGTAAAGAGGTATATGATAAATCTATTCGAGAAGCTTGAATCAAGGATTGGGCATATAATTAACTTTGCATTATTTGATATTGAGAACATACCTAATAACTCAACGATTAAAGAGGATGAAGGTATTAATAAATTACCTCTAATACGGTTATATCTAAATGGTAAGAATGTGTTTGAGCAAGAGGATTGTTTTATGGACTTAAGATTAGATTATTACGTATTGAAGATTAGTATGAAGGATATATTACAACGTCACGGTATTAGATGGTCTTTAAGACCTACTATCTAATCACTGAACCCTTACGATCCTATCGAAAGACTTAACGAGGGTTTGAGTTAGTTCAGGATTGTTATAGCTTAGATCTCTAACTAACTCTTTAATTATTACCTGGTCTTCACTGATGTAAGTATCCCTTAATGAAGTTAATATATCATCTAAGGTTAGGTCGTATATACCCCTAATGTATGAGTATATGTAGACATCATATTCAGGGACGTTATAGAAAGGTATTATAAGTGTTTGAGAATTTAATTTAAACGATGGTTGTGTCGGTATGTTCTCTACTTCACGACTTAGTAACGAAGTAAGTATTATCTCGCCTAGATCGTTTAGTGTGAGGGGTAGAGCTATTACGCTGTATTTAGTAATTAAGTTTATGAGTCTAATGTACTTACCGTAGACTTCAGCAGAACTGATATTTAGTTTACTATCTCCGTAGTTTATGATGTCTATGAACTCATCATTAATACCTACCTTAGGTTTTATTATCAAGTTAATTATATCGTTTATTATCGTACGGTAACGTTCATTAATAGGTAATACAGCGATTACCCTACAATTATATCTTTTCTCGATCTTGTTCAAGATATAGAGTGTTGTAATACTAGTTACTAACCTCTCAGGAATTACTAGGGATGCTAACTCAATACCTGGTCTTAAATCCCTCACATTTCTTAAAGACCTCTTAACAACCTTAATTAAAGACCTCTCAAAACATATACTACATAACCTCTCCCCAGAACTCCTTCTCAAGTATACAGCTACTCTTCTATTACATGACGTACATAAAGTATCGCTACTAGACTTCAAGTCTATCAAGTCTTTCCTCTCTAAGTATGCTCTTTAGCTTAAACAAGAATTCATTAAATAAAGCCTCATTAAATTCCTCCTCTAAAATACCGAGTAATTCCATAACATATGGATTTAGGTAGTTAGGACCTTCAATTAAACCTATCCTTAAAGTCTTTGCAAGTTCTGCTACAGATTCAGGGCTTAAGACTTTATGATATTTCATAAATCCTAGGAGACCTGCTATAATAGCTATGAAGAAATTAGCGTTATCTACATCGTTAACACTTATATATTTCTCATAGATGTTTATTATATCATCTACTTTAAACATCTTCGTATAGCACCTGAACTATATATCCTCAGTAAGTTTTTAATGTTATGTCTTTTTATTTTCATTAAGGTTTATATAGAAGTATCTGAAATAGTTTTCAAGGGATTACAGTATGACTGCACTATATGGAATACCTGTACTGGTCTTGAAGGAGGGTACATCAAGAACTCAAGGTAGGGATGCTTTAAGGAATAACATAATAGCTGCGAGGGCGTTAGCTGAGGTTTTAAAGACTAGTTTAGGTCCTAAAGGACTTGATAAGATGCTTGTTGATAGTTTCGGTGATATAACAGTAACTAATGATGGAGCATCAATAGTTAAGGAGATGGAGGTTCAGCACCCAGCTGCTAAGTTATTAGTTGAGACTGCTAAAGCTGTAGATGCTGAGGTAGGTGATGGTACTACATCAGCAGTAGTTTTAGCTGGGGCCTTACTATCTAGGGCTGAGGCACTACTCGATCAGAATATACATCCAACTATAGTGATTGAGGGTTATAAGAAGGCTGCAGCTAAAGCTGTAGAGTTCCTCGATGAGATTGCAGTGAAGTTAGACGTTAGTGGTGTTGAAACTCCTGAAGGGTTAGCTAAGGTTAAGCCTGAACTAGTTAAGGTTCTCAACACAACATTAGCTAGTAAGTACTTAGCAACACCTGACATCATAAATAAGTTGATTGATATGGTCATATCAGCAGCTGTAGTAGCTGCTGAGAAGAAACCTGATGGTACTTATGAGGTTAGGTTAGATAATATCAAGATTGAGAAGAAGAAGGGTGCTTCGTTAGCTGATTCTCAGTTGGTTTATGGTGTCGTTCTTGATAAGGAGGTTGTACATCCTGGGATGCCTAAGAGGGTTGAGAAGGCTAGGATTGCATTGCTTGATGCTCCTTTAGAGATTGAGAAGCCTGAGATCGATGCTGAGATAAGGATAAGTGACCCTCTACAGATGAGGAAATTTATTGAAGAGAAAGAGAATATACTTAAGGAATACGTTGAGAAGTTAGCTGCTGTTGGTGCTAATGTTGTTATTTGTCAGAAGGGTATTGATGATGTTGCTCAGCATTTCCTGGCTAAGAAGGGTATTTTAGCTGTTAGGAGGGTTAAGAGGTCTGATATGGAGAAGTTGGAGAGGGCTACAGGAGGGAGAATAGTCACAAGTATTAGGGATTTAACTCCTAATGATTTAGGTTATGCTGAGTTAGTTGAGGAGAGGAGGGTTGGTAACGATAAGATGGTATTTGTTGAGGGTTGTAAGAATCCTAAGGCAGTAACGATATTAGTTAGAGGAGCTAATGACATGATAGTTGATGAGACTGAGAGGAGTTTAAATGATGCATTACATACTATGAGGAACATATTAAGAGATCCTAAGGTAATACCTGGAGGTGGAGCTCCAGAGATAGAAGTTGCGTTAAGGTTGAGGAAGTATGCTGAGAGTGTAGGCGGTAAGGAACAGTTAGCAATTCAGGCATTTGCTGATGCTTTAGAGGAAATAGCTGTTGTATTAGCGTCAACTGCTGGTATGGATGCTTTAGAGACCTTAATGGAGTTAAGGAAATTACATAGCGAGGGTAAGATATATGCAGGGATAAACGTTGTTGAAGGTAAGATTGCTGAGGATATGCTTGCTATAAATGTGGCTGAGCCGGTGATAGTTAAGAAGCAGGTTATTAAGGCAGCTGCAGAAGCTGCAGCCGCGATACTTAAGGTTGACGATATAATAGCTGCATCACCGATGAAGACTGGTGAAGGTAAGGGTGGTAAGGCTGGTGAGGGTGCTGAGGAATCTGAAGGTAAGTTCGGAAGTAAGCACGAATTTGATTAACGATTAAGACTATCAACTTGATACTCAACCAACTTTATAAATAACAACAAAATATTTTTTATCTCTCACATAGTTAGTTGCTGTGTAGGGTGGTAATTAAATGAGTACACTTCTAGAGAAGTTGAAAGAGTTTACAGGGGTTAAGGTAGGACCACCTAAACTTACTAGGTATGAGAAAGCACGTATAGTTAGTGCTAGAGCACTTCAACTAGCTCTGGGGGCACCACCACTAATTGATGTAAGTAACCTACCTAATAAGGATGCTATTACAATCGCTATAGAGGAGCTTAAGAGGGGTGCGTTACCGATAACTGTTATTAGGGTTAAACCAAACGGTGAGAAGGAGTTAATACCTGTTAGGAAACTCTTAGAGCTTGAGGAGAGGTTTTACAGGATTGAGTAGTTGATTTTAAATCAGGAATTTTAATATAATTAATTAGAACGGTGGTCTTAGATTTGGACGTGTCTGGCGGTGATGAAGTACCGAACCTTACATCAATAATTAATAAGTTTTTCTATGCTATTGAGAGTTCTAGGAATGAAGAGTTTGTAGAGTATGTGGTGTTATCCGCTAGAGACGATATGAATAAACTATTTGATGAACTCTATGATGAGTTAGTTCCTATGGGTTATTACCCAATACTTTACAAGGCCGGTGACGTCATAACCTTAAGGATCCTGACTACCGGTAGACGTAAAAGTACTTCAACTAAGTCATCATTAGTTTTCTTTAGCTTAACGTTAGCTTCAGTAGTAGTGACTGGGTTCTACATATCTACAGACTTTCATAATAGGTTGAAGTTTTTATTAGGTTATAGTACCAAGACTACTGATGTGATATACGATACCTTATTCTTCATGTTTAGTGTGATGATACCTTTAATTACTCATGAATTAGGGCATCTAACAATTGTTAAAAGATTTAATATCCCCTCTACCTATCCATTACTAATACCTGCACCATTCATATCCCCTCTAGGGACTTTCGGTGCTATCGTTAAGATGGATTTCTTACCGAAGAATTTAAAATGCTTACTAAAGCTAGGGATTTCAGGCCCTCTACTAGGTTTTATAACTTCATTATCATTATTCATCATTACATATAATACATCACCTAAGTTATCTTTAGATGTAGCTCTAGTAGGTTTACGTGAGGGTATAGTATCACCTATAGATTTCATACCGTTATCAGCATATTTAGTGATGACTGTATCTGAGATTCACCAAACTACAAGTTCCGTAGTACTACTTAATCCAGCAGCATATGCGTCGATGATAATGCTGTTAATACACTTCGTTAATTTACTCCCTATAGGTCAGTTAGACGGCGGTCATGTAGTTAGAGCTGTCACGAGTATTAGGTTTCATTCCTTAGTAAGTGTTACAGTGGCTTCATTACTTATTCTCTACTCGTTAGTATCTATAGTTTACCTCCGAGGTAGTATGGTTTGGTTAGGTATATTCGCATTATTAGCTCTACTAATTTCTGGTTTTAAACCTCATATAGGTTCAGCTAATATGTTAGATAGTAGTTCGATATCTAAGGATGTCAAGGTAAGATACATCATGATATACCTAGCACTCTTAACATTAAGTATACCGTTACCAACGTAGGTAGCTATTATGAATATCACGGAGTTTAGAGACCATATAGTGATAGTTGCTGAGAAGCCTAAGGCTGCGGCTAAGATAGCTCAGGCTTTAGGGATAAGTAGGAGGTTCAGTAGTTATGGTGTACCTTACTGGGTTGGAAGGGTTGATGAGAAGTTAGTTGTCGTTGTAGGTGTTGCTGGTCATATGTTCACGTTGTCAAGTGATGAGGATGGTTACCCAGTATTTAATTATAAGTGGGTACCGAGGTGGTTTGAGGATAGGGATGCTAAATTCTTAATGAATTACTATAAAGTAGTTAGTAAGCTTCTTAGAAATGCTTCAGAATATATTAATGCATGTGATTACGATATTGAAGGCTCTGTAATAGGTTATATGGTTATATCTAACTTCGGAGATATTAAGAAGGCTAAGAGGATGAAGTTCTCAAGCTTAACTATTGATGAGTTAAGAAATGCTTATAATAATTTAAGACCTCTTGATTGGGATATGATTGAGGCTGGGTTATGCAGACATGAACTTGATTGGTTATGGGGTATAAATGTTAGTAGAGCACTCTCAGATATTTTTAGGAGGGTTTATGGAAGAAGGATTACATTAAGTGCTGGTAGGGTTCAGTCACCAACATTAGTTGAAGTAGCTAATAACACCTTAATCACTAATACCTTCGTACCTGATGTAAGTTTCTCATTAAGGGTTAAGATACGTGTTAAAGGTGAAGAGTACTTTCTAGAGAATCTATTCAACCCCCTAGACAGTTTAGATGTTGTTAAGCAGTTAGTAGATGATATAAGAAAACATAAGTACTTAGAAATAGCTAATGTTGAAGTGCTAGAGGAGGTGTTAGACCCGCTACCACCTTTCAACTTACCTGATCTTCAGTATGAGGCATTTAGGATCTACGGCTTCTCACCGTCTAAGACATTATCAATAGCTGAGGAATTATACCTAGATTCATTAATTAGTTATCCGAGGACAAACAGTCAGAAACTCCCTAAGACACTGAATAATAGGTCGATAATTTCTAATATAGCTAAGATTAAAGAGTATAGCGTGTTGGCTAAGGAATTACTAAGTAAGGAGAGGTTAATACCTGTTGAAGGTGTGAGAGACGACCCAGCACATCCAGCAATATACCCGACTGGGTATCAACCACGTAGAGATCTAGGTAGAGATGCTGTAAGACTTTATGACTTAATAGTGAGGAGGTATTTAGCATCATTTGCAGATCCTGCTAAGATAAGGAAGCGTAGATATTTCATCAAATTCAGTAAGTTAACATTCTCTTTAAGCGGTTCTGAGGTTATCAACACTGGTTGGTTAAGGTATTACCCCTTCTACAGACTTCTTACACGTAGGATACCATCATTACGTGTAGGTGATGTAGTTGAAGTTATTGATGTTCGAGTCACTCATATCTACAGTAAACGACCGCAGAGGTATACTAAAGCCTCAATACTTAAGTGGATGGAGTCTGTAGGGATAGGTACAGAGGCAACTAGGGCGGAGATCATTGAGACATTATTTAAGAGAGGGTATTTAAAGACCTCATCAAAGTATGTAGATGTTACTGATTTAGGATTTCAAGTTGTTAAAATATTGAATACATTCTTCAACGACTTAACTAGTGTTGAACTTACTAGGAAGTTTGAAGACCGACTAACTAATATAATTAAAGGGAGGGTAAGTAGGTCATCAGTTATCTCTGAGGCTAAAGATGTACTTAAGGGTAAGTTCAAACAATTTAAAGATTTCATAGATGGTAAGGATGTAAGTGTAGTACTTAAGTTAGTAGGTATGAGTAATGATATTAAGTGTCAGATATGTGGTAGGGGTGCGTACGACCTCATCAACGGTATTTACTTATGTGAATTCCATAAAATAGCGTATGACAACATTAAAGATATGTATAGGTCGTGGAGTAAGAAGTTAGGTATTAATTGGTGTGAATACCTTAAAAAACTAAGTAAGTTAAAGTCTTTAGGGAAATTCTCTAAGGAGGTAGTTAACTACTTAATCAATGATTGTAAACTAAAACCTTAAATACACTTAAAATACTGTAATCCTTATCATAACAGTCACTAAAGATTTAAAACCTAAATATTAATTGATAATTTAAGGAAGTAGGTGCCGGGGTAGCTCAGCCTGGTAGAGCGCCGGGCTGTTAACCCGGTGGTCGGAGGTTCGAGTCCTCCCCCCGGCGCCTCAATAGGTCATCATAAGTTCTTTTTGTTTATGTCTGTCTTCAGTAATGAGGGTTATGAGGACGTAGGGTCTGAGATTATTATGTCTTGATTCAATATTTAATCATTGTGATAATCCGCTATGGTTTTGTTTGATTTAGGTTTTTATTATTTTACGAAAGTATATTACGGTGGTTGTATGGTGAATAAGGTTAAGGAGAAAGTAGCTCAGGGGAAGGTTACTTACGGTACTTGGATAACTTTAGGTTATCCTGAGGTTACTGAGGCATTATCTAATCTCCCATTTGATTGGTTCGTAATAGATATGGAACACACACCGTTAGATGTTAAGGATGTTGAGTTCTTGATGATGCCTTTAAGATTTACTGATATAGTCCCTATAGTTAGGGTTCCGTGGAATGATTTCGTAATTATTAAGAGGGTTTTAGATACTGGTGCTCAAGGGATATTAGTTCCTCAAGTAAATACTAAGGAGGAGGCTATACAGGCTGTTAAGGCATGTAAGTACCCACCACAGGGTATTAGAGGTGTAGGCCCTAGGAGGTGTATTATGTATGGATTCATAAGTGCTAAGGAGTACTTCAAGAAAGCTAATGAGGATATCCTAGTCATAGTTCAGATAGAGACTGAGGAAGGTGTTAATAACGTTAATGAGATACTCTCAGTTGACGGTATTGACGGTGTGTTTATAGGGCCTAACGACCTATCAGCATCACTCGGGATCTTCCAGGAATTTAATAATCCGAAGTATGTAGCTGCTGTTGAGAAAGTACTTAATGCAGCTAAAGCAGCTGGTAAGATAGCAGGTATAATGACTCAAGACCCTCAAGACGCACTAGATAAAGTTAAGAAAGGGTTTAACTTCATAGCCTTAAGACACGACCTAGCATACATGATTAGAGGATATACAGAAGCATTTAAACAGTTAGGTATACTTAAGTAATTAAGTATCATATAATTAATAGAACTTTATTTTTAATTTTCCCCTTAGTAAAACAGGAATTAGATTAAATCGATGACTACATTACCGTGACATTAATAATAATTAAAATGAAAATACTTAAAACCTAAATATGAACTATTTACTTATGGAGTGCCGCCGTAGCTCAGCAGGGTGGATTCTCGGTGAGACCGAGACACTAGGCGCCGCCCTGGTAAGGCGGAGGTCCCGGGTTCAAATCCCGGCGGCGGCTCCATTAATTTAACTTATAACGGTATCACATAAATTATTAACACTATTCAGTGTGAATCGTGAGGAAAAATATAGGGGTTATATTTGTGGTTTTAGTAGTTTACTGGGGTTGACGATCTATCCGAATAATTGACTTTAAATGTTTTAGGTTTAAGTTTTGAGACTATGTATTCGAATGCTGCCCACGGATCACTCTTCTCACCGCATGTGTATATATCGAGGGTTGCATATTTATATTCTATCCATGTATGTAGTGCTATATGGGATTCTGTAATTAGTGCTAAAATTGAGACCCCACCCTTATTACCTGGAACCCTCCATGATTTAACCTCAATTAACGTCATGTTTGCTAGGTGGACTGCCTCAATAACGATGTTTTTAAGCGTATCTTCATCGTTGAGGATTTTAGGGTCTGGTTCATAGAGGTTAGCATATATGTGCTTCCCTATAATAGCATTTGAAGCGTTAGATATTTTATCGCTCACCCACATATCTTGGGCTTGGGACATCTCCTTGATAGCTCCTCCTAATCAGTGGTTTTGATATTTTCAAGTTTATAAACTTAACGTATATTAAGTCATAACAGGTTAAAAGCATATGATGTAATACTGAGTAAGGCTGTTATTAAGAAATAAGAGTAGGTTAAGTTGGGTTTAAAACAATTGTTTTATTCTAATGACTCAATAAATATTATGTTTTCAGGCGGTATTCCAAACTCATTTATTAATATATTCTTAACTTTATTTCTATGATCTCCTTGAATCTCTATATGCCCATTCTTAACAGTACCTCCAGTAGCTAACTTACTCTTAAGGTGTGATGCTACTTTCCATAAATCAAAAACAGTCTGGTCAAGCCCTTCAATTACTGTAACCTCCTTACCGAACTTACGTTTCTCAAGCTTTATTTTTATGATTTGTTGTTCAGCACCTAATTGAACACATAACTCAGGTGGGAGGCCGCCACATAATACTTCTATATCAGCTTTACTATTCTTCCCCTTCATTTCACACCCTTACACATCAAACTACGTATCCAGTATTAATAAATTTTCATCATATATTCACATTTAATAACTCTTAATATGATTCTCGAGAGTTATAACTACTCACTCTAAGTTCGTAAGTTATAATTATAAAAGATTATTTACAGTACTTACCTGTCCTACCTAGAAAGTACTATCCTTATATATGAGACTCTCTTCTTATTAAGATACTCACTCCCTATCTCAATATTCTCCAGTTTTATAGCATCACCTAACCTATCCTTCACAGCGTTGTAGACAGCTATAGTCTTACTGATATTTACTCCCCTCCCTTTAAGAATAACCCTTTTAACACCCTGATTAAAGAGTATGACTACTGATAAGACGTAATCACTTAACGGTCTACTACCCACTGATACTAACCCCTCCTCACCACTCAATACCTAAACACCTTTACATAAATTTTTAAATCACTATTTAAAATTTATATCATTGAATAATATTTAAAGAACTTCAATCCTTAAGCTTATGAGTCCGTCTTGAGAGGGTTTTTTACGATTCCTAGAAACAAACAAATGCTGATGTATTCGTAATTAAAAATGTTTAAGTTTTTAAGCGATATCCCCTTACTTCTTCTTCCTGACTTTCTCCTCAATCTCTTTCTTATACCATTCAATAGCTTGAGGATCAGAGCCCTTAAGCAAGTTTGCAGTATCTGCTTCTAGATTTGATGGTTTAATAACAGCTACCCAACCATCGCTGTAGGGACTACTCACGAGTAATTTAGGTTGTTTTCTGAGTTGCTCATTAACTTCTACTATCTCACCACTAACTGGTGATTCTATAGGTCCTACCCACTTAGCAGATTCTAAAACACCTAAAGCATCACCTTGCTTAACCTTAGCACCCTTAGGCTTCAACCTAACGAAAACTATCTCACCAGCAGCTCTAACACCTACATCATCTATACCAATTCTAACCCTATCCTTACTCTCTATCTTAGCCCATGTATGACCCTTACGCCAGTAATATAAGTCTTCCTTCAATTCAAATTCTTCAACTTTAACCATACTAACCCCCGTAACTAACTCAAGGATTCTTTAATAAATTATTCAGTTAGTTTATCTAACCAAACAATAACTCATTCTTACACCTAGAATGTAGAAAATTAATAAACAGGTACAGCATTACGTACTTAGGAGGTTCCAGAGGTTAGATTATGGATATAAATGAAGTAGTAGTTAAGTTACGTGAGTTATTAGGTCCTGAGAAAGTACTATCTGAACCTGAAGATATTTACGTGTACGGCTACGACTCATCTATAGTGTATAAGGGATATCCTTGGGTTATAGTTAGGGCGTACTCTACAGAGGATGTAGTTAAGGTGCTTAAATTTGCTGATGAACATGTAATACCAGTCATTCCTAGAGGTGCTGGTACTAGCCTTACTGGAGGTCCGATACCAATTAATGGAGGTATAATACTTGACTTAAGCGGTATGAAGAAGATTAGAGTTGATGTTGATGATGGTATCGTTGAAGCTGAAGCAGGTGCGATAGTTGATGAAGTTGATAAGGAGTGTAGGAAGTATGGCTTCATGTTCCCGATAGACCCTGCAAGCGCTGAGGTAGCTACCATTGGAGGTTCATTAGCTAACGACGGTGGTGGTATGAGGGGTGCTAGGTACGGAACTATGAGGCATGTCCTACTCTCAGTAGAGGTAGTATTACCAGGTGGTAAAGTACTCCAGTTAGGTTCTCCAGTATATAAGCAAGCACTCGGTTACGAATTAGCTCAACTAATAGCAGGTTCTGAAGGTACTTTAGGGATAATAACTAAAGCTACATTCAAGATAGTACCACTACCTGAGAGGGTAGGACGTATACTTGCATTCTTTAGTGATGTTGAGGATGCAGCTAAAGCTATATTCACCATCAGACGTAGAGGATTAAACCCGCTGATCTTAGAGTTCATGGACGACATCACATTACAGGCTGTAGATTCTGTCTACAAGTTAGGGCTACCTCAAGCTAACGCTGCAGTCCTAGCTGATGTAGACGGTCCTCCAGAAGCTATTGACAGATATATCAATACCTTTAAAGGTATTTTTAAGGAGTATAACGCGTTTAGGATTGACGTAGCTACAGACCCTGATGAGATGAACCGTATATACATGGCTAGGAAGGGTGCATACCCAGCATTATCGAGGTTATATCCAGTAGTGATTATAGGCGATGTATGCGTACCGCTATCTAAACTACCTAACATAGTTAAAGCTATTAAGGATATCTCGAAGAAGTATGAGCTACCTATAGCTGCTGTTGGTCATGCAGGTGACGGGAATCTACATACATTCACCGGATTACACTCAACATCAGGTGATGAATGGGAGAGGGGTTATAAAGCTAATGATGAGATAGCATTAGTAGCTCTTGAGTTAGGTGGCTCAGTATCTGCAGAGCATGGTATCGGTATGCAGAAGAAGTACTTACTTGTGAAGGAACTTAAAGTACGTAGGAGTGAGTATGCTTTAGAGTTGATGAAGGGTATTAAGAAGTTATTCGACCCTAAAGGGATTCTAAACCCTGGAAAACTGTTTGATTAGGGTGTTCGTGATGAGTAGTAAGGACTTAACAAGTAAGTTAAGCGAATATATAGAGTCATGTAAGAAATGTGGATTCTGTAAAGCTGTATGCCCAGTACTTAAGGTAAGTGACCATATTGAGACCTATGGTCCGAGGGGGAGGATACTCCTACTTCAAGGACTTTACGAGGGACTTCTAAAACCGAGAGAGTATTTAGCCCGTAGACTATACTGTACACTCTGTGGATACTGTTCAATAAAATGTATATCAGGTCTAGAACTCACAGAAGCATACTTAATAGGTAGGACTCTTCTTACGGAGAACGGGATAGTGTTAGACGTAATTGGTAACCTAATTAAGAGTATAGTCAGTACTGATAACCCATATAATGTAGATCCTTCTATTAAGGCTATGTGGATTGATTACCTACCTGAGAAACCACCTACTAAGGGTAGGGTTGTTTACTGGGCTGGATGTACTACATCTATTAGAAGACCTGATTCTGCATTAGCAGCATACGAACTTATTAAGTCTTTAGTCGGTGATGTTGCAGTTATTGATTCTGAGCCTTGTTGTGGTTGGCCTCTATACTTAGCTGGTGATGTTGTTGGTTATAGGTCTCAGGTTAGTAAGGCTTTAAGGTCTTTAGAGGGTTGTGGTGCTGGTGTTGTCATCACTACGTGTCCAGCATGTACTAGGTCTTTAAGAGATAAGGCTAGAGAGTTAGGTATTAAATCAAGTATTAAGGTTTATCATATAGTTGAGTGGTTGTATGAGTTGATGAAGGAAGGAAAACTACCTAAACTACAACTAGAAGAAACAATAACATACCACGACCCATGTGAATTAAGTAGACATATGAAGGTATTTAAAGAACCTAGAGAAATAATAAGAAGTATTCAAGGACTAAAACTAGTTGAGATGAGAGGAAACCAACTAGAAAGTAACTGTTGCGGAGGTGGAGGACTATACCTAGCTCTAGACGCTGATAAGAGTTCTAATATTGCGTTAAATAGATTAAATGATGTACCTAATGGTGTTAAGGTATTAGTTACTGCATGTCCTAGCTGTGAGGTTCAGTTAAATACTGCTGTTAGGGGTAAGGGGTTAGAGCTAGAGGTTCTAGATATTTCAGAGCTTATTTTAAGATCACTTAATAAGTAATTTTTTAGCAAGTAATTTGGTAGTAAATATGGTTGATGTAGGTGTATATCTGGAGTTAATGATTAAGTTTTTAAAAATTAGTACGATTGGATTCGGTGGTGGTTGGTCAATAATTAACCTACTAGAGAAGGAATTTGTTGAGGATTCTAAGTGGTTAAGTGAGGAGGAGTTTAGTAGGTTAGTAGCTATTGCAGCATCTACTCCAGGGCCTATAGCTTTAAATGCAGCTACGTACATAGGTTATAAAGTAGCTGGGGTTTTAGGGTCTATCATAGCGACGTTTTCCGTTGTCCTACCTCCATACGTGGTGATACTCCTTATAGCTTACGGCCTCTCATACTATATTGATAATATCTATGTTAGGGGGTTTATTAACGGTTTGAAGGCGGTTGTGATAGGCTTATTCTCATTCTCAACATATTCGGTATTCCGTAATACTTTCATGACGTTGAACGCACCTCATCAACTAGTATTACTCTTAATCTTAACATTACTCTTCATAATTATGGTTTATAGATTTAAGTTAGATGTTTTACTAGCTGTCATTGTAGTAGGTATGTTAGGTGTGTTAGCCACGGTATTTAGGATTTGGTGATACATACATTAATTTATTAGTACTTTACTAACTAGTTTAATTAGGTATGTGTTATGGTACTGCAAGGCGAGTTTATCGGTGATGCAAGGATCCAGAGGGTAATGCTTAATATTGCTCAAATACGTTTAAATCTTGAAGACCTCTCAAATCCAGTCTCATTTCAGCTAGCTATGTCTAGAATATATGAGAACTTGATGAAGGCTTTAGAAGGTGGTATTAAGTATTCGTACGTTGCTGAGATTAAGTTTAAGGATTCCTTAGGTAATCAGATAGTCTTTGCTTTAGACTTAGGTGATAAAATCCCTGCAATATCTTCTGAGAAGCTTAAGGCTAGAATCTATGTTGAGTTATATGAAGATCAGGAAAGCAGTAACTAACACATTTAAGTAACTTCATTCTCTGAAGGGTTGGTTATGCGGCCTGACACTATACTAATATTTGATTTTGGGAGTCAGTATAGTCATTTAATAGCTAGGAGGGTTAGGGAGAATAAGGTATATTCTGAAATACTCCCATACGACGCTACAGTTGAGGATATCATTAACTTAAGTGAGAGACTCAATATTAAGGGTTTAATACTTTCTGGGGGTCCTTTAAGTGTTTATAGGGAGGACTCACCGAAGATTGATAAGAGGATCTTAGAGTTAGGCCTACCGGTTCTAGGTATATGTTACGGGCATCAACTCCTAGCCTATATGTACGGTGGTGTTGTTAAGCCTGCAGAACGTGGTGAGTATGGTATAACGTACGTTAACATAGTTAAACCAGTAGGTGTTTTAGAAGGTTTAAATAGTAGGGAGAGGGTATGGATGAGTCATAGTGATGCTGTATATACTCTTCCAGAGGAGTTTGAGGTGCTTGCATATACTGATAACTGTCCAGTAGCTGCATTTAGACATAAGAATAAGTCTATCTTCGGCGTTCAATGGCATCCAGAAGTTATACATACGGAGAACGGTATGTTGTTGTTAAGGAATTTCATCTTTAAGGTATGTAGTTGTCAGCAGAATTGGGAGTTAGGGGATTTCATTAAAAGAGCTATAGATTATGTGAAGGACGTTGTAGGTGATGGTAAGGCTGTTATAGCTTTAAGTGGTGGTGTTGATTCGACAGTTGCTACTGTAATTGCTATGAAGGCCATTGGTAAGCGATTAACTGCTGTGTTCGTGGATCACGGATTCTTAAGGGATGGTGATTTAGAGTTTGTGAAGGAGTTCTTCGGGAGGATGGATATAAACCTCGTGATAGTAGATGCTAAGGAGAGATTCTTCAATAGACTTAAAGGTATTGTAGACCCTGAGGTTAAGAGGAGGGTGATAGGTGAGGAATTCATTAGGGTTTTTGAGGAGGTAGCTGAGCGTGTAGGTGCTGAGTACTTAATCCAAGGAACTATATACCCAGACAGGATAGAGTCTGGGTTTAGGAGGTTATCTGATAGGATAAAAAGTCATCATAACGTAGCTGGGATACCGTCGAGGATTAAGTTTAAGGCGATTGTAGAACCTTTAGCAGACCTCTATAAGGATGAGGTTAGGGAGGTAGCTAAGAGGTTAGGACTACCTGATGAAGTAGTTCATAAGCAACCATTCCCCGGACCAGGGTTAGCTGTAAGGATTATAGGTGGGGTTACACCGGAAAAAGTTGAGATAGTTAGGAAAGCTGATAAGATAGTTAGGGAGGAGGTAGAGAGGGCTGGACTTCATAAGAGTTTATGGCAGTACTTCGCAGTCCTAACTAACACACTCTCTACAGGGGTTAAGGGGGATGCTAGAGCTTACGGGTATGTAGTCGCTGTAAGGATTGTTGAGAGTAAGGATGCTATGACTGCAAACTTTGCGAGGATACCTTATGAACTCCTTGAGAAGATAGCTACTAGGATAGTTAATGAAATACCTGAAGTTGTGAGAGTTGTTTACGACATAACTAATAAACCACCATCAACTATAGAGTGGGAGTGACTTAATTAGTAAGTGCGGGGGGTGGGATTCGAACCCACGCAGGCCTACGCCATCGGGGTTCTCACATGAGGTCCTGAGCCCGACCCCTTTGACCTAGCTCGGGCACCCCCGCCCAAAATATTATTAATTATTAACCACTATTAAAATATACCTACTTACTAACCTCCTCAAAAGCTATCTTTAACTTTCTAGCGTATTCGTATACTTCCTCTAATTCCTTATGTGATGGTCTCCTAGCAATATCTCGATATTCTTCAGCTTTAGTTATTACTAGATACTCAGGTCTATACTGATCCATTATATTGACTAATGCATGTGGGCAGTTACTAGCTATCCACTCTAAGATAGGTTTACTACAGCATTCTACATGGTTAGGCATTACTAAATGTCTAATGATTATTGGGTCCTTATTCTCACATATGATCTTATGATTCCTACTAACTATATCGAAGTAGTTCTTAACCTTAGAGAGTCTCTGAGCACATACGTTATTACCGTATTTAAAGTCAGGTAGCCATATATCTATAACGTCTAAGAGTATAGTTAATGATTGCGTGGTTAAGTATAGATTACTATTCCATAATTGTGGGACGTTAACATCGAGTAACTTAAGCGACTCTAATATCGTGAGGAGGTTAGGTGTTGGTTCCCCACCAACATGGTTTATATTCTTAGCACCACTCTCACGTAGGTATTTCTGTATTAGTGAGAGTTCCTTAGGATTAACTTCAATACCGTCGTAAGGTCTTACTTGAGAGATCTCATAATTTTGACAGAATACACATCTAAAATTACAGCTACCGTAGAATATAGTCCCACTAGGTATTAGTTGAGGTTCTTCACCCACATGTAGGAAATAACTCGATACATATGTCCTAGTATCTAATCTACACATAATACCCTTAACTTCATACCTATTAACACCACAACGCCACTCACATAAACTACAACTACGTAATATCCTCTTGACTAGCTCTATCTTAACATCTAAATATGTAGTCTTAGGTTCTTCTAACCTCTTAAACTCCTTCAGACTTAACTTATCATATCTAACATCCTCAAACAACTTCTTAAACTCGTTAGATAGTCTGTTATGTATGTCAAGTAACTCCTCATACGTGTATCCACTTAATGAGGAGTCACCTAAACCTACCTTCCTACAGATTAAGAACTTAGCTGGTTTCCTATCAATCATTACTTCGTAATACCATTTAAGCCTCTCTAAAACCCTACTACTCCAAGTATCAGGGGATATCCTCCTCATTAAAATCCATTCAAAGTCGTACATACCTTAAACCACCTATAACGAGTCCTTAATCAGGGAATCTATACTACCTATAATATAATCCCTAGGTACTCTACCATTAACCACCTCAACACCCTCAACTCTTAATAGTTTCTCCTTAAACTTAGGAAGACTACGACTACTTAAGGTATACCCACTTAAACTACCATCACTTTTAACAACTCTATGACATGGTACTACTATAGGATTATCATTCATCCTAAGCAGATAACCTATATATCGTGGGTTAGTATTGAGTGCTTTAGCCAACGCCTTATAAGTTGTGACGTAACCAGTAGGTATTAGTTGAAGAAGTATTGAGATTATCTCTAAAGGAGTTTTACGTCTAAGTACCACCTTCTTCAACTTACAGTCACTAGAAATTATAACCTCCCTAATGATATAGTTTTTATTTGTTGTCATACTACGTAGTCTGTTTCTTAGGTCTTATTATAATAGTTCCTTTCTCATCATCTTTCTCAATTACGAATTCAGTACCCCACCTCTCAACGACGTTCTTAGGTATGTATAGGTTTAATGGTAATGTGTAGTACGTGTATGTGTATACCTTATCCTTAACTGTTTTCTTACCTACTACTTTACGAACCGTTACATCTCTAGTTGTTATAGTCATGAGCTACACCACTTAATATAACATACCTCCGCTTATAACTTTTTCTATACATTAACTAAACCACTAACTAAATAGTAGTGAGTCCTAAATATAACTCCTCCTAAACTTTAAAGCTATCTCAGCTTTACATAACTCATAACCTAAGTATGAGAAGTGTTCATTAGATATTGTTGGGTAGTCCTTAGTAACTACCCTACATATTGATAGCGGGTCTTTACCAGCATACCTCTTAATACATTCGTTAGAGTTTATATCATGTACATCAATTACTATCTCATTAGATTATTCATCAACGTAGATCTTGAAGTAGAATTCATCAACTAGGTATGACCTTATCAGATACTACATACTCTTTAAGACAAGTTGTAGGTGGTTTAATACCTCTATATCTTTTCTCCTTAATTACTAGTAGGTCTATACCTGTATCTATCGGATGGGATTTCCTAATATATGCTCTATACACCATATCACGAGTTTTAACAACTTCATAAACAGCGTTAATGCTCTTCCTACTCTCCTCAGTAACTAGTAAGACACTAACACCTAACTCCATAGCTATAAATGTTAACAACGCTATCACCGAATGTGTATCTGCATCTATCAATTCATAAACGTTGGATAACCCCATCATTATCGGATAGTTCAACTCCTTAACTACGTAGTAGTAATTGACTAAACTCTCAGAAAGACCTAACTGTGGAGTCTCAACAACAGGTCTACAATTATTTTAGAATAACCTGCATCAGTAAATACTTTAATAGTCTTAATTAAGGAGTCTATTGTTGAGCTTGGTGTTGATTTATCATTAGGTGTTAGTACTATAGCTTTATCCTTATAGGGCTCCCTAATTGATTAAGGGTATTTAAGTCTAAGTTCATTATTAAATCAAGTTCATCACCTAATACGTTAATGAAATCTATAGACCTCGCATCAATACTTACAGCCTACCTAACTCAGACTTAATCCTACTAATCAATGATTTCAAGACCTTGGTAGAGACGTTATGATTTAGTGATGATCCTAGAAACACTATATCAATATCTAACTCAATAGCTCTCTTAACCTGTTTGAAGATGACCTCCAACCTATCATCATGTCTAATCATAACCTCATACACTACTACCTGAGGTGGAGGTCTTAACAGTATCCTAATATTACCGGTACTGAATACGTAGTTAGCGTGTTTGAAGACCTCCTCCAACCTCAACTTATAACTACTTAATAAGTATTCCTTAACTATATCATCAGCCGGTACCTTAATAGAGAACTTAACACCTAACTCAAGAAGCTTTATAACGTCTGGTAAATCACCTAAGTATCTAGACCTTTAATAACTTCACTATTTGTTATTTCCTTTAATGAAGTTACATCGCCTATAACTAATCCAGGAACTATTACGTAATCATACCTACCCTTAATATCACCAACATGTTTAAGTAATTCTTCAGCTAGGTACTGTGTAGTCATTAATGAAGCTATAGGACATCCTAACCTAAGTACACTTACCTCACGCCCTACAATAGAGTTAACAACCTCCTTAGCTAATTCGTAGGCTGACGTACTAGTTACTACTAATACCTTCATTATAGCACCTAACACTACTGCTTTTTGAAAGAATTTAACTGAAGTAAGTATTAAGATTACTTCAGGGGATGAGGATGAAGGAGGTAACTCCTTTAGAACTTGAGGGTTTAATACTTAATGGATTCGTAGTTAATCTCGAGCTATCTCCATGTACTAGCTCAAATAATCATGAACTCTCTAAAATAGTAGGTAAGCTGGTAGATGGTTCTGAAGTACAGGTTAAATGTCTTGATTCCTCAAGAGCTATTAGGATTTACGAATTATACGTATATTATAAGAATAAAAAATGGGTTGATAAAGTAGTTAGTGAGGTTGTGATGAGCGGTATTACCTTTGACTCTCTAGATGATAGAGACACCAGAAGCTGATACCTACATCAGAAGCAAATGTTTATTAACCTGAATCCTACACTCACATTTGTGAGACAGTAATGAAGTTTTGCCCTAGATGTGGTGCGTTACTCCTCCCTAAGAAGGAGGGGTCTAAAGAAGTATTAAAGTGTAGTAAGTGTGGTTATGAGGAGGTTATTAAGGTTAAGGAAGGTTATACTATGACAGTATCTAAACCCGTTGCTAAGGACTCTAAAGTTAAGACTACGTCTATAGTTAGTGAGGGTGGTAGGAGGTTTAGGTCTAAGGAGGAGTACGAGCAAGAGAAGGAGGAATACTACGAGATCTTCTTGGACTTGATGCGTGAGGAGGAGGGTAGTGGTGAGGAAGGTGGTGAGTAGGGTAATACATTTAAGGTTGAGTAGCAAGAGTTTTTGGTTCTTAACGGTATGGTTGATGAGGTAATAAAGCTAGTAAACGTCAGTAAGGTCTATATAAGCTCTGGCGGTGTTAAGACCTGGGCTCTTAGAGATATAAATTTAGTAGTCTATAGAGGGGACTTCATATCTATTATGGGTCCTTCAGGCCATGGTAAGACAACCCTACTATATGTGATGGGTACTTTAGAAAGGCCGACAACTGGTAAGGTATTTATAAACGGTGTAGATACTACTACGTTAAGTGATGAAGAACTTTCAAAACTAAGGAATAAGGAGATAGGGTTTATATTCCAACAGTATAACCTCATAAACCGTATGACTATTGAGGAGAATATAGAGTTACCCTTAATTAAGTTAGGTATACCTCGTGAAAAACGTAGGAAAATGATTGAGGAAGCTATGCTTAAATCTGGGTGTGAGTTTTCATGGTTGAATAAAAGACCTACACAGCTAAGTGGTGGTCAACAACAGAGGGTAGCTATTGCTAGGGCCTTAGTAACTAATCCAAGGATCTTACTATGTGATGAACCTACTGGAGCATTAGATAGTAAGTCGGCTGAAGTCGTACTTAACACTCTTAAAAAACTTAATGAATTAGGTCATACAGTGATTATAGTAACTCATGATCCTAACGTAGCATCAATAGCTAAGAAGATGATATTCATAAGGGATGGAACTATCATAGGTGAGAAGGTTTTACAGTAATCTCTTATAATTAACTAGTAAAACTCTTAATTACTTCAACACCTTTAGTAGTTGGTGCAGTTGTGTGGTTAGAGTAGTAGCTAAGGCTAGTAAGGCAGTAGCTACTCTACTAACAATACTCCTACTCATCAATATTTTACAAAATTATAACGTAGTTATTAGAGCCTCACCAGAGGATTTTAAGGTAATTGGCTACGGTTGGAGGTCTCTAAATAATCCGAGTAGGGCTTACCCAGGTAGTTCTAAAATAACTTACTACGTAGTACTAATGTATTTAGGTAGTAGTACAGTTTCTAAGATCTACGCTGAATTATGCCTACCTAGAGGGATTCTAACGTATTCTGAAGGATTTAGAACTGCTTATCTAGAGTTAGATGTGAGTTTAGGGAGGTATGATAGTGTAGTATTAGAGTTTAACAACTTGAACATATCAGATAGTTTAAGTCCTGGGGTATACACAGGAGAACTAAGATTAACTTATGTGTTAGTAGGTGGTGTAGAGTACAGTGCTACGTTATACGTACCTATGATAATTTCAGAACTACCTAAAACACCTTCAGAACTAATCGATTATTACTGGGTAAGTAGTAGTGGTTTAAGGACTACAGCACCTTCAGGGTTTAAGGATTTAGGGATAACGTTCTACTTAAGGGTTAAGGATGACGTAGTCATACGTAATGTATATGCAACTCTAGAACTACCTGAAGGGTTTAGATGTAGAGGTTATAACAATGTTACAGTAGCTATAGAGAGTTCAAGTTATAGGCAGGGAGACTTAATAGAGTTAAGATTTAACGGTATTGAAGTAGGGGTTGGTGAAGGCTCGTACAACTCTACATTAATTATTAACTATCAAGTAGAGCTTTACGGATTAACAACTAATATAACGCAGGTGTTTGAGGTCTTCCTAACAGTATCACAGGATTACTTAAGGAGTTTAGAGGTAGTTAATGCTTATTGGGGTAGTGATGAACCACTACCAGCATATCCAAATACTTCGAAAGCTGACGTAAGTATAGTCCTACTTAACGTAGGTACTAATGATGTTTACGGGTTAAACGGTAAGTTGATAATGCCTGACGGGTTTACAGATATTTACGGTAGTAATGAAGTTAACTTCACAGATAATAGTAGGTTATCCCCAGGCTCACTACTAAGGATAACTGTAGGTAACGTAGTTATAGACCGTACAGTAAAGCCTGGGATTTACATGTTTAAATTAATAATTAATTACTCAGTAAGTGTTGATGGTAGTTTAATAAGGGTTTCCCAAGAACTAAACTTCAGCTTACCAGTACTAGATGTAAGTGATAAGATCGATATCTCAAACATACGTTGGTCTAATAACTACGGTGTAGCATTCCCAGGAAGTCGTGGGGAGGTATTAGAGATAACGTTATCTAATTGGGATGAGTACCCAGTAAGTTTGGTAAAGCCCCACATATCACTACCTAGAGGTATTAACTTGACTAGCATTAACGGTAACTGTTTTAATGGGATACCAGCATATTCAACATGTTCTCTACAGTTAACACTAGATATAGCTGAGGATCTGAGTCCAGGTACGTACGGGTTCAACCTAACTTTAAAGTACTTAATTAGAGTTGGGAAATCAGATATTGTTAGTGAGAGAAATTTAACCTCTGAGCTAAGGGTCTGGGATCCTAAATCTTTCGGAGCTATGTTGAAAGTCTCTATAGTTCAGTGGGGTGATATTAACAATCCTAGAATAGCGTTACCTGGTGATAAATTACTACCTCTTACTGTAGAGTTAGTTAATGTTGGTAAGGACGTAGCTACTGGAGTTATAGCTGATATTAAGTTACCTAAGGGGTTTAAACTAACCTACCCAAGTAGTAGGCCCTCATGTGATAGGATTGAGAGAGGGGCCTCATGCACTTTAAGATTTTATATAGATATAGATGTTGATGTAAGTCCTGATACTTATAAATCGATATTAAGTGTTGAGTATGTAACTTACTTCAATATAGTCAACTTAAGTAAGACGGAGGTAGTTGATATTAATATATCTGTAGGTGAGTATCCTAGGGAGTTAAGACTCTATCTAGTATGGGCTAACTGGAGTAATAATTGGCCAGCATATCCAGGTGATAAGGCTGTATTGAATATGAGATTAGCTAATTTAGGACCTCACACAATCTCATCAGTAATAGCTAATTTAGAACTCCCTAAGGGCTTCATATGTGAAGACCCTAGATGTGAGGCCTACTACCCAGGACCTCTCCAAGCATATCAGCAATTCAACCTCACATTCAATGTTAGATTAGGCAATGACTTAAGACCTGGTAGTTACTTCGGGAAGTTAGTACTTGACTATATAGTTCAGACAGGAGGTTATGGAATTAGGTTGAGGGATACTCATAACTTCACCATCTACGTAAGTAATATCTCAAACACTATGAAGTTAGTAGGTATTTACTGGGTTAACATGACACCATCTGTAGGTGATGTAGGTTTATTGAGGATTATACTGAGGTGTGAGGAAATACCTACCTTAAACGGCTTAGTACTAAAGTTAGAACTTCCTAAAGGTGTTTATGCATTACCTAATAACTCCTCAGTAATCTCGATACCTTATGCTCAATCGTTACAACCTGCTTTAATACCCTACATAAGCGGTCTATATCCTCAAACAGTAACCCCCAGTATAACCCAAGGTGATATAATCTTCGTAGATGTCCCGGTTAGGATTTTAGATGTTATTGATTCAGAACCTCGTATAGGTATTCACGTAAACTTCTTAGACCACTGGAATACTGTTCAAGAGTTCTATATTTCGGGGGAACTCTACATAGGTAATAAGTTTAGAATTATAATGGTAGAACCTGTAGAGAATGAGGTCGTAGCTGGTAGTGGTTTAAGTAGGGTTAAATTCAATGTTACTAACTTAGGTGATTCACAAGTATTTAACTTAGTAGTGGTTGCTGTATCACCTTACCCCGGTATAAGTATAGCAGACCCGATAAAACATGTAGATGTAGTTAATGGTAGGTCATCAGTAGTATTAAGTTTTAACGCAGTAGCGAATCCAGATGTTGTTGAAGGTCCATACCCGTTAGTACTAGTTATGGTCTTCCAAGACTTCAACGGTAGGCTGTATAATCTAAATATATCATCAACAGTTGTTGTTAAAGGTATTGAGGTTATTAAGTTATTAAGTCCTCAAATATCCCCTGAAGTAGTTAGTAATGGTAGTATGGTGACGTACTCAGCAACTATAGTTAATGAGGGTAAGAGACCATTACGTCACGTCTCAGCACAATTAATTTCCGATGTGTTATATGGTGCTGATGAGTACTATATAGGTAATATAGACCCTAACTCTCAAGTACCTATATCACTGAGAGGTACTGTGAGGGAGGATGTAGAACCAGGTAACTACAGTGTTAAGGTGTTGATTAAGTACTACGACGTATTCTATAACTTAAGAACTCGTGAATACCTGTATAGGATAGTTGTTGTAAGTAACGTATCTAAAGAGCAAGTAACTCCACAACCACTAATTATAATACCTAACGTATACGTATTAGTAGGTGTTATATCCTTCGTAATAGCTACTACAGTGTTTTACCTACTATGGTTTAAGAGGAGGGTTAGGAGGAGTGCTCAACATACTTGATATTATTAGGTTAGCTTTTAACGCATTAAGAGAGAGGAGGTTAAGGTCAGCACTAACTATTTTAGGTATAGCTATAGGCCCAGCAGCTATGGTAGCTATTATAGGTACTACTGAGGGTTATATGGATACCATAGTCAGTCAGTTACAGGCATTAGGTCAGAATACAGTAGTTATATTCCCATCTAAAAATTATAGATTAGGTGATTACGACGTCGATAGGTTGAAGGTATTACCTACTGTTGAATCTATAACTCCATTCTTTCAGAGTAGGGGTCAACTAAGGAAGCCTGACGGTAGTACAGTCATAGTAACTATCTATGCATTAGACTTAAACCTACTTAATAAAATCATAGTCGGAGCTAAGATAGCTGAGGGTTCTATACCCCCTCCAACACTGTATACGTCATCTGTAGTCGGTAATGACATAGTTACCACTAAATCAGGGGTTAAGTACTATAATGTAGGTGATTCCTTAACAGTATATGTGGCTGAGATGAAGGATAATAAGTTAGTACTGAAGACAGTCTCAGTCAGGATTTCAGGTATTTTATCACCCTACGGTACGGTATTCCCTGTAAATCCTGACGCATCGATATTCCTACCACTTCAGGCAGGTAAGTCGTTACTAGGGTTGAAAGACTACTCAGGTATATTCATAATAGCTAAGAGTGCTGAATTAGTTGACTCCTTAGTTAATGATATTAAGAATATGTATGGGGATAATGTTGATATAGTATCGCTTAAGGAGATAGCTAAGACAGTAACTAACATAATAAACGTACTCAACAACCTACTCTTCACAGTATCGTCAATTAGTTTCGCAGTCGCCTTCACAGGCATCATGTCTACAATGTTTACATCAGTTGTTGAGAGGACTAGAGAGATAGGTATATTTAAAGCTTTAGGCTATAGTAGTAATGATATATTAATTCTCTTCCTCTTCGAATCAATACTTATGACTATAGTAGGTGTTGTTGTAGGTATTACCAGCGGTGTTGTGGGGTCTTACTTCATAGCTTATAGACCTCTAAGACTAGTAGGTTCTTGGACAGTGATTTCAGAACCTAAGATTACTGTATGGCTTATACTAAGAGCTTTAAGCCTCTCATTACTTGTCGGTATAGCTGGTGGGATATTACCGGCGTGGAAAGCGTCTAAGATGGTTCCTGTAGAGGCGTTAAGGTATGAGTAGGTTTCACTTATTAATGTTTAATCCAGTAATTTATTAGGTGTTGATTAGTTGCCGGTAAGGGATAATATAGTAGATAGTAGGTTTAGAGGTATGGTTGTTAAGATATCTTTAGTTAATGGTGATGAGCTTGAGGGAGTTATAGATGATGTTTCTAGGTATGAGTTAGGATTACTAGTAAGGGAGGATCTATACATAGTGTTTAGACACGGTATTAATTACATAGAGGTAGGTGCTGTAGACCTTCATGGAGAACGTAGTGATGAGTTGGAGGATTCATTAATAGGTTCAGACTTCATAGGATTTGATGTTGAGGTATTATTAATTAATAATAGGAGGTTAGTTGGTAGGCTTATGAAGATTTCAAGGTATGAGTTAGGTATTAGGGTTGAGGATAAGGGCTTCATAATACCTAAGAGTAGTATTCTCTATATTAGGTTGAGGAAGTTTTAACTGTGTGTTAAGATTAATCACTCATACTCTCTCCATACGTGATTACATTTAGTACATCTATAGAATCTAGTCGGTGGTTCATCACTCCTCCTAGTCTGTAATATCCAGTAGTATGCTTCATCATTACCACATTTAGGGCATATCACATGACCTTTAACCTTAGGTAAAGTCCTAGCAGCTTCAGTATTCTCTATAATCAATATCTTATCCTGCTCAACATGTTTGATATTCTGGCTTAACATGTATTTATTACCTGTATCTGTAGTCTTCTTAAAACCACATTTACGACATACTAGGACGGTCTTCGAATCACTACTTTTCTGAGGTACTAACAAACTCCCACACTTAGGGCAGAACTCAACCATCGGCTATACACCCCTTAAACGTATTCTTAGATAGGGTCGTTATAAACTTTAACTCATCAGCAACCATATTTAATACCCTCCTACCCTCAGCAATTATATTTGTTAAGGAACTTAACTCATCATTAGATACTTTACTTAATGTACGGTCACGACCATACACTCTAAATACCTCATTACCTGGTAATACTATATACCTAACTTCATCCATCAAGTTAGTACTACTGAGGTAGTTGATTAAGTCGTTAAAACTGCCGTTAATTAAACCTAAGTGTTCTACCCCCTTAACACCTCTTAAAACTAGGTATATGAGTAAATCACTACTAAGGTAATGAACTACTAATACTCTTACTTCATCCTTAATCATTTACTCAGTAAGTCCTCACTAATCTTAAGCACTCCTTCAGCATCTTCAATAATCCTCAATAGTACCTCCTTAAGTACTTCTAATGGTGTTTTAGAACCATCAGTTACTAACACTATCTTAGGAGATCCAACTAATGGATGGTCTATAGAGTATGCAGCCATCTGAACATTAGGATGTTTCAATGCGTACTTAGATATTAAATTACCTAATGTGTGGTCCTCACCAACTAACTTAATAATTAACTCCTTATCGTTTAACTTCTCAACCTTAATCGTCATTACCCACCACTACTAAAACTTCAAAACACTTTATAAATTATTAACTCTTACAGTTAAACACTTCCCTAACTTCGGAAGTGTTAGAATAGTTAAAGTATTTTTATTAGTTATTTAAAATAGTAGAATTTGGTGGTTGTATGCCTGTAGCTATAGTGTTAATTAATACTGAGATAGGGTCTGAGAATGAAGTAGCTCAGATATTGAGTAAGATTGAAGGGGTTAAGGAAGTTTATGAGGTTTACGGGATCTACGATATAGTTGTTAAGGTTGAGGCACAAACTCATGAAGCGCTTCGTGAGATCATCATAAATAGGATAAGACGTATACCTAAGGTTAAGTCAACAACTACTATGTTAGTTATTGAGGGTAGGGTAGTGGGTTAGTGTGTTCATTGAGTAAGTAGAGACCTTATAAATTCTGTAAATATTGGTGAAGGTGCTAGAGGCCTACTCTTAAACTCTGGATGTGCTTGAGTTCCTAGGTAAAACCTAGAGTTTTTGTACTCCATTATCTCTGGGAAACCTTCATCACTATAACCACTCACTATAAAGCCTTCAGACTCGAATAAGTCTATATACTTCGGATTTATTTGGTATCTATGACGGTGTCTCTCATATACTACCTCTGACTTATAGATCTCATAAGCCTTAGTACCTACAACTAACTTTATCGGCCTACTACCTAAACGCATAGTCCCACCCTTATATATGACCCCTTCCTGAGACTCTAATAGGTCTACTACTGGGTGAGGTGTGTTAGGATCTACCTCAGTTGTATGTGCATTAACCAACCCTAATACATTCCTCGCAAATTCAACAACCATTAACTGAAGTCCGAAGCAAATTCCTAATGTAGGTATCCCAGACTCTCTTAAGGTCTTAATAGCTCTTAACTTCCCCTCAACACCTCTACTCCCAAATCCAGGTAGGATTATAGCACCTACAACGTCGTTCACTAAGTCATTCACATCGATAATACCTCTCTCAATATCTGTTGCTTCAACCCACTTAAGTACTGTCTTAACTCGTAACTTAGCTGATGAGTGTTTTAAAGCTTCTATAATACTTAAGTAACTATCCTTAAGTGATGTATACTTACCTACTAAAGCTATCTTAACCTCCTTTTCATAATGTTTTAAATTATTTATGAATTCTAACCATGTATCTAGTTGAGGTTTACTGTTGACTACTTTTAAGTCTAATCTCTCAATAAGTATTCTTGAAAGTCCTTGATTCTCAAGTATTATAGGTACTTCATAAACGTATTCAACATCGTAGTTACTTAATACTGCGTTATAAGGTACGTTAGTGAATAGAGCTAGTTTCCTCCTAGCCTCATCTGTTAAGGGTTCTGAAGACCTAGCAACTATAACATCTGGTTGGATACCTATCCTCCTTAACTCCTGAACACTATGCTGTGCTGGCTTAGTCTTTAACTCCCCAGTAGTTGTGAGTTTAGGTACTAGTACTACATGTATGAATAAGGTGTTATTAACCCCCTCCTCAAGCCTCATCTGCCTAGCAGCTTCTAAGAACGGTAAACCCTCTATATCACCTACAGTACCACCAATCTCAACCAACACTACGTCAGCACCTTGATCCTTACCTACAGACCTGATCTCCTCCTTAATCTCATCAGTTACGTGAGGTATTATCTGGACTGTCTGACCTAGGAAGTCTCCCCTCCTCTCCCTCTCTATAACTCTTAAGTATATCTTACCAGTAGTTATGTTATTCCTCTTATACAGGTTAATACCTAAGAACCTCTCATAATGACCTATATCTAAATCTACCTCACCACCATCCTCAGTTATGTATACCTCACCATGCATGTAAGGATTCATAGTACCTGCGTCAACGTTTACGTATGGGTCTATCTTAATAGCTGTTACATTAAGACCTAAACTCTTAAGTATTAAACCTATAGATGCTGTAGTAACTCCCTTACCTAAACCTGAGAGTACACCACCAGTAACGAATATGTATTTCCTGACCATCACTACCTACATTAAAACTAGAGTACTTACTCAGAATATAAACACTACGTACTATAGTAAGTACTGACGTCCTATCTTAGAGACTTAATTAGTGAGAAGCTTTAATAAGATATCTAAGACTTATAGCCAAGTAAGTGGGTTATCGAATGCTAGTATACAGTGGTTTATGCCCGAACTGTGGTGGTGAGATTGACGAGTTTAGAATGAGGTTAGGGCTATTATGTAAGGACTGTATACCGAATACAGACTTAAACTCATCATATAGTAGGTCTTTTATTAAGGAGCAATTACTTAATTCTCAAAGGATTGGTAAGTACTTAAGTTTCTTAAGTGTTGAGGAGGAGTTAGAGGAGTTTGATAAGTTTTTCAATAACGTATGTGGTAAGAGGTTATGGTCTATTCAGAGGTCTTGGGCTAGAAGGATGTTATCTAATGAGAGTTTTGCCTTGATAGCTCCGACAGGTGTTGGTAAGACAACATTATTACTCATTTACTCTTTATATAGGGCTGTTAACGGTGGTAGTGTACTCTATGTAGTACCTACTAGGGAGTTAATGAATCATATCTACAGATTATTAAGTGGTTTTAACTCCTTCAACATAAAACTCTACAACTCAGATAACGTTAAGAGTGGGGATCTAACAAGTAATTTCATAACTGTGTTAACACATAATTTCATCCATAGGAATAAGGACTTAATAAGTAACTTAAGACTTAACTTAGTCGTTGTTGATGACTTCGACGCACTGTTAAAGAGATCATCTATAGTTGACTTAATACTGAAGTGTATAGGGGTTAGTGATGAATCCATTAGTTATGCTAAGAAGTTAGTCAGTATTAAGAGTGAGTTAGTATTTGCTAAGTACTCAGGGAATGAGGAATTAGTCAGTAAGCTTAGGGATGAACTCTACCAAAACACTTTAAACTTGGTTAAATCTATAGACTACAGTCGTTTAGGTCAGTTATTAATTGCTAGTGCTACTGGTAGAGGACGTGGTGAGAGGGTTAAGATATTAAGAGAGCTCTTAGGTTTTGAAGTTGGCGCTATAACTGACTACTTAAGGAATTTAGTTGAGGTTTACGAGGTATTTAGTGAGGAGAAGCTTAAGGAAGTACTTAATAACTTAGTCGGTGGTACTTTAGTATTCGTAAGTAGGGACTTAGGCCTAAACTACTCTAAACACCTAGTTGATACGTTACGTAACTCAGGTTTTAAGGTAGCGTTAGCTAATTCGAGGAAGGCATTAGATATGCTTAGGGATGGTGAGGTAGATATAGTTGTTGGTGTGTCTACATATTATGGAATACTAACTAGAGGTCTTGACGAACCGTTAAGGATCTATAACACAGTCTTCGTCGGAATACCCAAGAATGAATTCTACATTGACAACATGTTGATGAATCCGAGGACATTCATATACATCTCTAACGAATTAGTTAAGTTAGGTCTTAAGTTTGAAGGTTATGAGGACTTAATACGTAGGTTGAGGAACTTATCACCTAAGAAGGTTAGAATACTTACATACTCTCTAAGGAACTTAATAGATGTTGAGGGACAGTTACTAGAGCTTAAGAATGCTATAATCAATGCTTCAGGGATTATTAAGGATTTCATTAAGGACTACTTAAGGGGTCATGATAAGTTAGTAATTAATGACTACGTGATTAAGTATAGGAATAGTAAGTTAGTGGTATGGTCACCAGATATAATGACATATATCCAAGCATCTGGACGTAGTAGTAGGCTTTATAACGGTTCTATGACTTTAGGACTCTCTATAGTGTTAGTTGATGATGAGGACTTAATGAGTATATTCATTAGGAGGTTAAGGAATTACATACCGAGTAATAACTTTAGGAGGTTAGGTGATGTAGACTTAAGTGAGGTTAGGAGGAGGCAGTACG